>Ga0247727_10004473_pt1 | contig 29616 bp, 28 predicted proteins | sample WisWelCaveWW1625_FD_202498 | JGI IMG/M metagenome (GOLD analysis project Ga0247727, IMG submission 202498) | Biofilm microbial communities from Wishing Well Cave, Virginia, United States - WW16-25 | ecosystem: Environmental > Aquatic > Deep subsurface > Groundwater > Cave microbial mat | place...
GAATCGCGCCGAAGAGAGCGACGGCGAGGAGTCCGAGGCGTGAGGCGGCTGATCGAGTGCGTGCTGAACCCTTCGGAGGACGGATGAGGATTCGCCGCGTCCGAGTAGTGTGGAATCGCGCCGAGGAAGCCGACGCCGGGGAGGCCGGGGCGTGAGCCGGCTGGTTGAGTGCGTGCCGAACTTCTCGGAGGGCCGCGACTCGGCGGCGATCGAGGAGATCGTCCGCGCCATCCAGAGCGTGGAGGGCATCGCGGTGCTCGACCGCGAGATGGACCGGGACCATCACCGTTCGGTGATCACGTTCGTAGGCCCCGCGGAACGCATTGGCGAAGCGGCCGTACGCGGCGTGGCGCGGGCGGCGGAGCTGATTGACCTCACCCAACACACCGGCGGGCATCCCCGGATCGGCGCGGCCGACGTGGTTCCGTTCGTGCCGCTCGAGGGCGTCTCCATGGAGGAGTGCGTGGAGATCGCGCTCCGGGCAGGAGAGGAGATCTGGCGGCGGTGCGGGATCCCCGTATACTACTACGAGGCGGCGGCGCGCAGTCCGGAGCGGTCGAACCTCGAGAACATCCGGCGAGGCCAGTTCGAGGGGCTGCGCGAGGAGGTCCGCGCGAACCCGGCGCGGCGGCCCGACGTCGGCGGCCCGGACTTGCACGCCACCGCGGGCGCCACCGTCGTCGGAGCGCGCAAGTTTCTGATCGCCTGGAACATCAACCTGGCGACCGGGGACGTCGAGGTCGCCAAGCGGATCGCGCGAAAGATCCGGGCCTCTTCGGGCGGCATGCCCTTCGTCAAGGCCATGGGCGTGAGGCTCCAGGATCGCGACCGCGCGCAGGTGTCGATGAACTTGACGGACTTCGAGCAGACGCCCGTCCACGTGGTCTTCGACGCCGTGCGCGGGGAAGCCCAGCGGGAGGGGACGTCGATCGAGGGGAGCCAGATCATCGGGCTGATACCCAAGAGGGCCCTCGAGATGGCGGGAGCGTTCTTCCTACAGGTGGAGAACTTCCATCCGGGGTTGGTGCTCGAAAACCGTCTGGCCGAAGCGTTACAGCCGACCATGACGTCCGGTCTGCGGCAGTTCCTGGATCAAGTGGCCGCGCCGACGGCGACGCCGGGCGGCGGCAGCGCAGCGGCGGCGGCGGGTGCGCTGGCCGCGGCGCTCGGAGAAATGGTGGCGGGCCTGGCGCGGACGAAGCAGCCGGCCGCCGCGGCCATCTTGGAAGAGTTCCGCAAAGCGCGCGAGTTTCTGGAGCGGGCCGTGGCCCGCGACGCCGCCAGCTACGAGGCGGTTCGCGCCGCCTACCGGCTGCCGAAAGAGCGGCGCGCCGGGCCGCTCGAAGCATCCTTGCACGGCGCGGCGGCGGTGCCCCTGGAGGTCGCCGAAGCCGTCGCCGGCTTCCGGCCGGCTCTAAAGACGCTGCGTGAACTGGCGCCGGCGGCGATGCATTCCGATCTGGATACCGCCGAGGCCCTGGCGGAAGCGGCCATCCGCGGGGCTCGCGCCAACGTCGAGGTGAACCTCAGGGCGTTCCACGATAGCGACTTCCGCCGCCGCGTGGAGGAGCGCCTGGTGGCCCTCGCGCGGTAGAATTGAGCCATGGCCACGAAGACCCTGACAACGGTCGAGGAGTTCGAGCAGCTGCCTCGGGAGGAGGCCAGACGGTTCGAGCTGGACGAGGAGGAACTGGTAGAAGTGTCGCGAGCCATTTTTGATCACAACGTAGCGCGCGACCGGTTCGCCGAAACGCTCCGGCGCTTCGCCCGCGAACGTCGGCTCGGCGTAGTCGTCGCCGAGCAGGAATTCCGCCTGAGCGCGCGGACGGTGCGTCGCCCGGATGTGGCGTTCGTGAGTGCGACGAAGGCCGCGGCGATCCAGGGACAAAAAAGGATCCAACACTTGGTCCCGGACCTGGTCGTGGAGGTCGCCTCGGATTCCGACAGCTTCACCGGCCTGATGCGCAAGGTCCGCCAGTATCTCGACAACGGCGTGCGGATGGTATTAGTCGTGAATCTGCCGCTCGCGGAGACGACCGTTTTCCACGCCGACGGACGCATCGTCCTCCTGCGCGCCGCCGATACGTTGAGCGCCGAGGATGTGTTGCCGGGCTTCTCGTGCGGCGTTGCGCAGTTCTTCGACCCCAACTACTGAGGCCCGCTCAGCAGCCGCGGCAGACCTCACGATAGTACTCCTCATACTGCGGGATGATCTTCGCGGCGGGGAAGCGCGTCTCGGCGGTGCGCCGGGCGGCGGCCGAGAACTGCCCGTAGCGGGCGGCGTCGGTGAGCAGCGACAGCGCGAGCGCCGCCATGCCGGCAATGTCGCCGACGGGCGCGAGCAGGCCGTCAACGCCGTCGGTGATCAGCTCGGGAATACCGCCCGCCTGGGTCGCCACCGCCGGCACGCCGCAGGCCATCGCTTCGAGCGCCGCCAGCCCGAAGGCCTCCAGCTCGCTGGGCAGGAGCATCAGGTCGGACACCGCCAGCAGCTCCGGGACGTTGCTCTGTTTGCCCAAAAACAGCGCCTCCTCGCCAATACCCAGCTCGCGGGCCAGGGCCTCCGCCGGGCCGCGATCCGGACCGTCGCCGATCATCAGGAGTTTCAGCGGCAGCTGCCGCCGAACCTGCGCCGCGATGCGCACCACGTCGAGCACCCGCTTCACCGGGCGAAAATTGGACAAGTGCACCAGGAGTTTCTCCCCCGGCGCGGCCCAGGCGGCGCGGGCGGCCGGGTTGGGGTCCCGGCAGTAACGCTCGCAGTTGACGAAGTTGGGGATCACGCGGATCGGGTTGGTGACGCCGAAGACGCTGGCGGTGCGTTCTTGCAGGTACTGGCTGATGGCGGTGACGCCGTCGCTCTGCTCGATCGAGAAGCGCGTGATGGGCAGGTAAGAACGGTCCGCGCCGACCAGCGTAATGTCGGTGCCGTGCAGCGTGGTGATAAACGGCAGCCGGCGCCGGCCGAGCATCTCGCTCGCCAGCAGGGCGCTGATAGCGTGCGGGATGGCGTAGTGGACGTGCAGCAGATCGAGCCGGGCGGCGGCGGCGACTTCCGCCATGCGCGAGGCCAGCGCCAGGCAGTAGGGCGGGTACTGGAACAGCGGGTAGGTCGAGACCTCTACCTCGTGGTAGTGGATACGGGGGCTCTCGGTGTTGAGGCGGATGGGGTTGGCGTAGCTGATGAAGTGGACGTCGTGGCCGCGGTCGGCCAGCTCCATGCCGAGCTCGGTGGCCACGATGCCGCTGCCGCCGTAGGTCGGGTAGCAGGTAATCCCGATTCTCATGGGGCCGCGGTGGTCGGCGCCGGCCAGGGTTTCAGCAGGCGTTCCTTGCGGTAGACCAGCGAGGCGGTGTCGTAACTGGCGAGCTCGAAGCCGTGTCCGTGCGTGATGGCGTCGGTGGGGCAGGCCTCCACGCAGTAGCCGCAGAAGATGCAGCGGTTGTAGTCGATGTTATAGACCGAGGCGTAGCGCTCCCCGGCGCTGATGCGGCTCTCGGCGGCGTTCTCGGCGGCTTCGATGTAAATGCAGTTCGCAGGACAAGCGGCCGCGCACAGGAAGCAGGCGACGCATTTCTCGAGGCCTTGCTCGTCGCGCTCCAGCACGTGCAGGCCGCGGTAACGCGCCTCGAAGCGCGGCGGCTCGTCCGGATAGCCCTCCGTGACGGCCGGCGAGAGCATCTCGCCGAGCGTGACGCCCATGCCCTTGGCGATGGCCGCCGCGCCGGAGAGGATCTCGTGGATTTTCGAGGACACTGACTTTCAGTGTAGCAGCGGGGCGTACCCCACGCGGACCAGCGACAGCGGGTAACGCGCCTGGCGGTCCGGGTCGTCGGGGTCGTAGACGATGGTCAGCGTCGCGCCGGCCGGGGGCGGCTTCCGGCTGACGTCGAATTGGCCGGTACGAGTGGCGCCACTAAGCATTTGGAATTGGTAGTAAACGCGGTAGAGGTGGCCGTGCTGGTGAACGACCTTCTTGGAATGCGTCACGCGGGCCAGCGCGGGACGGCCCTCGGACAACAGCTCTCGCTGCCGCCGCAGCCGCCAGGCGAGCGCCCAGGCGGCCAAGACCAGGCCGGCCGGGCCCAGCGGGACCACCCAGTAGGGGACACCCTTCGGCTCGCGGCCGCGGATCCAGCTCTCCTCCGGGGCCCCGGGCAAATAGCGCACCGGGATGCGCGAACCGACTTGCAGGGCGCGCCAGTAGGCGCGGCCGACGCGCGCGCGGCCGTCATAGGCCCGGGTGCCCGCGTTGTAGCGATACACCACGGTGTAGCGCTTTTCCTTACGCCTGGTCTCCAATAGCTCGACTACTTCGGCGTCCGCGATCACGCCGTTCCTCTCCACCGATTCGCGGCGGCCGCGAGCGCGCTCCGCGGCCAGGTAGAGCCCGAGCCCGGCCGCCAGCGCGCCGAGAAGCAGCGCCACGACGAACGCGACGGTGGTCTGACCGGCGCCCGTCAGGACCACAAATCGCGGGCGGCTGCGAGCCAGCTCCGTCGGCGGCTGCCACGTCGCGGTCATTGACGATCCTCCTGGCGGGACGCCTCAGCGGCGTCCGGCTTCGAGAGACGCCCGGTTTCGCGCAGCGCGCGCCGCAGCAGGAACTCGATCTGGGCGTTCAGGCTGCGCAGGTCCGAGTTCGCCCAGCGCTGCAGCGCCTCGTGCGTGGCCGGATCCAGTCGCAGCAGGAATGGTTTGCGTTGCGCCATCGCCGGGTCCGGAGCCGCGCGGCTCCTACTGATACAGTGTCCCCGCGTTCACCACCGGCGCCACGTTGTGCTCGCTGCATAGCACAACCAGGAGGTTACTCACCATGGCCGCCTTGCGCTCCTCGTCGAGCACCACGACGTGCTTGCGGCTCAGCTCGTCGAGCGCCATCTCGACCATGCCCACGGCGCCCTCCACGATCTTGGTCCGCGCGGCCACCACGGCGCTGGCTTGCTGGCGGCGCAGCATGGCGCTGGCGATCTCCGGCGCGTAGGCCAGGTGGCTGATCCGCGCTTCCATGACCTCAATGCCGGCGCGTGAGAGCCGGTCATGGATCTCGTGGCGGAGGCGATCGGCGATTTCGCCGGCCGACAGCCGCAAGGACACCTGCCCCTCCTCGTGCGCGTCGTACGGATAGGTGGTGGCGAGATTTCGCACCGCGGACTCGCTCTGCACGTGCATGAAATGCTCGTAGTCGTCGACGTTGAACACCGCCTCGAAGGTTTCGACGACGCGCCACACGATGACCGCGGCGATCTCAATCGGGTTGCCGTCGCGGTCGTTCACCTTGAGCTTGGCGCTCTCGAAGTTGCGGATGCGCAGCGAAACTTTCCGCCGCGTGGTCAGCGGGTTGACCCAGCGGAACCCCGCTACCTTCACCGAACCTTTGTAAGCTCCGAACAGCGTCACCACCCGGGCCTCGTTCGGGTTGATCACTGTCAGACCGGCGAAGCAGATGCTGTCCAGTGTGAGCACCACGACCCAGAGGATGATCCGCCACACCGCTTCCTCGCGGGCGGCCGAGATCAGCCCCTGTACCGAGCCGACGATAACCAGAGACAGAATCCAGACAACCACCCATCCCGAAAACCCACGGATTTCCTTCTCGCGGTGCATGTTCCCCTCCATGACATCATTATGATATCATTATGATTTCATTGATGTCAAACACAATAGCACCTTTGGAATCAACGTGTTAGGCCCGTGGGTTCTCGGTAGCCGCGTCACTTCCGCCGACTGTCAGCGCCAAGCTCCAGCGCCATCATGCCTTTGCGGTCGCGCACGTAAAGGCGCGTGCCGGCCAGCGTCGGCGGCGTCCAGGAGCGGCTGGTCAGGAGCGGACTGCGGGCCAGGACTTGGAACTGCTGAGGGGTAGCGGCGGCCAGGCCGAGATTGCCGTCTTCATCGAGCACAATGAGCTTGTCGCCGGAGCCCAGCAGTTGCGCTTTGGCAAAGTCGCGGGTCTGCCAGGCGGTTCTGCCCGTGCGGACCTCGACGGCGGTCATGAACGCGGGGCCGCTGTGGCCGCTCGAGAGATAAACGTAATCTCCGACCCTGATAACGGATCCAAAGTGGCTCTGGATGCGCGGATTGTGCCAGAGTTCCTTGACGGTGGTTCCACTCCCCTGGCGCGCCAGATGCAGCACGCGCGCGCCACCGCTGTAGGCGGAGGAGATGAACAGCAGGTTGCCGGCGCCCCAAACGGGAGTACTCACGGCCAGGCCATTCTCGGTCGCGTGCCGATGCCGCCACAGCAACTGGCCGTCGTCCGGATTGAAGCCGACCGCCTCCTGAGCCAGTAAGGCCGCGACCTGGGGCTGGCCGTCGACCTCGATCAGCAGCGGGGAGGAGTGCGCGTTGGTGAAGCTCTGGTTCTTCCAGACGATGCCGCCGTCGCTCAGTCGGATGGCCACCGCCGCGCTCCCGCGGCCGCCGGCCAGAAAGATCAGTGTGTCCTTGTAAGCAAGACCGTGGCAGGAATAGCCGAACTGGAGACGCGTGCCTCCCAGCTCGCCATAGAGATCCCGCGACCAGACGGCCTTTCCGGTTTTCTTGTCCAGCGATTGAATCTTGCCGATCGCGGTCGCCGTGATGATTCGGTCACCCACGACCTGGGGCATGGCGTACGGCCCTGGGCCGGCCCCTTCGGAGTACGCGTTCTGGAACGGCGCCTCGACTTCGGATTCCCAGACCGTCTTTCCCGTAGCGGCGTCCAGGGCTGTCGTCACGTCCTTCGAGCCGCGCCGGAAGGCCGTGTAGAGGACGCCATCCTCCACGGCGATGGCCGAGTAGCCGTCGCCGAGCGCGCGGCTCCACAAGCGCTGCGGGCCGCTCGGCGGCCAAGAACTGGCAAGACCGGCTCCCGGAGCGATAAAGTCCCGGCGCGGACCTCCCCAGGTCAGCCAGCGTTCCGGCGGCGGGCTGGGAACCTTCGCAGCCGCCGGCTTCTTGCGGCTCACGGGCGCTTTGCTCTGAGACTCGGCGGCAGCCGCCCCGTGATGAATCGCCGAAACCAGCAACGCCAGTGAAACAGCCAGGATTCGCATGGTCGTTTATGGGAGGCGCGCCGCGATGTCGGCGGCGATGTGGACGCCGTGGAAGCGGCCGTTCTCGATGAAGATCTCGTTGGTGTGCATCCCGGCGACCAGCACCCCGGCCAGGTAGACCCCCGGGCGATCGCTCTCGTAGGTTTGCGGGTTGGTGCGCGGGCGCCGCGTCTCGGCGTCGAACTCGATTCCGGCGCGGCTCAGGAACTCCAGGTCTGGGTGATATCCAGTTAGGGCGAAAACAAAGTCGTTGGGGATCCGCCTTTCCCCGTCCGGCGTAAGGAGGAGAAGCGAATCCGCCGTGATCTCCTCGACGGTAGTGCCCAGGCAGCCGGTGATCTCGCCGTTTTTGAGGCGGTTCTCGATGTTGGGCTTGATCCAGTACTTGATGTGCGGGCTCAGCTCGGGTTTGCGGTGGATGAGGGTGACGCGGGCGCCGGTCCAATAGAGCTCCAGGGCGGCGATGGCGGCGGAGTTCTTGCCGCCAATTACGGCGACGTCGTGATCGTAGTAGGGGTGCGGCTCGCGGTAGTAATGCATCACCTTGGGCAGATCCTCGCCGGGGATCCCCATACGGTTGGGCAGGTCGTAGTAGCCGGTGGCGAGGATGATCTTGCGCGCCCGATAACAGCCCGAGCCGGCGAGACGCTGGTAGGAGGTCAGCACATGAAACTCGCCGTCGCTGCCGTCGATGCGCTCCACCCTCTCGTATTGGCGAACGTCCAGCCGGTAGTGCTGGGCCGCGCGCCGGTAATACTTCAGCGCCTCGTTGCGGCTGGGCTTCTCGTTGAAGCTGGTCATGGGAAGGTCGCCGATTTCGAGCAGCTCCGGGGTGGTGAAGAAGGTCATGTAAGGCGGGTAGTGAAACAGCGAGTTGACCAGGCAGCCCTTCTCGATCAAGACGGCGCGGAGACCCCGGCGCTGGATCTCGATGCCGCAGGCCAGGCCGGTGGGCCCGGCGCCGATGACCAGGGCGTCGCAGAGGGGTTCAGGAGCGGGGAGATCGCGGGCCACGATTCTTATTGTAGCCCGCCGCAGGGCCGGCTCAGGCGCGCGGTTCTGACTGAGCGGGGACCAACGCCTCGGCGGCGGCCGGATCGACCGCCGGTTGAGGCGTGGATTGTTTCAGGCCGTACATGGCCAGCTCGAAGCGATCGCGGATGCCGGTTTTCTCGAAGATATGCATCATGTGGATCTTAACAGTACCTGTGGCGATCGACAGCGTGGCGGCGATCTCGCGATTCTTCAGGCCGCGGGCGACCAGGACAATGATTTCCTGCTCGCGGCGGGTGAGCGGGCGCGGCAGCGCCTGGCCGTAGCGCCCGTCGCGCCCGCCGCTGAGGTCTTCGGTCCAGATCTGGCCGGCGGCGACTGTGCGCAGGCACTCGAGCACAGCGGCCAGCGAGGCGGATTTTTTCAGGATTCCCTTCGCTCCAGCCTGGAGAGCGCGAAAGCATTCCACGTCTGAGATGACGGCGGCCCACAGCACGGTTTTGGTCTCTGGAAAGCGGAAGCGCGCCGAGGTGATCCAGTCCAGCACCGGCTTTGACCCGAAGGCCCGGTCGACGAGCGCGACCGCCGGGAAGTGCCGCTCGAGAAGGCCGAGCCCATTCAGCAGGCTCGAGGCGCCGCCCAGGTATTGGAAGCCATCCTCATTTCCCAGCACGCCCTGGAGTCCTTCGAGCGCGATGGGTTGAGAGTCGCAAGCGCAGACAGTGATCATGAGCCGAACCGCTCGCCAGCCGGTTTCCCTGATGGAATCGACGGCTGTCGCCCGGGGCTTTAGGGTGCGCGCGTCTCCAGCCGAAGATACTGCTGACGGCTCTGCACATGGAGACACAGCCGCAGCACGTATCGGACCGCTGGTGGTTGCCGCCGTTGGCGGAAGTCGTGTTCGTCGCCGTGCTGCTGTGGGTGCTCGTCGGCGGGCAAGCGCGCGCTCTGTTGGCGGACGGCGATACCGGCTGGCACATCCGCACCGGTGAATACATCCTGGCCGAAAGGCGAGTTCCCCGCGCCGATCTGTTTTCTTTCTCGCGGCCGGGAGCGGAGTGGTTCGCCTGGGAGTGGGCGAGCGACGTTCTGTTCGCGCTGGCGCACCGGGCGGCGGGCCTGGAAGGGGTGGTATTGCTGGGAGGCGCGCTGCTCGCAGCCACTTCGGCGGCGCTGTTTCAGTTCGTGATGTGGCAGCGGGCCAACGTGATCGTCGCCGTGGTGACGATGCTCCTGGCGGCCTCGGCGTCCACCGTGCACTGGCTGGCTCGCCCGCACCTGTTCACGAGCCTGCTGTTCGTTCTATCGGTTTGGATGCTCGAAGCCGACCGCCGGCGGCCTGGCCGCCGGTTGTGGGCGCTGTTGGCCGTGGCGGTGGCCTGGGCCAACCTCCATGGAGGGTTCGTCATCCTTCCGCTCACCACCGGTCTGTACGCGACGGCCGCGGCCTGGGCGGCTCTCGAGCCAGGAAGGCCATCCGATTGGCGCGCGGCGCAACGCTACGGTCTTCTGACGGCGGCCGTCACCGCGGCGACGCTGCTTAACCCCTACGGCTACCGGCTGCACCTGCACATCTGGAAGTTTCTGGGCGCGGACTTCATTCGTAAGTGGGTCGAGGAGTTCCAATCACCACGGTTTCGCGGCGAGAGCATGCTGGCTTTTGAGCTGTTGCTGCTGCTCGGACTCCTCTCGGTTCCCTGGCTGTGGCGGCGTGGCGAGTACGCCGCCGCGCTGCTGGTCGTGGCGCTGGCGCACGCGGCGCTGGGTTCGGTTCGCCACGTCGTGCTGTATGTGCTGGCGGCAACGCCAGTCGTGGCGCGTCGTCTGAGCGCTGCTCTCGAGGCGCTTCCGGGACCCTGGGGGCGAGCGGTGAACTCGCTCCTGACCGACTTCGCGCCGGGCGGTCCAACCCGCCGCTGGGTCCCGCTGTGGTCGGCGGCGGCGCTGGCGCTCGCGGCGGCGTTCCTCGATTCCGGCCCGGCGCGCTGGCAGGTCGATTTCCCCAAGGAAAAATTCCCTCAGGCAGCCTTAGCCGCTACCGAAAAGCAATTAGTGGGTCGTCGCGTGTTCACTTCCGACCAGTGGGCGGATTACCTGATCTACCGCTACTACCCGGAGGTGCGGGTTTTCATTGACGGGCGCAGCGACTTCTACGGGCGGGCAATCGGCCAGCAGTACCTCGACTTGATGCAGGCTACGCACCGCTGGGAGGAGACGCTGAACCGCAACGGCTTTGACCGAGCCCTGCTGCCGCCGGACTGGCCCTTGGCCACCGTGCTGAAGGCGCATCCGGATTGGCGGCTGGACTACGACGACGGGCAGGCCCTTCTGCTGAGAAGGGTCTGGCGCGGTTCCGTCTCCTCAGCGAATTAAATTCAAACGACAAAGGAGTCGCTAAATGAAGAAACTGACGATCAAGAAGCTCAATCTGGCAGTCTTGAAGGCCATGCTGTGGAAAGATACTCGAGGCCAGGACCTGGTCGAGTACGCCCTGCTGGCGGGATTCGTGGCGGTGGCCGCTGGCGCCCTTCTGCCGGGCATCAGCACCAGCATCAGCACCATCTTTTCGCGGATGGGCAGCGTGCTGACGGCAGCGGCCGCCTGATTCCGACGCGCTGAACCTCCAAGCGGTGGGCTCCACGAAGTGCTGGCGGGGCCCACTTTTTCTCCCCCAATCAAGGCGGGCGCTCGACGCCGGGAGGCGGAAAGAATGAACAGGATGATCGATCTGATCTGCGGTCTGTCTGTTTTGTCTGACAACCAGGGGCAGGACCTGGTGGAGTACGCCCTGCTGGCCGGCTTTGTGGCCGTGGCGGCCGGAGCCCTGATTCCGGACGTTTCCACCACCATGTCCACGATCTATTCGCGCGTGGCAAGCAGGCTGATCGAAGCGGCAGGCTAGCGTAGCCACCGCTCCCCGCGGTCGCGGCTCAGTTAGCGGCTTCCGAGCCGCGACCGCAGGGAGCGGTTGTCAAGTCTAGGAGGGGCAATACCGTGCCGATGCTGGTGTGCCTGCTGATTGGGCTGGCGGCGAGCGTGGAGGATCTTTGGCGCCGCCGCATATCCAACGTGACGGTGATAACCGGTTTGTTCGCGGGGCTCGTCGTGCAGATCGCTCTGAGGGGCTGGCTCGCCGGCTTGGGGTCGTGGGCCGCCGGCGCGGCCGTGGGCCTGGCGGTGTTTCTGGTATTTTTTCTGGCCGGCGGCATGGGCGGCGGCGACGTCAAGCTGATGGCCGCCTTCGGCTCCTGCGTGGGCGCCGGGCAGATCCTGCGCGCCGCGCTGCTAGCCGCTATCCTCGGCGCGCTGATCGCCTGCGGGTATCTGGCGTGGCAGTGGCTCAAGCGACGACTGGGGCGCGCCGCGGCCGCAACCTCCCAGGAAGAATCGATCCCCTACGCGCCGGCGCTCTTCCTCGGCACGCTGCTGAGTTTCGCCTGAGGCCGCTCGTTTACCCCCGCCGGGGAATTGGGCGCACATGTGCGCCCAATTCCGCGCGGCGTCACCTGGCGGCCTGCCCAGGCCGCCTAATGCCCCCGCCGCGGGTTGCCGATCACCTCAAAGATGAACCGACGATTCTTGGCAGTCCTGGGCTTGGCCGCGGTGCTGGCTTTGGTCGTCTCGGCGGTGTTTTACCAGGTCACGACCTCCACGGCCGGCTCGCGCCGGGCCAAGACACCGACCGCCAGCGTGGTAGTGGCCAGCAGCCCGGTGGCGCTGGGGGCGAAGATCAAGACGACCGATCTGAAGGTCGCTCCCTGGCCTGAGGATCAGCTTCCCCCCGGGGCGTTCACCAAAATCGAGGATGTCGTCGACCGCGTGGCGATGAGCAACATTCTGCTGCAGGAGCCGCTCCTGGAGGGCCGGCTGGCAGCCAAGGGCGCCGGTTTGGGCCTCTCGCCGATGATCCCGCCCGGCATGCGGGCCGTCTCGGTGCGGGTAAACGATGTCATCAGCGTGGCCGGCTTCGTGCTTCCCGGCTCGCGGGTGGATGTGCTGGTGACCGGCGTGCCGCGGAACGTCTCGTTGCCGACCGGGCCGGTGACGCGAACGGTGCTTTCGAACATCCAGATTCTTTCGTCGGGCAAGAATCTGCAGCCCGACGCCAAGGGCCAGCCGGAGAACGTGGCGGTGGTGACGTTGCTGGTGACGCCCGAGCAGGCCGAGTTGCTGACGCTGGCCTCGAGCGAGGGACGGATTCAACTGGCGCTGCGCAACAATGCGGATACCGAGTCGCCGTCGAGCGTTGGGGCGGTTGCCGTGGACCTGTTTTCGGGCGCCACGCGGCGGCTCGAGCTGCCGGCCAAGCCGGCCCGGGCGCGCGTGGTGACGGTGCGCCTGCCGCCGGCGAAGGTGGAGCCGCCGCCTCCGCCGCCCCCTCCGCCGCAGATCGAGCTGATCCGCGGCGACAAGAAGGTGACGGAAATCATTTCCGGTTGGAACCGTTGAACGAACCATGCCAACATCGCGCGCAATTTGCAGGTGGGCGCCGGCAATAGTCCTGCTGGCGGCGGTCCTCGGCCCGGGGAAGGCGCCGGCCCAGCAGCCCGCCAAGTCCAACGAGCTGCGCCTGGTCGCCGGGCGCTCTCTGGTGCTCGAACACCCCGATGACATCGTGCGCATTTCGGTGGCCAACCCCGAGGTGGTCGACGCGGTGGCGGTGTCGACGCGCGAGGTGCTGCTGAACGGCAAGTCGAGCGGCACGACCAGCCTGGTGGTGTGGAGCAAGCCCGGCGACCGGGAGTTTTTCACCGTCACCGTCGACGTTAACGCCGAGCCGCTGCAAAAGCATCTGAAGGAAGTTTTTCCGGGTGAAGAGATTCAGTTGCACCTCAGCCGGGAGGCCGCGACGCTGACGGGGCGGGTTTCTTCGGCGACCATCGCCGAGCGGGCCGGCGCGCTGGTCAGCGGGTCGGCCAAGGTGGTGGTGAATCACCTGCGAGTGGCGCCGCCGCCGGTCGAAAAGCAGATCCTGCTGCGCGTGCGGTTTGCCGAAGTCAACCGCGTGGCGTTCGAGCAACTGGGCTTCAACCTCATTTCCACCGGTACGCTGAACACGCCGGGAGCCGTCGGCACCCAGCAGTTCGGACCGCCGCGGGCGGCGAGCATCGGCGGGGCGATTGGGATGCCGCTGAGCGGTTTTGGCTCGAATTTTACGCTCAACGATGTGCTGAACGTGTTCGCCTTCCGCCCGGACCTGAACCTGGGAATTCTGGTGCGGGCGCTGCAGAGCAAGAGCCTGCTGCAGATCCTGGCGGAGCCCAATCTGATCACCTCCAACGGAAAAGAGGCGACCTTCCTGGCGGGCGGGGAATTCCCGTTCCCGGTGGTTCAGGGCGGGGCCAATACCGGGTCCGTAACGGTGCAGTTCCGAGAGTTCGGCGTGCGCGTGAGCTTCTTGCCGCAGCTGACCGAGCACAACACCATCCGGATCAAGGTGCGGCCGGAGGTCAGCTCGCTCGATTTCAGCAACGCCCTGGTGCTGGCGGGCTTCACGATTCCGGCGCTGTCCACGCGTCGCGTAGAGGCCGAAGTGGAGCTCGACCTGGGGCAGAGCTTCGTGATCGCCGGCCTGCTCGACCAGCGGGTGACCGAGTCGCTGCAGAAGATTCCCGGGCTCAGCTCCATACCGCTTTTGGGGAACCTGTTCAAGAGCCGCTCGACCAACAAGAGCAACTCGGAGTTGCTAGTCATAGTGACACCGGAGATCGTCGGGGCGGGCGTCGTCGTCGAACCGCGGACGGTCGGGGTGGAGCGGCCTTTCCTGCCGCGGCCCCCCGCGGCGGGCGAGAAACGATGAGCGACGGGCGGCAGTGGAAGCAGAGCGAGCTGACCGCGCTGCTGGTGTGCCCGGACCGCGGCCTGGCCCAGCAATTCTCGGCCGCCATCGCGGACCTAAAATCGCTCAACATTCTGGCGGATCTCAAAGAGTACCCGGCGCCGGGCGTGCTCGACCAGCGCCTGAAGCAGTTGCGGCCGGATGCGATTCTGCTCGACGTGGGGTCGAATCGGGAGGCGGCGCTGGTTTTGCTTTCCCAGGCCAGCGGCGCGCAGGCGGGCACCCCGGTGATCGGGCTGCACGCCTCGAACGATCCGGAAACCATCCTGCTGTGTCTGCGCAGCGGGGTGGCGGAGTTCTTGCACGCGCCGTTCCGCAAGGAGGACACTGAGCAGGCCCTGGCCCGGCTGGCGCGGCGCAAGGAAACCGAGGTTCGCCACCAGCCCAACCGCGGCAGCCTGCTCGCTTTTGTGCCCGCCAAGCCCGGCAGCGGCGCGACCACCATCCTGTGCAACGTGGCTCACCTGCTCAACCGGGTGGGTCAGAAAAAAATCCTGCTGGCGGACCTCGACATGACCGCCGGAACCGTAGCCTTTCTTTTCAAGCTGAACCACAGCTACAGCCTGCTCGACGCCATCAAGCACTCCCACCAGCTCGACGAGAGCCTGTGGGCATCGCTGGTGACCAACCGCTGGGGGATCGATATCCTGCCGTCGCCGGAAAAACCCTATGCGCAGACCATCGAGCCCTATCGGGTTCACGAGTGTCTGGAGTACGCCCGCTCGGTCTACGATTATGTGCTCGTGGATCTGCCCTTGATAACCGAAAAGATATCTTTGGCCACCCTCAACGAGGCCGACCAGATCTACTTGGTGGCCAACCCGGAGCTGCCGGTGCTGTTTCTGGCCCGCAAGACGCTGGCCTTGCTCGATGAAATGGGCTTCCAGAAGGAGCTCATCCGCGTGCTGGTCAACCGGCTGCACAAGAACGAAGAGTTGAGCCCGGCGGACATGGAAAAGATCTTTCGCTTCCCGATTTTCATGACCTTCCCTAACGACTATGGGAGCGTGCGGCGGGCGCTGACGGAAGGCAAGCCGATCGCGGACAACTGCGACCTGGGCAAGACCTGCCGCAAGTTCGCCGAAGTGCTGGCCGGCGTGGGCAAGGGCGAGGGGAAGAAAGCTTCGGCGCTCGGCTTGAAGGCGCTGTTGAGCGCCGGCTGAGGCCGGGCGGGGAGCCGGCGCCTCGAATGGAGCCGGGCAAGCGCGCGACCGGCGCGGACGGGAGAACAGATGGCGGTTCCCGATGTCGCGAAGCAGAACGAGCTGAGCTGGGATCAACGCCTTCGCCGCAGCGCCGGGCGATCGAAGGTGGCGCTGAATCCCGAGTATCAGGAGCTGAAGTTCACGCTGCACCGCAAGCTCCTCGACAAGATCAACCTCGAAGCGCTGGCCTCGATCGACAACCAGAAGCTCCGCACGGAGGTTCGCTCGGCGCTGATGTCGCTGCTCGAAGGCGAGCAAACCCTGCTGAGCTCGATCGAGCGTCAGCAGATCGCCGACGAGGTGCTCGACGAGGTCTTCGGTTTGGGACCGCTCGAGCCGATGCTGGCGGACTCCACGATCAGCGACATCCTGGTGAATGGTCACAAGCAGGTGTATGTCGAGCGCAAAGGGCAGCTCGAGATGACCAACGTGACCTTCAAGGACGACTCGCACCTGTTGCGGATCATCGACAAGATTGTCAGCCAGGTGGGGCGGCGCGTGGACGAGTCTTCGCCGATGGTCGACGCCCGCCTCTCTGACGGCTCGCGCGTCAACGCCATCATCCCGCCGCTGGCGGTCGACGGCCCGCTGCTGTCGATCCGGCGGTTCGGCACCGACAAACTGATGCCGGCCGACCTGGTGGCGCGGCAGTCGATGACGCAGGGGATGCTGGAGCTGCTGGAAGCGGCCGTGAAAGCGCGGCTGAACGTCATCGTGTCCGGGGGAACCGGCTCCGGCAAGACCACCATGCTGAACGCGCTGTCGGCTTTCATCTCGCCCAAGGAGCGGGTGGTGACGATCGAGGACGCCGCCGAGCTGCAGCTCAAGCAGCCCCACTTGGCGCGGCTCGAGACGCGGCCGCCGAACCTGGAAGGCGAGGGCGCCATTCGCCAGCGCGAGCTGCTGGTCAACAGCCTCCGCATGCGGCCGGACCGCATCGTTATCGGAGAGTGCCGCGGCGAAGAAGCCCTCGACATGCTGCAAGCGATGAACACGGGCCACGACGGCTCCATGACCACGATCCACGCCAACACGCCGCGCGACGTAATCACGCGCATGGAGGTGATGGTGACGCTGGCCAACGGCAACTTGCCCCTGAGCGCGATCCGCCAGCAGATCGCCTCGGCCGTCGACATGATCGTGCAGATAGGCCGCATGAGCGACGGATCGCGGCGCGTCACCAGCATTACCGAGGTGACCGGCATGGAGGGCCAGGTCGTGACGCTGCAAGACCTGTTCGTGTTCGAGAAGCGCGGCATGTCGCCGGAAGGGCGGGTGCTGGGGCGGTTCGCCGGCACCGGAATTCGTCCGAAGTTCTACGAGAAGGTTCGGGCGGCGGGCATCGCGCTGCCGGCTGACTTATTCGACTCGGTGGTGGAGATCACTTAACCGCCCGCCATGCCCTCGCTCCTAATCATCGTTTTCGGCGCTGTGCTGGCGACGTTTGTCGGCGTCTACTGGTTTACAAACCGTTTTTTCAGCAAGCGCGACACGGCCAAAGTGCGCGACCGCCTGCTCGACCGCCTGCCGACCGAAAAAGTGCCGTCGGGCAGCCAGCCGCTGTTTCGCAAGGAAATCCTGGACAGTAAGAAGCTGGTGAACCGGCTCCTGACCGGCCTCAAGCTCGACGAGAAGTTGCAACAGAACATCGAGCAGGCGGGGCTCCACTGGAGCGCCGGGCGAACGGCTCTGGCCGTGCTGGCGCTCGGCATCGGCGCCTTCGACCTGGCCTGGTATATGCTTCCGTCCTTCAAGTTCGCGGCGCTGATCCCGGGAGTGTTTTTCGGCGCCCTTCCGGTGCTGTACATCTTGCGGCGGCGACAAAGCCGCATCGGCAAGTTCGAGGCGCAGTTTCCCGAGGGACTCGAGTTCGTCTCGCGCTCCATGCGCGCGGGCCACGCCTTTTCGGTGTCGCTCGAGATGCTGCACCAGGAGTTCTCCGACCCGCTCGCCGCGGAGTTTCGGCGCACTTTCGACGAGCAAAACCTGGGGTTGCCGCTCGATCTGGCGCTCGAAAAGCTGGGCAAACGACTGCCCCTCATCGACGTGCAGTTCTTCATCTCGGCAGTGGTTCTGCAAAAGCGCACCGGCGGCAACTTGGCGGAGATTCTCGACAAGCTGGCCGCCCTGATCCGCGAGCGGTTCAAACTGCGGGGGCAGATCCGCACCATCAGCGCCCAAGGGAAAATGTCCGGCGTGGTGCTGTGCATGATCCCGATGGTGGTGGGACTGATCATGTTCTACGTGAATCCGGAGCACATGCGGTTCTTCGCGGACGACCCGGCGGGCAACTGGATGGCCGGGCTGGCGCTGGGGTTCCAGGTCCTGGGGTTTATCGTGATCAAGAAGATCGTCAATATTGAGGTGAACTGACAACACGGCCATGTTTCTGATCTGGTCCCTTCTGCTCTTCGTGCTCCTGACCGGCACCCTGTACGTGCTCGGGGTGAAGGTGTGGCTCGGGTCGAGCACTCTGATCGAGCGCGTTTCGGGGCAGAACTGGCAGGCGCAGGAGGCCGCGCATCCCAGCCTCTCGTTCCGCGATGTGATGCAGAAGCTCGGCGACCTGGTGCCGGCCTCGGCCAAAGACGTGGGGGTCCTGCAGCGGCGGCTGATGCGGGCCGGCTTCCGCAATCCGTCGGCGCTCAAGGTTTTCTACGGGATCAAGGGCGTGCTGGCGGTGATCTTGACCCTGGCGGCGGTCATATTGACCTTGCGGTTCGACATCGGAGGCACCGACCAGATCGTCGCGGTCGGCGCCGCCTTGGGCGCCGGCTTCTTCGGGCCCAACACGGTGCTCGGGATGCTAGTGAAGCGCCGCTTCAAACGCCTGCGCAAGGGGCTGCCCAACTCGCTCGACTTGATGGTGGTTTGCGTCGAGTCGGGACTCGGGCTCGACCAGGCGGTCATGCAGGTGAGCCAGGAGCTGCAACACGCGCATCCGGAGATCAGCCACGAGTTCGCGCTGGTGAACCTCGAAATGCGCCACGGCAAGCGGCGCGCCGACGCCCTCCGCAATCTCGCCGAGCGGACCGGGGTCGAGGATCTCAAGAAGCTGGCGGCGGTCCTGATTCAGGCCGACCGCTTCGGCACCAGCATCGGCCAGTCGCTGCGCAACCATTCCGAGTACATGCGGACGGCGGCCCGCCAGGACGCCGAGACGCGCGCCGCGAAAATCGGCATCAAGCTGGTGTTTCCTATTTTCTTCTGCATTCTGCCGGCGCTGTTCGTCGTCACCGTCGGACCGGTGGTCGTGAAGATCATGCGCGACCTGCTGCCGATGATGAATAATATGTAGGCGGAATTGGGCCTGCCGGACTGTAAGCCGGTTTCTGTATCCCGACAGAATCGGGACGGCAGCCATTCCTCTGGGCGCCGCATTACTGCGGCGCTCTAGCGACCTACCCGGGACTCCATAGCGCGGCGGGTCACCGCTGGTCCCCTATTTGGTCTTGCTCCGCGTGGGGTTTACCCTGCCATCCCGATCGCTCGGGACGCGGTGCGCTCTTACCGCACCTTTTCACCCTTACCCCGACAGAGCCGGGGCGGTATGTTTTCTGTGGCACTTTCCGTGAAACCCGCTTTGAGCGAGCCCCCCCGGCCGTTAGCCGGCACGCCACCCTGCGGAGACCGGACTTTCCTCCCCAGGTTTAACCCCGGAGCGGCTGCCCATCCGGCAGGCCCAGGGACGATGATAGCAGGTTCACCACCAAGACACCAAGAACCCCAAATGCCTAACGCGCTTTTCCTGGTGTCTTGGTGTCTTGGTGGTGAATTGGCCGGTTTTCCGCAGCCGATGCCGGCGCCAGTTCTCGTTGATCATCAAGCGGATGCCGGAATCGCGCGCGGCGGCGGCGATGGCCAGGGCTTCCGCCCAGGTATTAGCCATGGGTTTCTGGCACAACACGGCGATGCGGCGCTCGGCGGCGAGGCGTACCAGGGGGAGGTGGCTGTCGGGGCGAGTGGCGATGTCGAGAAAGTCGGGGGGCTCGCGGTCGAGCATCTCTCCAACGTCAGTGTAGGGCCGCGCCGCGAACTCGGCCGCAGCAGCCTCGGCGCGGACGCGGTCGAGATCGGTGACCGCTTCGATGCGCGCCCCTGCGACGCGCCGCCAGCCGTCGAGCTGGATGCGCCCGAAGAACCTGCAGCCGGCCAGGCAGCCCCGCAACATACAGCCAGATTAACCCGCCAAGACGCCAAGACGCCAAGGAAAACCATTAGAATGGGTTTCTTGGCGCCTTGGCGTCTTGGCGGTTAACCATGCAACCCAGACTAGTCACCTTCGGCGAGATCATGCTGCGCCTCGCTCCGCCCAATTTCGAGCGCCTCCTGCAATCGGCGGCGTTTGTGGCGACGTTCGGGGGCGGGGAAGCCAACGTGGCCGTGTCGGTGGCCGGGTTCGGGATCCCGGTCTCGTACGTGACGATACTGCCGCCGAATCACCCGGTGGCGGACGCCGTCGTCAGCGAGCTGCGGCGATTCAACGTCGACACCAGCCACATAGTCCGCCGCGCCGGCCGCATGGGGATCTACTTCCTCGAGCCCGGCGCGAACCAGCGGCCGTCCAAAGTCGTTTACGACCGCGACCACGCCTCCATCGCGACCGCCCCGCCCGGGACCGTCGACTGGGACAAGGTATTCGCCGGAGCTAGCTGGTTTCACATCACCGGCATCACCCCGGCGCTGAGCGCCACGGCCGCGGCGCTGTCGCTCGAAGCCGTGGCCAAGGCCCGCGCCGGCGGCCTGACCGTCTCCTGCGATTTCAACTATCGCAAGAACCTCTGGAAGTACGGCCAGTCCGCCCCGGAAGTGATGCGCGAGCTGGTGAAACAGGTCGACGTGGGGATCGCCAACGAGGAGGACTGCCAGAAGGCGCTGGGCGTCGCGCTCGACGTGGACGTGGCCTCCGGAACGCTCGACGTCGAGAAGTACCGCCGGATGTCAGACAGAGTCCTGGCCGAGTTTCCGAACCTCAAGATGCTGGCCATCACGCTGCGCGAGTCGAAGAGCGCCAACCACAACGACTGGTCGGCGTGCCTGAACGACCGCGCCGAGTTCCTGGTGAGCCGCAAGTACGAGATCGCGCACATCGTCGACCGCGTCGGCGGGGGCGACGCCTTCTCGGGCGGCCTGATCTACGGGCTGCTGGCGTTGCCGACGAAAAAGGAAGCGCTGGAGTTCGCCGTGGCGGCATCGTGTCTGAAACACTCCATCCCGGGCGACTTCAACCGCTTCAGCGTCGAGGAAGTCCAGGGCCTGCTCCAAGAGGGCGGCTCCGGCCGCGTCCAGCGCTGACATTAACCACCAAGACACCAAGACACCAAGAAAACCAATTATCTTGCGTGGCCTTGGTGTCTCGGTGGTGAAATCTAGAAGGTGAACCTGGCTCCGAGCTGCAGCTGCCGCTCCCGGAGGAGGTTGCTGCCGGTCTCGGCTCGGGTGGCAAAATCCGTTCGCGGGAACAGAACGTTGCTCGTCAGGTCGTACTGCGTGGCGTTGATCCGCGTGATGTTGACGCGGTTGGCCAGGTTGAAAGCCTCGGCGATCAACTCGAGCTTTATCCGCTCGGTGAAGCGGATGGCGCGGGCGACGCGAACGTCGACGGTGGCCAGGCCGGGGGTGGTGAACGTGTTGCGTCCCACCCAGGGAGCCCGCGAGCTGCCACCCACGCCCAGCAAGCCGGTGGTCACGCCCTGCGGGCTCGGGTCGCCCGAGATGGTGCCGGAATAGGGGCGTCCGTCGGCCAGGATGACGATGGTCGAGAGCTGGAAACCGTTCAGCGCCTTGCGAACGGCCGTCGAGCCGATCTTGTCGAAGGGCGGGATCCAGTGTGCGGCTACCGTGAAACGCTTGCGCTGATCGAAATCCGACAGCGAGTAATCCTGACGTACGTTGAGCGGGTTCAGAGGCTGGTTGGTGCCGGTGAAAGTCTGTGAGCTCTGATCGTTGTCGTGGGCCTTGGAGATGGTCAGCGACGCCCGCATCTGGAAACCGCGCGAGAAGCGGTGTTTCGCCTCGATGACAAAGCCGTTGTACCAGGTATTGACGACACTTTCGGCGATCGTCAGCCGTCCGTAGGCGGGGAAGGGCCGGTTCGTGTTCGGGCCCAGGAAGAAGGGCACGGAGATGGTCCGCTCGACCTGCGAGCAGGTTGTGCTGGTTCCTGCCCGAGGCACGGCGCACACGGGGTAGGTCGCCTGCTGGGTTGTCGGGAACAGGTTCATGTCGCTGAACAGCGGCAGGCGCTGGCCGCGCGTGGACATGTAGACGCCGCTGACGGTGAAGTTGCGAAACAGCTCCTGCTCGATGGTGAGCTCCATCTGGTAGATGAGCGGGTTGGTGAAATCGGCGGATGCGAAGACGGCGTCGGGACGGCCGGCCGTTCCCTGGGGGATGCCGGAGAAAACCGTCGGGAAAAGGGGCGATCCCGAGGTCGCGGGCAGGAACTGGAATCGCTGGAACCGGATGCCGTTCGCGGTGAGGAAGTTGAAGACGCTGCCGTTCTGGGTGCGGCCGTAATACATGCCGGCGCCGGCGCGGAGGATGGTCTTCTGTTTTTTGAACGGATCCCAGGAGAGGCCCAGGCGCGGCCCGAAGTTGTTCCGGTCGGTGTTGATTCGCGAAGTGCCGGGAATGGCCGCGTTGCCGGTGGGCGCCGGCATGGTTTGCAATTCGTACCTTAGGCCCATACGCAGCGTAACGTTCGACCAGGGCTGGAAGCTGTCCTCCACGAAAAGGGCGTAATCCTGGTTGTTGAACTTGGTGGCGCCGCCGAGTCCAAGGGAATCGAATTGCTGGGTAAAGCTGCTGTAGTGCTTGCCCTGGATGCCGCTGGGCGTGGACTGGCACGCGCCGAGCGGGATACTCAGGCTGAGACAGTCCAGGGCCAGGTTGTTCAGGCTGGCATAGGCGTAGACGCCGCCGTTTTCGCGCAGGTTGATGACCGTCTCGCGAATCCAGTTGACGTCGTAGCCGAACTTGAAGGAGTGCCGGCCGCGCAGCCAGGAGAGGCTCTGGGAAACCTGGTAGCGGCGCTCGTCGGGAAAAGCGCTGCGCGGAAGGAAGTCGGGCATCCCAAAATTGATGCCGTTGGTGACGGAAACCGACGGGCCCACGTCGTTGGGCACCTGGGCCTCAAAGTCGCGTCCGTACTGGAACCGCAGCTCGCTGACCAGATTCGGCCGGATCACGGCGTTCCAGCGCCCGATAAGCGTCTCGTTGTCGACGACGTCGCTGCCGTTCTGGCTGGCATGAACCTGGTGCGTGGGGGCGGTCTGAATTCCGTTCGGGGAGTCCCACCGCAAGATGTTGATCGTGGCGCCGAGCTGATGATTGTTCGCGGCGTGCCAGTCGAGGCGGGCCAGTCCCAGCCATTGATTGCCTTGCCGGTCCTGAGGCCCCCGCAGGCCGCGGAAAAAGTTCAGCGCCGCCGGCAGACCCGGCGCATCCCCCGGGGAGGTGAAAAACGCCTCGGAGCGCGGCACGACCACGGCCGGAAAGTTGCGCTTCTGCTGGTCGTAGCTGAGGAAGTAGAAGAGTTTGTCCTTCTTGATGGCCCCGCCGGCGGAAGGACCGAACTGCTGGCGCCGGTCCTTGGGCTTGGCCAGGCCGGCGGCCTTGGTGAGCGAGTTGAACGAGTTCAGCGAGTCGTCGCGAATCAAGTAAAAGAACGTGCCGTGGATATCATTGGCGCCGGACTTGGTGACCGCATTTACGATGCCGCCGGCCGAGCGGCCGTACTCGGCGGAGAAGTTGCTCGTTCCGACCTGAAACTCCTGGATCGCCTCCGAGCTGATGCCGTAGGACAGTCGGGTGCGGCCCTTGGCTTCGGAGAACAAAGCCTGGTTGTTGTCCATGCCGTCGATCATGTTGTTGTTGTAAAGCCCGGAGAGGCCGCGAAAGGTGATGAGGCCGAACTGTCCGTCGTTGCTGGCGCCCGGCGTGCCGATCACGAAGGCGTCCCAGCGGCGGCCGTTGAGCGGCAGGTTCATCATGTCCTTGAGGTTGATCACCGTCGAGACGTCGGTCTTGGCGGAGTCGACGATGGGACTGTCGCCGGTGACGGTGACCGTTTCGACGGTCGCCGAGACCCCCATGGTGATGTCGATGACGGCTCTCTGTCCTACGGCGATATTGATGCCCTTGCGCAGGATGGTCTGGAAGCCGGAGCGCGAGGCGGTGACCTCGTACTCGCCGGGCTGCAAGGCGACCACTTCGTAGCGGCCGGCTTCGTTGGAGATGACGGTGCGCGCCACGTTGGTGCCCACGTTGCGCACCGTGATGTCGACGGCGGGCATCACGGCGCCCGTTTGGTCGGTGATCAGGCCGCCAATGCCGGAGGTGCCGGCCGTGGTCTGGGCGTTGGCAGCCGGGCCGCCGGCAACCAGCACGAGCAAAAGCATCCACAGCCAGGGCGTACGAAGAGAGTTCGTTGCGGGCATCACACGACCTCCTGAATGGTTCTTACACTCTAGCATGACGCGGGACGGCGCAGTAGTCAAGGGGCTTTCCGTTCGTGCACCACGCGTCCGCCGACCATCGTCATCTCGGCCTCGATGTCGCGGATCTGGTCCTCGGGGCAGGTGAGGATGTCTCGATCCAGGACCACCAGGTCGGCCAGCTTGCCGGGCTCGATCGAACCCTTGCGCTTCTCGTCAAACGAGAGAAAGGCGGCATTGAGGGGTCCACATGCGCAGGGCCTGCTCGCGGCTCACCCGCTGCTCGGGGTTGAAGACCGCGCCGCCGGTGGTCTTGCGAGTCACCGCCATCCACATCCCGAAGAACGGATTGTAGGGGTTGATGGCCTGGCGCGAGTCGAAGCGGATCATGTGGTCGGAGCCGCCGGCGACTACGACCCCGGCGTCGAACAGCGACCTGTAGGGGTGAAAGTCCTTCATGCGCGCCGGGCCGAGGACGCGCGCCAGCGCGTCGCCGTCGAAGTGGTACCAGGCCGGCTGCATGTCGAGCACCACGCCGAGGCGCCGGGCGCGCTCGATGAAGCTGGGGTTGGGGAAGTTGGCGTGCGTGAACGTGAAGCGCCTATCGCGAATAGGTGACTCGCGGTCGGCGGCCTCGTAGGCCTCCAGCAGCAGGTCGTGGGAGGCGCCGCCAGTGGTGTGCGCCGTCATCTGCCAGCCGAGGCGGTTCGCCAGGCTCGCCAGCTCGAAAATATTCTCGCGCGGGGCCGCCAGCACGCCGCGGTAGTCGGGATCCTGGTAGCCGTAGACCTCCGTCCGCTCGCCGTAGGGCTCGCGCATGTAGGCGGTGCCGATGAGGATGCCGCCGTCGAGCGTGATCTTGAGCGACCCGACGCGCAGCCAGTCGTCGCCGAAGCCGGTCGTGACGGGCAGCCGCTGAGCGTCCTGGCGCAGGCGGTCGAGCGGCTGGCTGCCTCCTAGCGTGACAGTGACGTAGGTTCGCACCGTCAGCTCGCCCTTCTGCCAGAGCTCCTGGTAGGCGCGCAGGCCATCCGCTGACTGCCCCCGGTCGATAACGCTGGTCAGCCCGGCCTGGTTGTAGCGCTGGTGCATGGCGCGCAGGGCCCATAGGCGGTCCTGGTGTGTCGGCGGGCGCTCGCTGCGGAACTGCGATAGAAGTTGCGGCGCGCCAAGGATGAGGCCGGTCGGCTCGCCGGCGGCGTCCTGGAGGATCTTGCCGTTGGGCGGCTGCGGCGTGTCGCGCGTGATACCCGCTTTGCCGAGCGCCGCGCTGTTCAGCACGGCGGCATAGCCGTTGTCGGCGACGATCGGCCGCTCCGCCCCGCCGGCCTGGTCGAGATCGCGCCGGTTCGGGTAACGCCCTTCCTTCATGCGCGTGGCGTAGATTTTCGGGACAAAGATGAGCTTCTGGGGCGGGGAAGAGCCGGCCGCGCGGATAATGTATTGCTGCAACTCAGCGATGGAGTTGATGACCGGGATCTCCCCATCTTTTTCGCTCATGGCCGAGCCGATCGGATGAACGTGACTGTCGATCAGGCCCGGTACGACGGCGCGGCCGCGAAGGTCGATCTGCCGTGTGGACGGCCCGGCCCAGCGCCGGACCTCCTGGCTCGTGCCCACGGCGACGAAGCGCCCAGCACGCACGGCCGCGGCCTGCGCCTCGGGCCGCCCGGGCCACATCGTGATGACCTTGCCGTTCCCGAGGATCGTATCGGCGTACTCAGGGGCCGGCTGCGGCGAGGCTATCACAGCCGCAGCAAGCAACAAGATCAGGCTTCGCATAGCGCCTAGCTTACAATGAAACTTTCCATGACCGCCGATTACGTTCTGGGCATCGATCTGGGCGGGACGAAGATTGCGGCGGGCGTGTTTGCCGGGAACCGAAAACTGATCGGCGAGATCTCGAGCGCTGCAACCGGCGCGGACCAGCCCGCGGAGGCGACGCTCGCCAATCTGAAGCGGGCGGCGGACGAAGCTCGCCGGGCCGCCGGCTGCGACGCGCGCCCGCCGCTCGCGGTAGGAATCGGCAGTACCGGTCCGGTCGAAGCGGCCACCGGACGCGTGCTGGACGCCCCTTCGCTCCCCAAGCTCCACTTCTTCGACCTCGGCGCCTGGATCCGCCGCGAAATTGGGGCGCCATTGTTCATCGAGAACGACGCGAATTGCTTCGCGCTGGGCGAAGCGCGGCAAGGGGCGGGGAAGGGCCACGACGTCGTCGTCGCGGTAACGCTCGGCACCGGCTTCGGCTGCGGCATCGTGATCCACGGCGCGATGTACTCGGGGGTCTCGGGCAACGCCGGGGAAGTCGCCAACTGCCCGGTCGCCAGCGGGACGTTCGACGAGATGCTCTCCGGCGCGGGCGTGCGTCGGTTCTATGAACGCTTCCACGGCCCGCACCAGCTTTCAGCGAAGCAGATCGGCGATCGAGCCGAGGCGGGTGACGTCGAGGCGCGGCAAGCCTGGCGCGACTTCGGCGACGCCGTGGGGGCCGCGCTGGGTACTATTGCAGCGGTCGTCGATCCTTCGATCTGCATCGTGGGAGGTTCGGTGGCGGCGCGACTGCCGCTGTTCGAGGACGCGCTCCAGGCGCGGCTCAAGTCGATTGTCGCCGCTCCCATCCCGGTTGCGCCCGCGCAGCTCGGCGCCTCCGCCGGCGTGATCGGCGCGGCCGAGTATGCGTTCTATCGACTGGAGAGGAGCTGAACCGCCTTGGCGTCTTGGCGCCTTGGCGGTTAATCCCTTGCCTCCCACAAAGGCACTCCTCTTCGACTTGGGCAACGTCCTAATCGGCTTCGACCTCGCGCGCGGCTACCGGGCGCTCGCGCCGCATTGCCGCTGCGCGCCCGCCGAGATGCCGCGGCTCATCCTGGAGTCCGGGCTGGTGCGGCCCTTCGAGCGCGGCGAGATCTCCGGCGAGGAGTTCTTTCGCCAGCTCGGCGCCGTGCTCGGTCTCGATGTTTCCTACGAGAAGTTCTGCGAGCTGTGGGGCAGCATCTTCCTGCCGGAGCCCCTGCTGACGGACGATCTGTTGGCCGCGCTGCGCCGCCGCTATCGGATGGTGCTGCTGTCCAACACCAACGAAATTCACTACCGGAGGATCGAGCGCCACTACAGCGCCGTCAGCCACTTCGACGCCCATGTGCTTTCCTGCCGTGTGGGCGCCATGAAGCCGTCGGAGAGGATCTACAAAGAAGCCGTGCTCCAGGCGCGCTGCGAGCCCCAGGAGTGCTTCTACACCGACGACGTCGAAGAATTTGTGGAAGGGGCGCGGCGGTGCGGCATCGACGCCGCGGTTTTCCGCGGCGCGGCGGAACTCGAGCGCGAGCTCCGCCGCCGCGAAATCCTCTGACTAGTACATGCCGCCGCCGGGAGGCCCGGCCGGCATCGCCGGCTCCTTATCCGGGATCTCGCTGATCAGCGCTTCGGTGGTCAGCATCAGCGCGGAGATCGAAGCCGCGTTCTGGAGCGCGAACCGGACGACCTTGGCCGGGTCGATGACGCCGGCCTTCACCAGGTCCCCGTACTCGGAGGTCTCGGCGTTGAAGCCGAAGTTGGCGCTCTTGTCCTCCTTGACCCTCTCGACGACGATCGAACCCTCGTGCCCGGCGTTGCCCGCGATCTGGCGCAACGGCTCCTCGAGCGCCCGCAGCACGATCTGCGCGCCGATGTGCTCGTCGTCCTCCAGCTTGAGCTTCTTCAACGCGGGAATGCAGCGCACCAGCGCCACGCCGCCGCCCGGGACGATGCCTTCCTCGACCGCCGCCCGCGTGGCGTGCATGGCGTCCTCCACCCGAGCCTTCTTCTCCTTCATCTCGGTCTCGGTCGCCGCCCCCACCTTGATCACCGCCACGCCGCCCACCAGCTTGGCCAGCCGCTCCTGCAGCTTCTCACGGTCGTAGTCCGAGGTGGTATCCTCGACCTGCGCCCGCAACTGCTTCACCCGGCCCTCGATCGATTTCTTCGAGCCGGCGCCCTCGATGATGGTGGTGTTGTCCTTGTCGATGGTGACGCGCTTGGCCTTGCCGAGGTCCTCCAGGCGCACGCCCTCCAGCTTGATGCCGGTCTCCTCCATGATGGCCTTGCCGTTGGTCAGAATCGAGATGTCCTCGAGCATGGCCTTGCGGCGGTCGCCGAAGCCGGGCGCCTTGACGGCCGCGGCGTTCAGAGTCCCACGCAGCTTGTTGACCACCAGCGTGGCCAGCGCCTCTCCTTCCACTTCCTCGGCCACGATCAGCAGCGGTTTGCCGGAGCGCGCGATTTGCTCGAGCAGCGGCAGCAGGTCCTTCATGGCGCTGATCTTTTTCTCGTGGATCAGGATGAAGGGGTTCTCGAGCACGCACTCCATGCGCTCGGGATCGGTGACGAAGTACGGCGAGAGATAGCCGCGATCGAACTGCATGCCCTCGACGACGTCGAGGACGGTTTCCATGGTTTTCGATTCCTCGACGGTGATGACGCCGTCTTTGCCGACCTTCTCCATGGCTTCGGCGATGATCTTGCCGATGGTCGAGTCGTTGTTGGCCGAGATGGTGCCGACCTGCGCGATGGCGTCGCCCGAGATCGGTTTCGCCAGCCTCTTGATCTCCTCGACCGCGACCTCAATGGCCTTCTCGATGCCGCGTTTCACGGCCATCGGATTGGCCCCGGCCGCGACCGTCTTGATCCCCTGGCGGAAGATCGACTGCGCCAGCACCGTGGCGGTGGTGGTGCCGTCGCCGGCGACATCGCTGGTCTTGGAGGCGACTTCCCGCACCATCTGCGCGCCCAGATTTTCTACCGGGTCTTTCAGGTCGATCTCTTTGGCCACGGTCACGCCGTCTTTTGTGATCGTCGGCGAGCCGAATTTTTTCTCCAGGACCACGTTGCGGCCTTTGGGGCCCAGCGTGATCTTCACCGCGTCGGCTAGGGCGTTGACGCCCCGCAGAATCGACTGACGCGATTCCTCCCCTAACACAATTCGTTTGGCTGCCATGTTGTTCGGTTCCTCCTACTTCTTGCCTTTCTTGTCGGATTTGTCGCTGCCTTCGAGGATGGCCAGGATCTCATCTTCCTTCAGGATGAGGAACTCCTCGCCCTCCACCTTGATCTCGCTGCCCGAGTACTTGCCGAACAGGATGCGGTCGCCGGAGCGGACTTCGAGCGCCACGCGCTTCCCGCTGTCGAGCACCTTGCCGTTGCCCACGGCCACGGCCTCGCCTTGCTGGGGCTTTTCCTTAGCCGAGTCGGGAATCACGATCCCGCCGCGGACCGTCTCGGCCTCCTCGATGCGGCGGACCAGAACACGGTCATGTAGGGGTCTAAACTTCATACGTATCTCCTTTCAAACATGGTGGATGTTCACCGGGCCACAACTGAGGACGTGAAGCCTGCCCCGGCAGGCCACACTTAGCACTCTTTGGGACCGAGTGCTAATGATAGCCCGAACCGCCGGCTCCTGTCAAGCCGGCGACCGCCCCTTCAGCGGATATTCACACGTACCGTGTTGGCCCGTTTCCCGGCCGCCGTCAGAATGACGTCCACCTCGCCGCGCCCGATCAGGCCGCGGTCGAGCTCGACGTTGATCTGATCCAGGCCCGCGAAGACTCCTTGCGGCCCGGCGTAGTGGACGCGGGACGCGACGCCTCCGATCGTGACGCTGGTGTTCGCCGTGCCTGCTCCCCCGAGGCCGGTTGCAAACAGCAGCAGGACCACCACGTCGGACGGCGGGCCCAGGTCCATCGGGACGGTCGTGCAACTACCTGCCGTGGTTCCGCACTCGTAGGCCGGCACTTGGCTCTGCGTAGCGTCGGCGGCCCCGCGAATGGCGATGGCGGCGGCCGGGCCGCGTCCGTCAGCGTTGGCGGAGAACAGCCCGGGAGCCACCGCATCGATCTGCACGTTCCCGGTAGCGACCACGCCGCGCCGCGCATTGGTGACGGTCACGGTGGCGGGCCCCACCTGAATCCCCGGCGGGATCTGGTAGTTGATCTGCGTGGGCGAAACGAAGAAAAGCAGCGCCAACTGCCCGGCCCCGGCTTGGTTGACGACACTCTCATCTTCGGCGGCGAGCGTGAAGAAACTGACGGTCGTATCGGCCAGCATGTTGGTCAGTGCGCCAGAGGCC
>Ga0247727_10004474_pt1 | contig 29615 bp, 23 predicted proteins | sample WisWelCaveWW1625_FD_202498 | JGI IMG/M metagenome (GOLD analysis project Ga0247727, IMG submission 202498) | Biofilm microbial communities from Wishing Well Cave, Virginia, United States - WW16-25 | ecosystem: Environmental > Aquatic > Deep subsurface > Groundwater > Cave microbial mat | place...
GAAAACGGTGTTTTGGTGTTTGGGGGGGGGGGGGGGCGGGGCGGGTTCTGGGCGCGCGGGCCGGGGGGGGGGGGGGGGGGGGGGGCGGGCGGCCGGGGGGGGGGGGGGGGGGGGGAGTGGGGGGGCGCGCTTCCTCGCGTTGCTCTGCATTACCCTGGCGGCCGCCACGTTCGTGGTCTCGGGCGTGCGGCAGGTGTTCCTTGGCTGCGTGCTGGCCGTGCTGATCATGACCGGGCTGATGCTGAGCCGCGGGCGCGGGCGCGTCGTCGCGGCGCTCCTCCTGGTCGCGGCGCTGGTGTTCTCCGCGTACACGGTCGTGGATTCGGTCCTCCGCCCGATGGCGACGGCGGCGCTGCAGCGCGATCCCACGCTGCCGGATATCTGGCGCGAGCGCGACGTGACCCGGCGGATGCTCACGCTCACCGACCCGGTCACCTATCTCGAGGCCCGTGGCAACCCACTCGGCGCCATCTGGTATCGGGTGCAGCGCTACCCCTTCGGCGCCGGCCTCGGCCGGACCGGCTCGGCGGCCGGCGCGTTTCAGCGCGAGATCGCCGCGGACCCGCGCAGCGCGGCGATTTCGCGCGATGTCGGCTGGTCGGACAACTTCTTCGCGGACATGATCGTCGAGACCGGAGTGCCGGGGGTGGTGATGCTCACGCTCATCCTGCTCGGGATGCTGGCCGGCGCCTGGCGCCTGGCGCGCACCGCCCAGGACCCGACGACGGTGGCGGCCGCCGCCGCGCTCGCCGGCTTCTTCTTCAGTATCCTGGCGATGAGCTGGGGATCGCAGCCGCTGCTGGGCAACCCGATCACCGCCTACTTCTGGTTCCTGTCCGGCGTGCTGGCGGCGCTCCGGCGGATGGAGGCCGAGGCCCCCACCCCGGGCGCGGAGGCGCCGGCTGTCGAGCCGGCGCTCGCGACGGCGGGCGCCCGGTAGCGCGGCGCGCGGCCGCGTGCGCCTCCTCGTCGCCCTGCCCTACGTCGCATGGCCGCCGGTCGGCGGCGCGCCGGTGCGCAGCTGGCACCTCCTCAAGCACCTGGCCGGCCGGCACCAAGTGCACGTCCTGTCCGTCGTCCCCGCCGAGAGCGAAACCCGCGTCCCGAAAGGGGCGCCGAACGCGCCGCCCGTGTCGTTCGCGTCCACCACGCTCGTGCGGGTGCCGAGCGGCAATCCGCCGCGGCTCTCGCCGGCCTGGGCCGCGCTGCGGGTGCGCAGCCTGCGGCATCCGGCGGCGGCCTACTACCGCGGGAGCGCCGCCCGCACGTTCCGCGACCTGGTCGCGCGCCTGCGGCCCGACGCCGTGGTCTACGGGTTTTCCTGGATGCTGCCCTACGCCGCCCACGCGCCCGGAACGCCGGCCGTGGCCGACGAGCATAACTACGACCCGTTGGTCACCGCGCGCATCGCGGCGGGGCGGCGCGGCCCGGACCGCTGGAAATGGAAGGTCTACGAGCGGGTGACGAGCCTGGCGGAGGCGCGCAACCTCCGGCCGGTGCGGGGCATCGCGGCGGTGTCGGACGAGGATGCCGGCTGGTTCCGCCGGATCGCGCCGCACGCCACCGTCGACGTCGTCCCGAACGGAGTGGATGTCCAGGCGTTCGCGCCCGCGGAGCTGGGCACGGCCGTCGTGATGACGGGGTCCTTCACCTACCAGCCGAATGTGGACGCGGCGCGCCGGCTCGCGCACCGCATCTGGCCGCTGGTGCGGCGCGAAGTGCCGTCGGCCGAGCTGCGGATCGCCGGCCTGGGCAGCGAGCGCGCCCTCGCCGACCTCGCCGGCCTCGCCGGCGTCACCGTGGTGGGCTGGGTGGACGACATGCGCACCGAGCTGCTCGGCGCGCGCGTCGCCGTCGCGCCTCTCGACGTGGGCGGCGGCACGCGCATCAAGATCCTCGAGGCGTTCGCGCTGGCGCGACCCGTCGTGGCGACGACCCTCGGCGCCGAAGGGCTCAAGGTGCGCAGCGACGAGCATCTGGTGCTGCGCGACGACGACGCCGGGTTCGCCGCGGCCGTCGCCCGGCTGTTGCGCGACAGCGCGTGGGCCGCGACGCTGGGCCGCAACGGGCGCGCACTGGTCGAGACCCTGTACGACTGGCGGCTCTCGGCCCAGCGCTTCGAGGACCTGGTGCGGCGGGTCGCCGCGTGATCGGCCTGTACTCGCCCGACGTGCCCCCGGTCCCGGGCGGCGTCGCCGACCATACGCTCGCGCTGGCGTGGGCGCTGGCGCGCGCGGGCAGCCCGCCCGTCGTGTTCGCCCGTCGCGGCGATGCCGAGCGCTTCGCGCCGGTCGCGTGCACCACGGGCGTGGGGACGGGCGACCTCGCGGCGGCCGTGCTGCGGGCCGGTGTTCGCGCCCTGATCCTGCAGTACACCCCCTTCCTGTACGCGCGGCGCGGCGTGGCGCCCGCGGTGGTGCGCGCGGCGCGCACCGTGGCCGACGCGGGCGTCCGCCTTGCGCTGTTCGTGCACGAGCCGTTCGTCCCCTTCACCCGGCTGCCCTGGCTCGTGACCGGACTGCCGCAGCGATGGCAGCTGCGCCAGCTGGTGCGCCGGGCGGCGTGGGTGTATGCCGGGGTCCCGCGGTTCGCGGAGCAGGCCGGGCGGCACGCCCGGAACGGCACCGTGGTGCGCGTCGTTCCGGTGGGCGCGACGCTCGCGGTCTCGACGGCGAGCCGGTCCGAAGCACGCGCGGCGCTCGGCCTGACCGCGGACGACGTGGCCGTCGGCGTCTTCAGTCCCGGCGCGTCCGGCTTCCTCGCCGGCTGGATCGCCGCGGCGGCCGGTCGGCTGGCATCGCACCCCCGCGTGCGCTGGATCCGTTTCGGCCACGGCAGCGACCGCCCGTGGGACGGCTGGCCGGCGGGCGGCCGCACGATCACGCTCGGCGAAGCCCCGGCGGAGGTCGTCGCCCGCACGATGCGGGCCCTCGACCTCATCGCCGCCCCGTATGTGGACGGCCTCACGCTGCGGCGCTCCAGCGCGATGCTCGCGCTGGCCACCGGCATCGCCACCGTGAGCTCCACCGGGTCGCTGTTCGATCCCACGGCGGGCGCGCTCGCGGCCTGCGAGCCGACCGCCGGCGCGTTCGCCGCGCGGCTCGCGGGGCTGGTGGACGACGCGCCGGGGCGCGCGGCCCTGGCGGCGCGGGCCGGCGGTTACGCGGCGGTCGCTTCGATGGAGCGGCTGGTCGCGATCCTGCTCGGCGATCTCGAACCGGCGGCGGAGCGGCGACCGTGAGCGGGCACGAGCCGCCGCAGGCGCCGCCCGGGTTCTACACGCGGGCGTACTTCACGTCGCGGTGCGGCGGCTACACGGAATTCGCCGAGCGCGGCGGCCGCATCGCGGACCCGATCCGCGCGGCGGCGCTCAGGCTCACGGCCCCGCGCGCGGGCGAGCGCGTGCTCGACCTCGGGTGCGGGCGCGGCGAGCTGCTGGTCGCCATCGCCGAGGCGGGCGCCACCGCCATCGGCGTGGATTTCAGCGGCGATGCCCTGGCGCTCGCGCGCGAGACGGCGGCCCGCCTCGGCGCGCGCGTGCACCTGGTCCGCGCCCGCGCGGAAGCGCTGCCGCTGCGCGGCGAGAGCGTGCACGCGGCGCTCGCGACCGATATCGTGGAGCACCTGCCGGATCGCGACCTGCGCGCCGCCCTGGGTGAGGTGCGGCGGATTCTGGTTCCGGCCGGGCGCTTCGTGGTCCACACGGCGCCGACCCGCGAGTTCATGGCGATCGGGCAGCACGTGAAGCGGAGCCTGCAGTGGCTGGCGCGGCGCCCGGTGGCGCCGCGGCTGACGCCGGCCTCCGAGCTGGCGGAGGCGGGCCACAGCAACATCCACGACCGCGCCTCGCTGACCGCGGCCCTCCGCTCGGCGTTCGCCGCGCCGCGCGTGTGGCACGCCTTCAGCGACGAAACGCGCGCGACGCGCCGCCTGGCCCGGGCCCTGGGCCTCGCCGCGCCGCTGGGCTTCAACCTCTGGGCGCTTGCGCGCAAGGAGGAAGCGTGGCCGCGCTGACCGTGCTGTACGTCTCGCCGCACGGCGACCTCGGCGGCGCCGAGCGCGTGACGATGGACCTCATCGCCCTCCACGATCGCAGCCGCGTGCGGCCGCAGGTCTGCTTCCTCCGCGACGGACCGCTGGTGAAGGTCTGCCGCGACGAGCTGCACGTGCCCACGGATGTGGTGCCGGCCCCCGCGCTCAAGCGGTACCTCGCCGGCCGGCACGTCGTGCGGACCCTCGCCGACCGTATCGAGTGGTCGGGCGTGGACCTCGTGCACAGCGCCATGGCGTGGGGCCACGTGTACGGCGGCCGGGCCGCCGGGAGGGCGCGCCGCCCGGCGGTGTGGTTCCAGCACGTCGGCGCCTCGTGGGACAGCGGCATCGAGGCGTGGGCGTCGCTGGTGAAGGCCCGCACCATCATCGCGAACTCCGAGTTCACGGCCGTGGGCCAGCGGCGCGTGAACCCGCGGCGGATCCCGATCGAGGTCGTCCATCCCGGCACCCGGCTCCCGGAGGAGCCCCTCGAGCTGCGCCGCGCCCGCGCCCGCGCCCTGCTCGGCATCGGCGACGACGAATTCGCCGTCGGCATCGCGGCGCGGCTCCAGCCGTGGAAGGGCCAGGAGGTCGTGATTCGCGCGGCGGCCTCGCTCATCCACGCCCGGCCCCACGCCCGCTGTTTCATCATCGGCGGCGCGCTGTTCGGGCTGGACGGGGAGTGGGCCGCCGGCCTGCCGAAGCTCGCCGCGCAGCTCGGCGTCGGCGAACGCGTCACGTTCACCGGCTTCCGCGACGACGTCATCGCGTGTCTCGCCGGGCTCGACGTCGCGATTCACGCCTCGGTGCGCCCGGAGCCCTTCGGCCTCGGGCTCATCGAGGCGATGGCCAACGGCGTCGCGCTCGTCGCCGCGGACGGGGGCGCCACCCGCGAAATCGTGACGCCCGGCGAGGACGGGCTGCTCGTGCCGCCCGGCGATCACGAGGCCCTGGCCACCGCGCTCCTCATGCAGTGCGACAACCCCGACCGGCGCGCGGCCCTCGCCGAGGCCGGCGAGCGTACCGCGCGCGACCGGTTCGACGTACGGCTGATGGTCCGGCGGCTCGAGGATCTCTACCAGGCCATCGCCAGCCGGTGAAGCTCGCGTTGGTCGTCCACCACGCGCGGCCGACCGGCGGCCAGGACCGCTACGTGCTGGAGCTGGCGCGCGGCCTCGCGCCGCGCCACGAGGTGCACCTGGTCGTGGTGCGGGCCGAGGGGCTCGACGGAGCCGCGGTGCGCGTGCACGAGCTGCCGATTCCCGATCGCCCCGTGCTGTTCCTGCAACCCCGCTTCGCGCGCGCCGCCGCCGCCATCGTCGCGCGGGAGCGCTTCGACCTGGTGCACGCCGTCGGCGGGTGCCTGCCCGGCGCGAGCGTGGTGACCGCGCAGTACGTCCACGCCGCGTGGCGGGCCGCGCGCCGCCGCTACCACGTTCGCGAGAGCCCCACGCTCGTCCACGCGCTCTACCACCGTCTCGTCGGCCGCCAGGCCGAGGCCTTCGATCGCCGAACCTACGGCCACCCCGCGCTGCGGGCCGTGATCGCGGTGTCGCGACGCACCCGCGATGAGCTGGCGCGGCACCATGGCGTCGGCACCGAGCGCATCCGCGTGGTGCCGAACGGCGTGGATCCCGCCACGTTCGATCGCGCGCGTTGGCCCGGCGCGCGCGCCGAGTTGCGCGCCGCCCTGGGGGGGGGCCTCGCCGGCGATGCGCCCGTGGCCCTGCTGATCGGCACGTTCGCGCGCAAAGGGCTCGACACCGCGATCGCCGCCCTCGCGCGCGCCTCCGGGACGGCGCATCTCGTCGTGGCCGGCACCGGCGACACGGACTGGGCGAATCGGGTGGCGGGCGCTTCCGGGCTCGCCGGGCGGCTGCACCTGCTGGGTCCGCGCCGCGACATCGCCGCGCTGTGCGCCGCCGCCGACGTGTTCCTCCTGCCCACGCGCTACGAGCCGTTCGGGATGGTGATCGCCGAAGCGATGGCCGCCTCGCTCCCCGTCGTGGTCGCGGGCTGCGCGGGCGCGGCGGAGTACGTGCGTAACGGCGAGAACGGCTTCGTGGTCGAGGATGCGGACGACGTCGAGGGGTTTGCGGCCGCCCTCCGCGCGATCCTGGCCGACCGGTCCCGCGCCGAGGCCGTCGGGCGGGCCGCGCGCGAGACGGCCGGCGCCCTGGCGTGGCCCCTGGTCGTGGCGCAGACCGAAGCCGTGTACCGGCTCGCCGCCGGGGCGGGGGGGGGGGGGGGGGGCCGGGGGGGGGCCGGGGGCGGCGGGGGGGGGGGGGGGGGGGGGGGGGCCACCTGATGCGCGTGGCGATCGTGAGCCATGGCGCGCTGGTGCGCCTCAACCGCCGACCGTACGACCTGCTCGCGACCGCGCACGGCCTCGAGGCCACGGTCATCGTGCCGGACCGGTGGCTGGGCGACCTGCCCAATCCCGACCTCAGGGTCGAGCCGCCGTCCGGGGCGGGGCTGGTCGCGCTGCGCGGCCGCGCCACCGGCGACGGCTCGCGATTCTGGCTCCACCAGCTGCGGCCGACGCTGCGGAAGCTCCGCCCCGACCTCATCCTGCTCGACGAGGAGCCGTGGTCGGTCGTGGCGTGGCAGGCGCTGCGCGCGGACCGGACCACGCCGCTGGTCGTCTACTCCAAGCAGAACATCGCCAAGCGGCTCCCGCCGCCGTTCTCGTGGATGCGGACCGCCTGTTATCGCCGCGCCCGCGCGGCATGGGCCGTGGGCGAAACGACCGCGGAGGTGCTGCGCGCCACGGGCTACGGGGGATCCATCGACCTCGTGCCCCACGGGGTCGAAATCACGCGATTCACGCCGGGGCGGGACGAGGAGCGGCGCAGGGCCTACGGTCTCGTCGGGGTGGTGATCGGGTACGCGGGCCGCCTCGTGGACGACAAGGGCATCGCGGAGCTGCTCGACGCGACCGCGCGCCTCGCGGCGGCCCCCCCCTCGGACCTGCCGCCGTTCACCGTGCTCGTGGTCGGGTCCGGGCCGCTCACGGAGGCGGTGCGGCAGGCCGCGAACGGGCCGCTGGCGGGACGCCTGCGGTTCCTCCCCGCGGTGCCGCACGACGAGGCGCCCGGCCTGTACCGCCTGATGGATGTGTTCGTGCTCCCCTCGCGCACGACGGCCCGGTGGCGCGAGCAGTTCGGCCGGGCGCTGGTGGAAGCCGCGGCCACCGCCCTGCCCCTGGTCGCGGCGGATTCCGGCGAGATCCCGCACGTAGTGCGCGCGCTCGGCGGCGGGCGCGTCGTGCCCGAGCGCGATCCGGCGGCGCTGGCCGCCGCGCTCGCCGCGCTGGTGCGCGATCCGGGGGCGCGCGCGAGCCTGGGGCGCACCAACCTCGAGGCCGCGCACGCGCGCTTCAGCCAGGAGGCCGTGGCCCGGCGGATGGCCGAGCTGCTCGCCGGAGCGGCGCGCTGATGTGCGGCATCGTCGCCCTGTACCGGGCCGGCGCGCGCGCCCAGCTCGAGCCGATGCTCGACGCGATCGTGCACCGCGGCCCCGACGACCAGGGGCTCGTCGAAGCGGGTGAGACGGCGCTTGGCGTCCGGCGCCTCTCGATCATCGATCTCGCCGGCGGCCACCAGCCCATGGCCAACGAGGAGCGCACCATCTGGGTCGCCTTCAACGGCGAGATCTACAACCACGCCCAGCTGCGTGAGGAGCTGCTCGGCCGGGGCCATCGGTTCATGACCCTGAGCGATACCGAGGTGCTGGTGCACGGGTACGAGACCTGGGGCATGGAAGGCCTGCTGCGGCGCCTGCGCGGGATGTTCGCGTTCGCGGTGGCCGACACCGAGCGCGGCGCGTGCCTGCTCGCCCGCGACCGGCTCGGCAAGAAGCCGCTGTACCTGGCGCGCGCCGGCGGCGGCTGGGCGGCCGCGTCCGAGATCAAGGCGCTGTTCCGGCATCCGCAGATCGCCCCCGCGCTCGACGAGGAGCGGATCCCCGAGAGCCTCGGCAACCGGTTCGTCACGGGCGCGCGGACGGCGTTCGCCAACGTGACCAAGCTGCCGCCCGGCCACTGGATCGAGCTGCGCGGGCACCAGGCCGATGAACGCCGGTGGTGGCAGCCGCCCGAGCCGGACCTGACCGCGCCGCGCGAGGAGGACGTGGTCCACACGGTGCGCGAGAAGGTGCGCGGCGCCGTGGCCGCGCGGCTCGTGGCCGACGTGCCGCTGGGCGCGCTCCTCTCGGGCGGCCTCGATTCCAGCGTCGTCGTGGCCGCGATGCGCACCGCCGGCGCCAACCCGCTGCGCACCTACACGGTCGGGTTCGCGGATGCCGCGAGCGACGAGCGATACGCCGCGCGCCGCGTCGCCGCGCACCTCGACACGGCGCACACCGAGCGCGTCGTGCCGCTCGACACCGCGCGCGCACTTGAGGAAGTCGTCTGGCACGCCGACGAGCCGCTGGGCGACGCGGCCGCGCTCCCGACGCTCCTCATCTGCCGCACCGCGCGCGAGCACGTCACGGTGGTGCTCTCGGGCGAGGGCGCGGACGAGCTGTTCCTCGGGTACCCGCGCTACGCCCTCAGCCGGCTGGCCGACCGCGCGCTGCGGCTGCCCGCGTTCCTGCGCACCCCCCTGTTCGCGGCCGCGGCCGCCGTGCTGCCGGGCCGCGCGGGCCGCGCGCTGGCGCGCCTGGCGCGCGCGCCGCGCGACGCGCTGGTGCGCAACGCGCTGTGGATGAGCGGCGCCGATCCCGCCGTGCTCGCCGCGCTGTGCCGCCGCAGCGCGCTCGGATGGGAGCGCTGGTACGTGCCGGAGGCCACCACCGCGCCGCCGGGCTTCGCCTCGCTGGGCGCCGTGGTCCGCCGCGACCTCGCCGCGTGGCTCGTGGACGACATCCTGCTCAAGCTCGACAAGATGTCCATGGCGGCATCGCTCGAGGCGCGCGCCCCGTTTCTCGACCACGAGCTGGTGGAGTTCGTGTGCCGGCTGCCGCTCGAGGCGCGCTGGCACGCGCGCGGCAAGCGCTGGCTGCGCGCCGCTTTCGCCCCCGATCTGCCGGCCGCGACCCTGTCGCGGGCCAAACATCCGTTCCGGCCGCCGGTGGCGGCGTGGCTGCGCGGAGCGCCGGGTCTCGAGCTCGAGGCGATGATGGGCCGGCTCGGCGGCTTCACGGCGCGGTTCCTCGACCGCGCGACCGCGCGCCGGCTGCTCGAGGAGCACCGCCGCGGCGCGGACCATTCGCTGCTGCTGTGGAGCCTGCTGGTGCACGAGGTCTGGTGGCGGAAGTTCTTCACGCCGGAGTCCCGCGCCGCGTGACCGCCGTGCTGGTGCGCGACCTCGCGCTCGAGCGGTGGCCCTCGATGGACCGCTACGCCGAGGCCATCGCCGGACGCCTCAGCGACGTGATCGTACCAGCGGAGTGGCGCACGCTCGGCGGCCCCCGGTATCTCACGCGCTACTGGACCTATCCGCGCGCACTGCGCCGCTACCGCGGCGACCTGGTGCACGTGCTCGATCACTCCTACGCGCACTGCCTGCGCGCTTTTCGCGGCGTGCCCTCCGTGGTCACCGTCCACGACCTCCTGCCGCTGCGCACCATCGCCGAGGGATCGCTCGGGCTGCGGGGCCGGGTGCGCAACCGCCTGCTGCACTGGGTGCTCGACTGGGTCCCGCGCGCCGACCGGGTGATCGTGACGACGCAGTACACCGCCCGTGAGGCCGGTCAGTTCATCGACGTGGACCCGCAGCGGATCCGCATCATCCCGATGGGCGTGGACGAGCGGTTCTTCGACCGCCCGGCCGAGGCGGTGCTCACCGCGCGCCGGGCGCAGTGGGTCGCCGCGCTGGGGGGGGGGGGGGGGGCCGCCCGGCACCGCCGGCCGCCTTGGTGCTGCACGTGGGCTCGTGCCACCCGCGCAAGAACGTCGAGGCCGCGATCGCCGCGCTCGGCATCCTGCGTGCCCGGGGCCTCGACGCGGCGTTCGTCCAGATCGGCGGCACGTTCGGACCCGCCCACGTCGCGGCCGTCCGCGACGCCGGGGTCGCGGAGCACGTGGTGCAGGAACGCGAGGTGGCCGAGGACGCGCTGGTCGCCGCATACTATGCGGCCGATGCGCTCGTCTTGCCGTCCTCGTTCGAGGGCTGGGGGTTGCCGGCCGTCGAAGCCATGGCGGCGGGCCTACCGGTGGTGACCAGCGGCGCCGCCGGATTGCGCGAGGCGGTCGGCGAGGCGGGCCTCGTGGTGGGCGCGATGGGCGCCGACGCGATCGCGGCCGCGCTCGAGCGGGTGCTCACCGACCCCGCGCTCCGCGCCGACCTGGCCGCGAAGGGCCGCGCACGCGCCGCCTCGCTCACGTGGGACCGCTGCGCCTCGCAAACCCGCGCCGTGCACGATGAGCTCCTCGGCCGCTGAGGCCGTCCGCGTCGCCGCCGTGTCCGTGTCCGCCGCGCTTGGCGGGTCGGAATGGAGCCTCCTCGATTTCGCGGCCCGCGCGGCCCGGCGCGGCATCGCCCTGACCGTGGTGCTGCCGAAGGACGGCCCGCTGCGGGAGCGGCTCGACGCGGCGGGCGTCGCCACCGTGATCGCGCCCGCCGACGCCGCCTTCCTCGAGCTCACGCAGCGGGAAATGCTCAGCGCGGGCGGGCTGATGACGCTCCAGCGCGGCCTGCGGGCGTGGGCGCGCGCCATCGGCGCCGCGGTGCGCGGCCTCCCGGGCGGCCCGCCGGCCGTGCTCTACTCGAACGGCTTCAAGGCCCACCTCGCCTGCGCGCTGGTGCGCGGCCCGAAGCGGGTGTGGCACCTGCGCGAGTACCCGCCCGAGCTCACCCGCATCCTGTGGCGCCTGCTCGCCGGCGCGCTGCCGCACGCCACGATCGCCAACTCCCGCGCCGTCGCCGAGGCGTGGCGGCTCGGCGGGTTCGCGCCGGCCGCCGTCCCGAACGGGGTGGATCTCGAACGGTTTACGCCGTCACCGGCCACCGGATGGGTTCACGAGCAGCTCGGCGTCGCGCGCGAGGCGGTGTTGCTCGGGATGCCGGCGGCGTTCGCGCGCTGGAAGGGCCAGTTCGCCGTCGTGGACGCCTTCGAGCGCGCCGCGGACCGCATCCCGCAGGCGCACCTCGTGCTCGCCGGCGCCGCGATCTACGACACGAACGCCGAACGCGGGTACGCGCAGGAGCTGGTCGCGCGGGTCCAGCGCGCCGCGGCCCTCGCGCAGCGCATCCACTTCCTCAAGTTCCAGACCGAGCCGTGGCGCCTCTACCCCGAGCTCACCGTCGCCCTCCACTTCTCGCTCCGGCCCGAGCCGTTCGGTCGCGTGATCGTCGAGGCGCTCGCGTGCGGGGTGCCCGCGATCGCCGCGCGCGCCGGCGGACCGCTGGAAACCGTCGAAGCGGGCGTAACCGGCTGGCTGGTACCGCAGGGCGACGTCGCGGCCCTGGCCGATGCGATGGTCACCGCGCTCGCCGCCGATCTCGCGCCGATGCGCGCGGCGTGCCGCGCGCGCGCCGAGCAGCTGTACTCGGCCGAGCGTTACGCCGACGAGGTGGCGGCGATCCTGCGCGGGCAGGCGGGCCGCACGCGGTGAGCGCGGGTCCCGGCCGATGGCGGGGGCTGGCTTTCGCCCTCTCGGTGGGGGCCGCGGCGCAGCTGGCGCCGCTGTACCGGCACGGCACGATGCACCATGGGGGCTACACCGCGAACGAAGACGAACGCTACTACGCGGCCCTGCTGCGGCACGCCGCCCAGGCCCCGCTCGACCAGCCGAACCCGTTCGACCGTGAATGGAGCGGCGCCGCGCCGACCACCGGCCGCCTGTTGCCGCTCGCCGTCGCCGTCCCGGCACGGCTCCGCCTCGTGCCCAGCGGCTTCTGGATGGATCTCTCGCGCTGGCTGGCCTCCTCGGCATCCGCCGCGCTGTGCGTGCGCCTGGGCGCCGCGGTGGCGAGCCCGGCGCTGGGAGCCGCGGCCGCCGTCCTGGTGCTGCTCGACCCGGGGACGTACTACGCGAAACCCGTCGTCGCGCTGGCCGGGATCGGCGCGCCGGCCGCGGACGATCCGCAACCGCTGTTCTATTCGCGGCTCGGCACGCCGAGCTACACCATGCCGCTGTTCCTGCTCACGCTGCTCGGGCTCATGAGCAGGGCCCGGGGGCGCCGCGCCCGGACCCGGACCGCCCTCGCCATCGGACTCGTCGGGGCGAGCGGACACGTGTTCACATGGACCTCGGGCGGCGCGGCCGCGGCGGCCGGCGCCCTCTGGCCCCGGTGGCGCCGGCTTGCGCTCCCCGTGGCCGCCGGCCTCGTGTTGCTGCTCGCGCTGGTCTGGTTAGGCGGCCGTGGAGAACGCGGCGTCGCCTTTGAGGAGTTGATGCTCCGCCTCGGCTGCTTCCGAACCCGCCGGCCGCAGCTGCTGACCCACTCCGGCTTCTGGGCGGGCGCCACCGCCGCCGCCGCCCTCGCCTTCGCCCCGCTCCGCGTCCGGCCGGGAGCGCGGCGGCTGGGTGCGGCCATGCTGGGCGTGTGGGCCCTCGCGCTGCTGCACACGCCGCTGACCGGCTGGGACATCCAGAGCTTCCACTTCGCCTACACGCTGGGCCCGCTCAGCATCCTGTGCTGGTGCGCCCTGGTTTGGCACCTGTGGCGCCGACTCGGCCGGCGCCGCGCGCCGATGGCGGCGGGTGCGCTCGCGGTCGCCGTGGTGGCGTTCGCGGGGCCGTTCTGGTCCCTGCGGGGGCTGGGCAACGCGGTGGCCGAGGGTCAACCCGGCCCCGAGCTGCGCGCGGCGCTGGCGAACGGCGCGATCCCCGACGGGGCCGTCGTGCTCGTACCGGCAGATTGGCGCGCCGAGCTGGCGGCGCGGTATCGAGGCGTCGCGTTCGCCGCGTCGCTCCAGGCCCACTTCGCGGTCCCGGATTCGCTGCTGTGGGCGCGCACCGTGTGCGGCTCGGTGCTCGCCGGCGAGGACAGCGCCGAGGTGCGGCGCATCGCGCTCAAGCCGCGGCCCGGACGGATCCCGCACTGGCCCTACGGCCGGCCCGCCGGCGTGCCGCTCACCGGCATCCGCTCCTACTTCGAGATCTTCCCGGTCCTCGCCGACAGCCTCGGCGCCGCCGTCGCCGACGCGGCCCGGCGCCCGGAGCAGCTGCGCGCCGCGTGTGGTGCACGGCCGGACTACGTGCTCGCCGGCGGCTGGCCCCGCATCGGCCGGGCCCTGCGCGCCGCCGCGCAGCTCGGCGGCCGGGTGCGCCGGACCGCGCCGGACGGCAGCTGGGTGTGGCTGGAGCTGCCCCGGTGATCCGCGTCCTGCATCGCAAAGGCGAGATTCCGGCCGCCCGGGCCCAGCTGGCGCGGCAGGGCCTCGACTTCACCGATGCGCGCCGCCTCAGACTGTGGCGCGCGATCTACCGGGTGCGCTTCCGCGCGCCCATGCCGCCCGCCGACCCGATGAAGAGCTGGGACGTGCTGCAGGCGCTCGACGTGCTGCGCGCCCACGCCCCTCCCCCGGACGCGCCGGTTCTGGACATGGGCTGCTACAACTCCGAGGTGCTGTGGGCGCTGCACGCGCTCGGGTATCGCGACCTCGCGGGTTGCGACCTCAACCCGCTCAGCCGCCTGATGCCGTTCTGGCACCGGATCCGTTACGTCACTGGCGACCTCACGCGCACGCCGTTCCCGGATGCGCGCTTCGCGGCCATCACCTGCCTGTCGGTGATCGAGCACGGCGTGCCGCTCGAGCCCCTGGTACGCGAGGTGCGGCGGCTGCTGCGTCCGTCCGGCGTCTTCGTGTTCACCACCGACTTCGACGCCAGCGGCGCGCGGCACGACATCGACCCCGCGTTCCGGGCGTTCGGCCAGACGTGGACCATCTTCGACCGCGCCGGTCTCGAGGCCGTGTGCGGGCGGTTCCTCGCCGAGGGGTTCCGGTGGCTCGACGGCGGCCCGCGGGAATGGACTCACGCCGAGCGGCCGGTGCACTGGAACGACCAGGACTACACCTTCGCGCTCGCCGCGCTGCGCGCGCCGTGAGCCGCCCTTCCCCCCGCGTCGTGATGATCAGCGGCTCCGCTCCGCCGGTCATCGACGGCGTCGGCCAGCACGCGGCGCTGCTGCTGGAGCACCTGAGCGCGGCGCGCCCGGCCTGGAACTGGTGGCACCTCGCGCGACGGTTCCGCTGGTTCCACCTGCCGTTCGGTCGCCGGGGAGCCGTGCGGCTGGCGCGGCCCGCGCGCGGCTGGACGCCCGCCGGGACCGACGCGGCCATTCGCGCCCTCCGCGCGCTGCGGCCCGACCTCGTGCACATCCAGGACCAGGTCCATTCCTTCTACGAGACCGACGCGGCGGTGCGCCTCGCGCAGGCGGCGAACTGCCCTGTGGTCGCGACGCTCCACGAGTTCCACACCGAGCTGCCCAGCGTCCGCCACACGGTCGCGCTGGCGCGGCGGGCCGACGCCCTGATCGCGAACGACCGGCGCACCTTCGATCGCTGCCGCGAGGCGACGGGCAAGACCCCCGAGCTCCTCGGGTGGAGCCCGGCCAATGTCCCGCCCGCCGACCCGGCGTGGAACGTGCGGGTGATCCCGGGAAGGCTGGTCACCTTCGGCCTCATCAACGCCCTCAAACAGCTCGACATCGTGGCCGAGGCCGTGGAGCGCGTGGTCGCGGCGCGGCCGGACGTCACGTGGCGGATCACCGGCCCGTTCGCACCCGAATCGAATCCGCTGCACGCCGAATTGGCCCGGCGGCTCGCGCACCACGCCATCGCGTTCACCGGCGGTACACCCGGGATCGATCGGCGGCTGCGCACCTGGCTCGCGCAAGCCGAGGTCATGCTGCTGCCCTACGCCGACGGCGCCGCGATGCGCCGCACGTCGTTGACTGCGGCGTGGGCCTTCGGCCTGCCGGTCATCACGACGCCACCCACGGCCGAGGAACCCGCGATCGTCGATGGCGAGAACTGCCTGCTCGTCGCCCCCGAGGACGTGGAGGCCTGGACCCGCGCGATTCAGCGCGTGCTCGAGGACACGGCGCTCGCCGAAGGGCTGCGTCAGGGAAGTCTGCGGACGGCCCGGCAGTTCGGCTGGGAGCCGCTCGCTGCCCGGACCCTCGAGCTGTACGACCGCCTGCTCGCGCCCACCCGATGAGCACCGCACTGCAATGGATCCTGGGTAAATGGCAGGCCGCGCGCTTTTTCGCGCGGCTGGCGCCGCACCTCACCAACCTGCGCGAAGTCCGCCAGCGCCTGCGCGCCAACACGCCCATCACGCGGCTCGCCATGCGCGGCGGCTACACGCTGCACGCGCGACCCGAAGACGAGGCGTTCCTCCCGTTCCTGGAGATCGTGGTGGAGCGCTGCTACACCCGGCCCGGCTTCTACGCGCCGCGGAGCGGGCACACCGTCGTGGATCTCGGCGCGAACATCGGCACGCTGGTGCTGGAGTGCGCCCGACGGGAGGTCAGGGTCGTCGCCGCGGAGCCGAACCCGGGCACCTTCGCGCAGCTCCTGCACAACATCAGGGCCAATGGCCTGGGCGATCGCGTTACGGCGCTGCCGCTCGCCGTCAGCGACCATCCCGGCCGGCTGCACCTTGCGCACGGCGACGCCCTGAGCGGCCACCAGCAGCTCAGCGACGTGGGCACGGGGCCGGGGATCGAGGCGGTAACCCTGGACGAGCTGTACGCGCGCGGAAACGTCGGGCACTGCGACCTGCTGAAGATCGACACCGAGGGCGCCGAGCTGGCGATCGTCGAGGGCGCGAGCGACGACGTGTGGCGTCGCACCGATCGCGTCGTCATCGAGTATCACGAGTGGATCCCGCAGCCGGGGGCGAAGCGGTTGGCCGAAAGGCTCGGGACGGCCGGCTTCCTGGTGCGCGACGAGCCGCTGGGGAGCGTGGCGAATCGCGGGCTGTTGTACGGGTGGAAGGCGGGATGCGCCCGGTGGACGCCCCGCGGACCGTGACGGTCCTCAGTATTCCAGCGGCAGACCGACCCGCCGGTTCTCTTTCGCCGACGTATAGAGCGCGATCAGCAGCTCGAGCGTGAGCAGCCCTTCACGGCCGTCGGTGAGGGGCTCCGCCTCGCCGCGCAACGCCTTGATCACGTTGTCGTAGTAGAGCTGGTGCCCGTACCCATAGACCGAGCTGGTCTGGTAACTCGCTTCGCGCCATTTCGCGTCATCCTCGGCGTCCGGCTCGGCGAACTCCCAATGCTCGATCTTGTTCACGGCCACGCCGCCCAGCCGCACCGTGCCCTTTTCGCCGAGGATCGTGAGCGAGCCCTCGAGGTTCTTCGGGTAGGTGAGCATCGTCACGTTCATCGTCCCGATGGCGCCGGAGCGCCACCGGAAGCTCGCGACGCCGGTATCCTCGACCTGGATGCGCCGCGCGAGCGTCGCAATGGTGGCGTGGACGCTCTCGACCGGCCCGACGAGCCATTCCAGCAGGTCCACGTAGTGGCTGGCCTGGTTCATGAACGCGCCGCCGTCGAACTCCCACGTGCCGCGCCATTTCGCCTCGTCGTAGTACGCCTGCGGCCGGGTCCAGAACACGTTGCAGGTCACGAGGTAGATCGAGCCGAAGCGGCGCTTGTCCATCGCCCGCTTGACCAGCTGTACCGTCGGGTTGAGCCGGTTCTGCTTGACCACGAACAGCTTCACGCCGGCCTTGTCGCAGGCCTCGACCATCGCCTTGCCGTCGTTCCAGCGGGTGGCCATCGGCTTCTCGGTCACCACGTGGCGGCCGGCCTGCGCCGCCGCGATCGCCTGCGAGGAGTGGAGTCCGCTCGGCGTCGCGAGCACGACGGCCTCGGCGTCCGAGCCGGCGAGCAGCGCGTCCAGCGAGGCGAAGCCCTTCGCGCCTGTGCGCAGGGCGGCGCGCGCGAGCGCCTGCGGATCGGTGTCGCACACGGCGACGAGGCGCGCACGGTCGGCGTGCTTCTCAAACGCCTCGATGTGGCTCTTCGAGATCCGGCCGCAGCCCACCAGCGCGAAGCGGATCGGCGCACTCACCCGAAGAACCCCTCTTTGTCGAGATGCGCGAGCACCGCGTCGGCCGCTTCCTCGGCGCTCACCTGCGTCGTGTCGATGACGAGCTCCGCGTCGGTGGGTGCCTCATACGGGTCGTCGATCCCGGTGAAGCCGGCCTTCTCGCCGCGCGCGATCTTCGCCCGCGCCATGGCGTACATGCCCTTGCGGTCGCGCTGCTCGCACACGGCGAGGTCGGTCGCCACGTGCACCAGCGCGAAGCCCCCGACCGGGTCGATCATCGTCCGCACCTCGCGACGGGCCGCGTCGTAGGGCGCGATCGGCGCGCAGACCGCGATCCCGCCGTTTTTCGTGATCTCGCTCGCCACGTAGCCGATGCGGATGATGTTCGTGTCGCGGTCTTCCTTGCTGAAGCCGAGACCCTTCGAGAGATGCTTGCGCACCAGGTCGCCGTCGAGCAGGGTCACCTGCCGGCCGCCCATCTCGAGCAGCTTCACCAGCAGGACGTTCGCAATCGTGCTCTTCCCCGAGCCCGAGAGGCCCGTGAAGAACACCGTGAACCCCTGCCGCGCCCGCGGCGGCGAGCTCTTCCGCAGCTCCTTCTCCACGGCCGGGAACGTGAACCACGGGGGCAGGTGCTGGCCCAGCTGGAGCCGGCGCCGCTGCTCGGTGCCGCTGATGTCCTCGGTCTTGGCACCCTTCGGCACCTCGTCTTCCGGGTAGTAGCGGTCTTCGGCCGGGACGTACAGCATCTGCTTGAACGGCACCATGGTGACGCCCAGCTCCTTCTCGTGTTGCTTCAGCGCCTCCTGGGCGTCGTACGGACCGTAGTACGGTTTGCCGGCCGGGTCCTTGCCGGGTCCCGCATGGTCGCGCCCCACGATGAAGTGCGTCACCCCGTGGTTCTTGCGGATGATCGCGTGCCACACCGCCTCGCGCGGGCCGCCCATCCGCATCGCGAGCGGCAACAGCGAGAGGAAGGCAGCGTCGGTCGGATAGCTCGGCATCAGGGCCTGGTAGCAGCGGACCCGCGTGTAGTGGTCCACGTCGCCGGGCTTCGTCATGCCGACCACGGGATGGATCAGCAGCTTCGCGCCGGCGTCGCGCGCGGCCCGCACCGTCAGCTCCTGGTGCGCGCGGTGCATCGGGTTCCGCGTCTGGAACGCCACGATGCGGCGCCAGCCCATTCGCGTGAATTCGGCGCGCAGCTGCGCCGGCGTGTGACGCAGCGAGTGATAGTCGTAGTGATGCGGCGGCTGGAGACCCTCCACCCGGCCGCCCACGTACACGGGCCCCGCGCGATCCATCACGTACCCGACCCCCGGATGCGAGCGGTCGGTGCTGCCGAACACCTGCCGCACCTCGGCCTCCTTGTCCGGCCGCCACACATCCGAGACGTGCATCACGCCCAGTATCACGCCTTCCGGATCGCGCAGCGCGAGCACCTGGCCGGGCTTCAGCGCCGTGCCCAGGGCGTCGGTCACGTCGAGCGTGATCGGCATCGGCCACAGCACGCCGTTGGCGAGCCGGGACTGGGCGCACACGGACTCGTAGTCGACCCGGCCGTGGAAGCCGGTGAGCGGCGAGAATGAGCCGTTCATCAGCATCTCGAGGTCGCAGATCTGTCGTGGCGTGAGGTCCCACGAAGGGAAGTCCTTCGCGGGGGCCTTCGGCCCGGCCCCCCGCGGGGGGGCCCGGGGGGGGGCCCCGGGGGCCCCGCCGGGGGGGGGGGGGGGGGCGTTCAGCTGGTCCGTCAAGGGTCAGGCTCCTGGTACGTGGTCGAACTCGCGCATCCGGGCCGACGCGCCGACCCGGGCGATCACATCGGCCGCGCGACGCGCGGCGTCCGGCGCTCCCGCGAGGATGCCGCGGACTTTCGGGAACGCCTGATTGTAGCGCAGGGGACCGCCGAACAGGTCGGTGGCCACACCACCCGCTTCCGCCACCAGCAGCGCGCCGGCGCAGACATCCCACTCATGCTTGGGTCCGCGCGACAGCGTCAGCGCGGCCCGGCCCTGCGCCACCAGGGCGAGTTTGTACTGGATCGACCCGGTCGCCTGCAGGCGCCAGTGGCCTTCGAAGGGCGCGAACTCGCCCTCGGCCACCTCGGTGCGCGAGACCAGCAAGTGGTCGCCGTCGGCTACCTGCAAGCGTCGTTCCCCGGTCCCGGCCCACGCCCCGGCGCCGCGCTCGGCCGTGAAGGTCTCGCCGGTGGCGGGGTTGTGGATCACGCCCAACACCGGCGCGCCACGCTCCACCAGCGCGATGGCCACGACGTACTCGGGCAGCCCCGCGATGAACTCCTTGGTGCCGTCGAGGGGGTCCACGATCCAGAGGCGGCTGGCCGCTGCCCGCTGGCCGCTGTCCGCAGTCTCTTCCGAGAGCCACGCCGCGGTCGGGTCGAGCGCCAGGAGCTCGCGCCGCAGCAGGGCGTCGGCGGCGTGGTCGGCGCGGGTCACCGTGGAACGGTCGGCCTTCGCCTCGGCGCCCAGCTCGCCGGCGGCGCGGACCGCGAGGATCGCCTCCGCCGCGGCGCGGGCGGCGGCCACGACGGCGGCGATCACCGAATGCCAGCGAGGATGAGCGGGGGGGACATGGGCGCCGAAAACTATTCCAGGAGGGTCCGGGGCGCGACGGTTGACGAAACCCCTTGTGGCTGCAACATTTAGACGCTATGACTTCAGCTATGCCAAGTGCTCTGTGGCGTAAAGTCGCCTGCCTTGCGGGGTTAGCAATCGTGGCCGCCGCCCACCCGGCGGCCGGTCAGGACCTGCCGCCGCGGCCGGCCGGAATGACCGATCAGCAGATCCAGCAGGCCATGCAGCAGCGGGGGCTGGGCGACCAGCTCCGGCAGCGGGTTCTGCAGAGCGGGATGACGCCGGATCAGATCCGAGCCCGCCTGCGCGCGGCCGGGTACTCGGAGACGTTGCTGGACGCGTACCTGCAGCAGGGCCAGGCCGGTCAGACCGCCCCCGCTCCGAGCCTTGAGGTGCTGCGCAGCGCCACGGCGCTGGGCTTTGCGGACTTTGCGCTGGCCGCCGACACGGGCGCCGCATTCCGCGACTCGATCGTGATGAGCCGGGCCGATTCCTTCCTGCTCGACACGCTCGACTTCGTCATCGGTCGAGACTCGGTACCCACGCGGCGCGATTCGCTGGGCATCCTGCGCGTCGACACGGCGGGCGTGCGCGCACTCGCCGAGCGGATCCGGCGACCGCGGATCTTCGGGCTCGACGTATTCCGGCGCGCCGGCAATCAGTTCGCGGTGGCCACCAGCGGCCCCGTCGGGCCGGAGTACCGGCTCGGGCCCGGCGACGAGCTGGTGCTGATCCTCACGGGCGACGTCGAGCTGATCCACCAGTTGCCCGTCACGCGGGAGGGGTTCGTCATCGTCCCGCAGGTCGGTCAGATCAACGTCGCGAACCTCACGCTGGCCCAGTTGCGCCAGCTCCTGTTCCAGCGTCTGGGTCGCGTGTACTCCGGCGTCCGGCCAGGCGCCTCAGCGACGACGCGGTTCGACATCACCGTGACCCGCATCCGCGTGAATCAGGTGTTCGTCGCCGGCGACGTGGTCCGGCCGGGTGCCTACGCCGTCAGTGCGTTAGGCACGGTGCTCAACGCGTTGTACCAGGCGGGGGGGCCCACCGATCGCGGGAGTTTCCGCCGAGTGCGGGTCATGCGCGGCGATCAGCAGGTCGCCGCCGTGGACCTCTACGACTATCTGCTCGGCGGGGGGGCCGGCGATTCCGCGCGCCTGGCCAGCGGTGACGTGGTGTTCGTGCCCCCGGTCGGCGCGCGCGTCACCGTCGAGGGTCGCGTGCTCCGCCCCGGCATCTATGAGCTGAAGCCCGGCGAGGGGCTGCGCGAGCTGGTCGGGATGACCGGCGGCCTGCTGCCCGAGGCCTACACCGGCCGCGCCAACATCGAGCGCATCCTGCCGCCCGCCGATCGCGTCCCGGGTGGGCGTGACCGCGTCGTGCTCGACGTGGAACTCCGCGCCGCGCTGGCGCCGAGCGGGGCGCCGGTCCCCATCGTGGCCGACGATCGGGTGCGGGTGTTCAGCATCAATCAGCCGCTGCGCAACCGCGTGGTGGTCCGGGGGAACGTCTGGCAGCCGGGCGCCCTGGCCCTGCGGCCGTCCATGCGCCTGTCGCACGCGATTCAGGCGGCCGGCGGCCTGCGGGCGGACACGTATCTGGACCGCGCGCACATCCTCCGCCTGATGCCTGACAGTACCCGCCGGCTCATCGCCGTGGGCCTGGCGGGCCTGGCGGCGCCGGGGAACGGCGGAGCGCCGCTACCAGGCCCCGCGGCCGGCCGGCCGGAGCTGGATCCGGAGCTGAACGAATTCGACGAGATCACCGTGTTCTCACGGACCGAGTTCCGGCCGGGGCGGCAGATCGCGGTGTACGGCAGCGTGCAGCGCCCCGGCATCTACGCGTTCCGCGACTCGATGACCCTGCGCGACGCGGTGCTGCTGGCCGGCGGTCTGCGGGACGAGGCCTACTTGATGGAGGCCGAGATCTCTCGGCTCCCGGAGACGTCGGGGGGCGACACGCTCGCGACGTTGATCCAGGTCCGGCTCGATTCAGGCTACGTGGTGGATGCCACCGGCTATCTGCGCCGGCCCACCAATCCGCGCGGCGCGGACGCGGTGCTCGAGCCGTACGACAACGTGTTCGTGCGCCGCGTGCCGGGCTTCTCGCTTCAGCGCAACGTCGTGGTGAGCGGTGAGGTGCGCTTCCCGGGCCGGTACACCATCACGCGGCTGGACGAGCGGGTGAGTGACCTGATCCGGCGGGCGGGAGGGTTCACGGAGGCGGCCTACGTCCGTGGGGCACAGTTCTACCGGGCCGAGAACCGCGCCGGGCGCGTGGGTATCGACCTCGAGCGCGTCGCGCGCGAACCGACGTTCCGGGACAACCTGATCCTGCTGGCGGGTGACTCGCTCCACGTGCCGTTGTTCCAGCCGGTCGTCGTGGTGGAAGGAGCGGTGAACAGCCCGGTCGCGGTCGCGTTCGTGCCGAACCAGGACGGAGGCTACTACGTGGACCGCGCGGGCGGCTACGCCCGCAACGCCGACGCGAAACGGACGTACATCGTGCAGCCGAATGGCGCGGTGCAGCGGCGGGGGTCGCGCGTGGAGCCCGGCGCCAGGGTCGTCGTGCCGGCGAAGGTCGACACCGGGCAGCGGACGGACTGGATACCGCTCATCACGGGGGTGTCGTCCCTGTTGACCAGCGTCATCACGATCATCGTCGTGTCGCGGCAGTGAGCCGATCGGACGCTCAACAGGGCCGCCGATGACGGACGGCGCCCCGGCCGCGCGCCAGCTCTCGGTGTTCATGTTGCTGACCCCGGCGGTGCGGCAGTGGCGGCTTGTGGCGCTGGTGGCCTTCGCGTTCGCGCTGCCGACCGCGGTCGTCTCGATGCTGCTTCCGCCCGTCTTTCTCGCTTCGACGACCTTCACCGGCCAGTACCGCTCCCAAGGGACCGGCACGGCCGGGTTGGCGGGACTGGCCGGGCGCCTAGGGATCTCGATCGACCCGGGGGGCGCGAACATGTCCCCGGACTTCATGGCCTCGGTCCTGCAGAGCCGCGAAATCCTCAAGTCCACAATGGAATCGCGGTTCCGCCCGACCGGCTCGGACGACACGACCGGGTCCGAGCTGCTCGACCTGTGGGAAACCGAAGGGCCGACGCCGGAGCGCCGTCTCAGCAACGGCATCCGGACGCTGCGCGGCCGCATCAGCGTGCGCGTGAGCATCCCGACCGGCATCGTGACGCTCTCCGTCAAGGACCGCTCTCCACGGCTGGCGGCCGACATCGCGAACCGCATGGTGGAGCTCCTGAACGAGTTCAACCTCCAGCGGCGGCAGTCGCAGTCGCGCGAGGGGCGGCGGTTCGCGGAGGAGCGCCTGCGGCCGGCGGAGGCCGAGCTGCGGGAGGCGGAAACCGCGCACTTGCGGTTCCTCCAGTCGAACCGGCAGTTCGCGACCTCTCCGCTCCTGGCGTTCGAGGGGAACCGGTTGGAGCGCGTGGTGCAGCTCAAGCAGGAGATCTACAACACGCTGAGCCGTGAATTCGAGGAGGCACGCATCGCGGAAGTGCGCGATACCCCGCTGCTCACGGTCATCGATCCGGCCGTTGCACCGGACAAGCGGTTGTCGCCTCGCCGGCGGAAGATGGTGATGCTGGCGGGGGTACTCGGTGTGCTCGTCGCGCTAGGCGGGATCTACGCCCGGCAGTATCTCCACTACCTCAACGCCAGCGGCCGCCCGGACTACGACGCGCTGCGCGTCAGCGCGCTCGGCGCGTGGCAACCGGTCGCCGCCCGCCTCCGCCGCCGGCGTCCGGGCTGAATGGGACGTGCGGATAGCGATTGACGGCAAGTACGCGGCCGTACCGAAGACCGGGGTGCAGCGCTACGCGGCGGAAATCGCCCCGCGGCTGATCGCCCTCGCGCCCGAGCGGTACGAGGTATTGGCGCCCGGCTGGGCCGACGCCGGAAGCACCGCAACGGGCAGAACGCGGCAACTGCTCCGCTGGTGCAACAACGTGTGGGAGCAGGGCTGGCTCCCCCTGCGCACGATCCTCGGCCGGTACGACTTGTTGTACTGCCCGGGGAACATGGCCCCCGCTCTGTCGGACCGCGCCGTGGTCGTGCTGCACGACGCCATCCCCCTGGTGCACCCCTACTGGTTCTCGAACGCGTTCGCCCGCTGGGCGCGCGTCATGCTGCCGCGCGCCGCGCACAGGGCCCGGTGGGTCATTACGGACTCGCACGCGTCGCGGGTCGCCCTGCTGAACCTGTTTCCGTTCCTCGAGGGCCGGCTGTCGGTCGTGTATCCCGGCATCGGCGAGCAGTTCCGGCCGGCCCACCCCGACGAGATCGCGGCGGTGCGCGCGCGATACGGGATCCAGCGGCCCTACCTGCTGTTCCTCAGTACGCTCGACCCGCGGAAAAACCTGCATCGGGTGCTGGCGGCGTGGCGCACCGTCGCGTCGCAGGTTCCCGGGGCGGAGCTCGTGATCTCCGGCATGTCGAGCGAGGTGTTCAGCGGCAGCAGCGCGCGCGCGCGGACGCTGTCCGGCGTGGCCGGCGTCCGGTGGCTGGGGTTCGTGCCCGACGCCCATCTGCCGGCGTTGCTCTCGGGCAGCGAGGCGATGGTGTATGCGTCGCTCGATGAAGGCTTCGGCTTCCCGCCCCTCGAGTCCATGGCGTGCGGCCGCCCGGCGATCGTCTCGACGGCCGGATCCCTGCCCGAGGTGTGCGGCGAGGCGGCCCTGTACGTCGATCCGGAGCGGGAAGACTCCATTGCGGAGGGGATGCTGAAGGCGTTGCGCCAACCGGACTTGCTCGCACCGCTGATCGCCCCGGGCCGAGACCGCGCGCGCCGGTTCACCTGGACCGCCGCCGCGGCGGCGACGGACGCGATCCTCGCCAGGGTCGTGTGATGCCGCGGGTCATGTACGTCGCCGAATCGTTCAATGCCGGCGTCCTCGCCGCGGTGCGGGTCATGGCGCAGGAGATGCACCGCCGTGGGTGGGCGGTGACCATCGTGCACGGGCGGCGGGCCGAATCGCCGCCGGACCTGCCGGCGCTGTTTCCGCCGGGCACCACGCTGCACGAGCTGCCCTGGGGACAGCACCTGCGCCTCGGCCGCGAGCTCGCCGTAGTGGGCAGGCTGCGTCGCCTGTTCCGCGACGAGGGCCCCGACGCGATCCACCTGGTGTCGTCCCGCGCCGGCGCGGCGGGCCGGCTGGCGGCCTGGCCGCGGTTCCGTGACCGGGTGTTCTATTCACCGCAGGGTTGGAGCTTCCTCGCCGAGCACCGGCATCCCCTCAGCCGCGGCGCGTTCCGGCTCATCGAGTGGATCGCCGCGCGGCTGGGCGGGACGATCGTGGCCTGTTCCGAAGGCGAAGCCTCGTACGGCCGCCGCCTCAGCCGCCGTTGCGTGGTCGTCGAGAACGCGATCGCCGCCGCGGACTCGGCGCCTCCGGCCCGACCGGGGCAGCCGCCGGTCATCGGCACGATCGGCCGAATCACCGCGCAGAAGGACCCGGGGTACTTCGTCGAGGTCGTGCGCCGCGTCGTGCGCGAGCGGCCGGCAGCGCGTTTCGTCTGGGTCGGTGACGGCGAGCTGCGGCCGATCCTGGACGAGGCGGCACGCACGGGATTGCCGATCGCGGTCACCGGATGGCTCGCGCCCGCGGAAGTGGAAGGACGGCTGCGCGGATGGTCGGTGTTCCTGCTGACGTCGCGCTACGAGGGGATGCCCTTCGCGATCCTGGAGGCGCTGGCGCTCGGTGTGCCGGTGGTGGCGCGTGACGTGGTCGGCAACCGGGACGCCCTGCGGGATGGGGTGACGGGGTCGCTGTTCGGCTCCGCGGCGGAGGCGGCCGCGGCGGTCCTGCGCTACCTGGATGACGAGCCGCTGCGCAGGCGCACGAGCCGTGCGGCACAGGCCGAAGCAGCCACCCGCTTCGCCCCCGAACGGCTGGGCGACGAGGTCGAGCGGTTGTACCGCACGTTGATCGGGCGCTAGGGCACGGATCGAACCGCGCCGCCGCGCCACCCCTCTGCCGCCTCGGTGAGGACGTCGGCGATCGCGCTGACGTTCCGCGGGTCCAGCACCCGCGGATAGTAGATCAGCTCGCCGTACTCCGCCCGCCGGCTGCGGGCCAACACCCAGTCCAGCCAGGCCCGGTTCGCCGCGGCCAGCCGCGCCGGATCGAGCGGCGTGATCGGCAGTTTCCCCAGCTCGGCCGCCAGCTCGTCCACGTTGCGCACGATGTGCACGCCCTCGTGTACCCCGAAAAAGATCGGCGACAGCGCGATCGCGGGCACGCCGACCATCGCCGCCTCCAGCAGCATGGTGCCCGACACCGACACCACCGCGGCCGCGTTGCGCGCCAGCACCCTGCCGTCGGCCTTCGGCGACATCACCCGGACATCCGGGATCTTCCGGACCGCACGGTAGAAGCCCGGCCCGCGGCAACCGAGCTGGCTGTGATGCTCCTTGACGACGAGGTCGAAGGCCGGCGACAGCAGGCGCCGGATCACCGAGACCGTGCGGAGCTGGTCCCGAAACTCCGGGTTGCACACGTCCACGACCATTTCCGGCTGCACCTGGAGCGGGAAGAGCACGTAGGGCCGCTGCCCGTCCAGTGCGTCGAACCGGAATGCGCGCGAGAGATACTCCCGATGCACGATGCGCCGCAGCCGGCGCAGGATGCGCTCCTTGAGCGAGAAATCGGCCATCTCATCGGAGTTCTGGTGCAGCAACCGGATGCGCGAGGGCCACTCGAGCAGCCCCCGCTGTCCCATATCCCCGCTGTCGAGACCGTAGTAGTCCGGCCGGCTCTCGATGACGCTCTCCATCGAGGGCCTGGCACCGCTGACGGCGCCATTCACCAGCGGCAGCAGCGTCGAGTCGTCGATGCCCGCGAAGCAACCGATGCGGCCGTACGGATAGCGGACCGTGTGCAGCGAGCAGAACAGCTGGCCGCGCCGCCGGGCATACAGGGACAGGAACCAGTCGGTGAGGGAGGAGGGCTCCCCGATGATGACGAAATCGGACACGGCGTCCAGCGCGGCCCGGATCCTGGTGGCCAGCAAGCCGCCGTAGTGGAGCCGCGCCGGACCGGGCCATTGTGCGGCGAAGCGATCGAGCATCAGGAACCGGTACGGGTCGCCGCTTGGGCCGAAGGCGCGCACCAGCGACGCGGCCGCGGCATCGGCCCTCGTGTCGCACAGCGCCTGCCGCACCTCCGAGCGCGATACCGCCAGGCTGACGATGGCTGCGGGCTCGACGCCCGCGCGCCGCAGGGCCGCGGCGCTTTCGTCCCGGCTCACGATCCAGCGAACCGGATAGCTCCGGCGGCCCAGCTCGACGCCGAGGGCAAGGTCAACGTCGATCAGCCCGAAGACGGTAGAGATGTAGATGCAGGGCCGCGTGCGATCGCTCACGTTCGGCTCACTCAGGCAGGGCCGTGGGCCATGCCGACACGCGTCGGCTCGTGAGATGGGATCCGCTCGCTCAGCGCATCGGCCAGCCGGCGGTGGAACGTCTCGGTCCAGTGGAACCCGTCGGTGACATATTCCGGGCTCGCCGGCACGGTCAGCACCGCGTCACCGAAACACTCGCGCAGCCGGGCATTGAGGGCAGCCACCGCCTCGTTGTGCGAGGTGCCGTACAGCCACCGGCGCACGCCGAACAGCGGCACGATGATCAGCCGCGTTCCCTCCGGCAGACGCGCGCGCACGTCCTGAAAGAACTCCAGCATCCGCCCGGTGCTCGTGAAGCTTTCGGATCCCAGGACCCACACGAGCACGCGCTTGAGCATCTGGAGGGGGAACTTCATGAGGAATTTCGGTCCGAAGCGCGGTGGCACCTGGAACCAGGTGTCGCGAAGCTTCACGCCCGTCACCTTCCGAATCGCCTCCTGCACCCGCCACGGCAGCCGCGGGTGCACATCGGCATTGCCGTACTGGACGATGACCACGTCATAGCCCGCGCCCAGGATGGCGGGCAGCTCTGCCCGCCACTTCACGAGCGGGATTCCGGAAAACGTTTCGCGCCGAACCGAGGACGGCACGGCGCGCGCGGTCAGCGTGTCCTCGAGGCAGGCAGCGTAGGACCGTCCGGCGTAAGGCGTTCCATGGGAGTCCGAGAGAATCAGGACCCTGGGGCCAGCCGCCGCACCGGCATGCGCCGAATCCGGCGGCGGCCCGTCAGGGCGTGGCACGCGGCGCACTCTCGGGCAAGGCGACGGAGAGCCCGCTCCCCTGGAATCGTCGCCATTCCCGGCCCACGATCATCACGCCGGCCATCGCGACGACCTTGATCCAGAAGCTCCGCGACGCGAACTCCGTCATGTGCCCGCCCACCATCACGTTGTGATACAGGCCGAACACGAACGAAATGAAGACCGCCTGAATGAGCTCGCGGCGCACCACGGCGTGCAGAAACAGGTACAGCAGCCAGGCATACACCAGCGAGGCGAGGAACCACACCGCGGCACCTCCCGCCGGTCCGAACAGCTCCAGCAGGATGGTCGGCGACGCGCCGGTGAACAGATAGCCGTTCACGAACAGTCCGTGCACGGGCGACCCGCGCTCCAGATACATCAGGTAGGTCAGGGAGGTGTTGCCAGTGTAAATGGTGGTTTCGGTGACGGGGTGGTGGAACACCGCGTCGCGGGCAGTTTCCGGATCGAATTGGCCGGCCTCGACCACGCGATCCCAGGCCGACCACCACAGCTCGCCCTGCTGGATGAGCAGGCGCTGCTCGAGGTAATAGGTCAACGTTGCGCTGTTCGCGAACCTGGTGAGATAGGCCTTGACCGTCAGCGTGAACAGCACCCCCAGCCCGACGGCGACCACGGCCCGCCGGGCGGTGAGCCAGGCGAACCGATGCACGCCATCGAGGGACGCCAGGCTGATCGGGATGGCGAACAGCAGCAGGTTGAAGAAGATGCCCGAGAACTTGTGCCCCATCATCACGTAGGCGAGCACCAGGCCGCCAATGCACCCCGCCACGACCGACCGGACGCCCGCGTGGCCGCGGCGCGCGTCCTCCACGTACAGCACGCCCGCCATGAGGCAGAGGTAGATCTCGTAGCGGTACAGCAGGCCGACGATCGGCCCCGCCTGCAGCGCGAACGCCCCGCGGTCGATGCCGGCCAGGAGCGGAACGCCGCCACGGAGCAGCTCCGTGTACGTACCCACGACCAGCAGGAGGAGCACGACCTTGCCGGCGGCGAACACGTCGACGCCCAGGACGCGGTCGCGTTCGGGGGGCATGGCCCATTCGCGCCGGAGCTCGCCGAGACGCCCCTCGCTGAACAGGAGGAGCATCGCGGCCACGAAGAGCGCGTAGAAGACAGCCAGCGCGCCGGCAGAGCTGCCGCCGCCGATGCCGCGCTGGAGCTCGCTCGCGTAGAGCTCGCCGCGCGGCCCGCTGAGCTCGATGTACATCACGTCCGCCAACATCCACAAGAAGCCGAACGTCATCGCCAGCGTCACGGGCACGAGCAGCCGCGCGCGTTTCCACATGAGCCACATGGAACCGCCCGTGATGGCCACGGCCAGCGTGGAGCTGAGCCAGGAGCTCAGACAGCCCCCCGACAACCCGTCATGGTGTCCTGCACAAGGCGAAACGACCTCGTTGTCGGCGCATGAAAAGAACACAACCTGGTTGACAACGACAAGCGGTCAAACTACTTACAAGCTCCGTGATCGGTCAGTTCATCATCCCGACCTGCGCCCAGGCGAACCTGCGGGTCACCGCCCTGCTCCGCAACACCCTCCGCGTCGGCGAAGCCGTTCCCCTCGCGCTCCGCCGAAAGGGTGTTTCGGTCGAGGTACGGGTATTCGCCGACGGCAAGCTCGTCTACCACGAGCCGGCGTTCGGGAGCATCCCCCTGGACGGCATCTGCGAGGTTTCGGCGGAAACGTGCCCGGCCCTGGCAGGCGATCAGGCCGATCTGCTGGTCGTGGCGCGCTGCACCTTGGCCCCGGAGCAGCCCGGCTACTTCGCGCAGGAGCACCAGCTCCTCTATCGGAACCACCGAACCGGCGCCTTCGACTCCCTGCTCTACGATCAGCTGCCGGTGCCCAAGGG
>Ga0247727_10004475_pt1 | contig 29606 bp, 20 predicted proteins | sample WisWelCaveWW1625_FD_202498 | JGI IMG/M metagenome (GOLD analysis project Ga0247727, IMG submission 202498) | Biofilm microbial communities from Wishing Well Cave, Virginia, United States - WW16-25 | ecosystem: Environmental > Aquatic > Deep subsurface > Groundwater > Cave microbial mat | place...
CTCCGCGTGAATTTTGGCGTATTGCTCCAGCGTACACGGTTCCTTTCCTCCGCTCATATTTTCCAGCGCAGCCTGATAAATTGGCATAAAGGCCATCGCTGTTTTTCCCATATCCGCTGGATCGGACATCATCGCGGTAAAACCTGTCTTGGCTTCAGTCCATTCCGCCATCGTTACCCCTTGCGCGCTGGCAATAGCTTCCTCCTTGCTGAGGTCACCCGCAGTATCTTTCATCAATGCGCAAAGACTGGCATACTTTTCAATGGCCATCATAATCGAAGAATTTGTTTGGCAAAAGGTAGTTAGAAAGCGTGAGTTGGTGGTAGGGCTCTGTGTTTACGAAATGTAATCGGTTGTTAATCATTAATATAAAACTATGTAATTCTGCAATATTGCATAATTACATAGTTAGAACAAAATAAACATTTTTGATGATTCACATTCAAACGAATACATCATCCAGAATTCCACCGTTCTTTTCACAAAGCAGAACGAGAAGAGCAACTAGTCTAGCGATCTCTGTTAACACGGTATACGACCACCTCAAACTGGTTGTAAGTGGTTCGTCCATCGGGTACCATCCCATTCCGGACAGCGACATTGGCCGAAGCCGTATTTTCTGGATGAATGAGTGAAATTAAGGTGTCGGTGAGCTGCCGCGCGAAGGCAAAGTTTTTACAAAAAACTGCTGCCTCTGTCGCAAATCCTTTTCCCGTGTGGTCGGGCATAAGGCTGTACCCAATTTCAATTTCCACTTTGCCCTCGACATCCTGCGTCAGCAATCCGCACTGTCCGACAAATTCGCCAGTTTTTTTTTCGATCAAGGCGGCCAGACCAAAACCGTTTTCGTCGTATCGCGCAAGCTGACGCTTTATCCACGATTCACTGAACTCGAGCGGAATTGTACCGTTCAGGTCGAAAAAACGCATCGCCTTTTTGTTTGAAGCAAAGGTTGTCCAGTGTGGAATATCGTCGAGCGTCAGACGCCGGAAGAACAACCGGTCACTTTGCTGATTCTCGATTAGGAACGTATTGTTCACGGCGGCTTAAATGAATTCTTCAGCGTCTCCCGAAGGAATACTCATTTCGGCTACCAAAGACTGAAGATTTTTGAAGTCGAACAGTTCCGTATCGAACATATGCGTTGGCGAAATGTTTCCCAGCGCACCGAACATTATGTCCGATCGTCCTGGATACTTCTCTTCCCATACTTCGAGCATCTTCTTCACCACCTGACGCTGCAGATTTTCCTGTGCACCACACAGATTGCAGGGAATGATAGGATAATCGCGATATCCGGCCAACTTAATGATCTGCTTTTCGCGGACAAAAGCCAACGGTCTGAGAACAACAAATCGACCATCGTTTGTTCTGTACTTGGCGGGCATTGTTTCTATTTTCCCTGCAAAAAACAAATTGAGAAAAAATGTTTCAAGAATGTCCTCGCGGTGATGGCCGAGACAAATCTTGTTACATCCGAGCTCTTCGGCTGCTGTATAGAGTGTCCCACGACGCAAACGCGAACAAAGACTACAAGTAGTTTTGCCTTCGGGCGTTTTTTCTTTGACAATGCTGTAGGTATCTTTCTCAACAATACGGTACGTAACGCCGACTTTCTTAAAATATTCCGGAAGCACGTGTTCTGGAAATCCAGGCTGCTTCTGATCGAGATTGACGGCCGTGATTTCAAAATTGAAAACAGAGGCCTTCTGGATCTGCATCAGGATATCCAGCATTGTATAACTGTCCTTGCCACCGGAGAGACAAACCATCAGGTGATCACCTTCTTCAATCATATTGAAGTCGTTGATCGCATTCCAAACCTGCTTTTTGATTTTTCGGTTAAGTGCTTCCTCGGCCTGTAATTTCTCTTTATCACTAAGTAGTGGAGCGACTGAAACGGAAGATTGATCTGTAGATGACAAAATGAGCGGATTCGTTCTTACAAGCAGGATTGCTATTGTGCCTGCAAAGATACCCATTCAGTATAAAAGGACAAAACCAGCAATGACTTGGACAGGAAGTTTTAATTAATTGTTTGTTAGATAATTAGGTCATTGTCCGGATAAAATACCGCATAAATGGTATTGCCGGAAACACATTGAGCGAATAGTTTTGTACTGTTATTTAGAATCATTCTACCCGATCAAAATGAACCCAAAAATGAGGCGAATGCTTGTAATTTTTATACTCAGCGCGGCTGCACTGAGCGGTTGTAAGAAAAAAGGTTGTACAGACGCGGAAGCGGAGAACTATAATCCCGAAGCAAAAAAAGACGACGGTTCCTGCACCTTTGCCGAACTTGAAATTCCAGCTACGTATCTCTTCGAAGATGCCTCCGGTAATAATACGGTGAGCTATTCGGGTCAGACTGAACGATTGAATCAGCTGACGGAGATGACTACCTATATGAAAACAGGTACGACGACCGTGCTTTCAGAGACGGCTTTACTCGATATGTTCGCCAACTCTGGTGGTGACGGCGGTGGAAATTTTTCCTTTACCTCCACAAAAAAACTGAAGGACAAGTGTTTTGCCGCAGACACTATTGAATATATGAACTGGATGGATAGTCTTGCCGTAGCTTCTGTCGATTTTGCAAGCACAGCATCAAGTGGACAGTCCGGAACACTGACGTCGGGAACCAGTACATATCTATTTTCTCAAAATGGAATCGAGTACACCCAACTCATTGAGAAGGGACTGATGGGTGCGGTATTTTTGTACCAGGCGACCAACGTCTACTTCGGAGAAGATGAAATGAATGTCGATAATACCACTGCGGTTGATCCGTCTGCCGGAGAGTATTTCACTGAAATGGAGCATCACTGGGACGAGGCCTTCGGCTACTTCGGTGTTCCGGTCGATTTTCCGGGCAATACCACCGACATTCGTTTCTGGGGAAAATACTGTAACACCCGGAATGCGGATCTCGGCTGTAATGCCATTATGATGAATGCCTTTCTGAAAGGCCGGGCGATTATTCAGCAGCAGTTCGAAACGTCGCTCCGAGATGATGAAATCTACACCCTGCGCAGGATGTGGGAAAAAATCAGTGCAGCACAGGCCGTTGCGTATCTCGAAGAGGCCCAGTCCAATTTTGGAACGGACAATGCGAAGTTTTTGCACGAGCTTTCAGAGGCATATGCCTTTATTACAGCACTGAAATATGTACCGCTTGAAACCCGGGTGATCAGCTATACCGAAATCGACAATTTGCTCGAAACGGTCATCGGCGACAATTTCTGGGCTGTTACGACAATTGATCTTACCACTGCCATAAATGAACTCAACAGCATCTATGGATTTTGAAAACGCCTCAGAACTAAATTGTAATTGTGAAAAGACTTAAACTTCTATTCATAACAGCTGCCGTTTTTGCAGGATGCAAAAAACCGCCAGAACCAGAATTCGATCGGGGAGCCATGTTGGAAAACGTGGCTTCGGCAGTTATTATACCTAGTTACGAAACAATGAATTCTGCGCTCGAAAGCCTTCACACAAATGCTATTGCGTTTAGTGCGAATGTGGATGCGACAACACTATCCAACCTTCGCGCTGCGTTTGTCGATGCATACATTCAATTTCAACATTCCAAGATGTTCAATTTCGGTCCAGCCGAAGATTATGGTGTCAAAGCCGCGATGGACACGTATCCGACCGATACCGCAAGCATTGAGGCGAATATCACCGCGGGGTCTTACATTCTGGGATCGGCTGCAAATATCGATGCAATTGGCCTTCCAGCGCTTGATTACCTTCTCTACTTTGGAGGAGATATGGAGGTGCTGGATCAATTCACAACGGCTCCTGCTGCCGCAAACCGGAAAATTTACCTGACCGATCTCACACTGAAAATGAAATCGGAATTTCAACCGGTCGTCGATCAATGGAACGGCACCTATGCTGCGACTTTTCAGGAAGCCGATGGTGTCGATGTTGGTTCATCCACGAGTTTGTTATTCAATGAATTTGTCCAGGACATCGAACTGCTCAAGAACGCCCAGATTGGAATTCCAGGGGGACAATTCAGTGGTGGTGAGCCCTTACAGGAAATGGTCAGTGCCTATTTTTCCGGTCAGTCGAAAACCCTCGCGCTTGAAAATATTTCGGGCTTGTTGAACTGTTTCAAAGGTGCAAATGGACTCGGGTTTGACGATTACATCCTCGATGTTCAGGGCGAAGATGCTCAGACCGATTTGGCAGCCGACATCACGGCCCAATTTGTATTGATTGAAGCGAAGCTGAATGCGCTCGGTTCTGTCTTCAGCGAGGACGTAATGACAAACTACAGTGGATTCAACGCGGCTTTTCTTGAAATCAAGAAACTGGTCACCTATACAAAAACAGATATGGCATCCCTGCTGGGACTGCTCGTTACGTATTCGGACAGTGATGGAGACTAATTCGACCTCTATCCTCTCCTCGTTGTTCAAACCCGCACCTGCGGTAAGTCTGTCTTTTTTCCGAATCTGCTTCGGTGCTTTGATGTTGTTCAGTACCATACGATTTATTGGCAATGGCTGGATAGAAGATTTTTACATCGAGCCCGATTTTCATTTCTCCTACTACGGTTTTGGATGGCTGCCATACCCCAGCCCATCGCTCATTTATGCACTTTTTGCCGGACTAGTCGTTTTCAGCGTCCTTATCGTCTGCGGGCTCTTTTATCGTCTTGCCGCCATCGGATTTTTTATTGTCTTCACCTACATTGAGCTCCTCGACAAGAGTACCTATTTGAATCACTACTATTATGTCACACTTATTTCGTTTCTGCTGATTTTTCTTCCCGCGAACCGGTGCTTTTCTCTTGACGTGTTTTTTGGGATGAAAAAAAAATCAGAGACTGTTGCTGCCTGGCACTTGGGGATTTTGAAATTTCAGATCGGTGTGGTGTATTGTTTTGCCGGCCTCGCCAAATTAAACAGCGACTGGCTTTTCAATGCCCAACCACTCAAAATGTGGTTACACACAGCGCACCACTGGCCTCTTGTAGGTCCATTGATGACACAGGATTGGGTAGCGTACGTTTTCAGTTGGACCGGATGTCTCTTCGATTTGTCTATCGTCTTTTTTCTTCTCAGCAGAAGGACCCGAATTTACGCCTACGGGTTTGTTGTGATATTTCATTTACTCACCTGGTTGTTGTTTCCGATTGGTGTCTTTCCTTGGGTGATGATTGTCGGCACAACCATTTTTCTATCAGAAAATTTTCACCGAAAAGTACTGCAGGGCATCACTTCGTTCTGGCCGGGACGATCGCAAATCTCAGCCTCCCTGATTGAAAATATCAGGCCAAGTCTGAAAATCATCACCGTTTCGTTGTTGTCGGTTTATGTGCTTTTCCAACTCACTTTTCCGTTGCGCGGATATTTTTATCCAGGTGATATTTTCTGGACGGAAAGCGGTTATCGTTTCAGTTGGCGGGTGATGTTGATGGAAAAAGCCGGGTCTGCCTACTTTTACCTGCGCGATCCGGAAACAGGCAAAGAAACGGAAGTAAGTCCCGGCGAACATCTAACCGCACTTCAGGAAAAACAGATGAGTTCTCAGCCAGATATGATTCTGCAATTTGCAGGACATCTTCAAAAAAAATACGCCGACACGGTCATCACCACCGGTCACAGCACATTCCGAATGAGAAACCCGGAAGTTTATGCCGAAGTGTACGTCGCACTGAACGGCCGGCGATCGCAACTTTATGTTAGCAAGAGCCGAAACCTGATGGCTATCAACAACGATCTATCGCCCCGAATCTGGTTGGAAGAATTCAAGGAATGAAATTCAGCGCCTTCATATCATTGCTTTTGCTTCTTCCGCTATACCACGGTGTGAAGGCAAGCCAGATCGTCTTGGGAAACGCCTCGGCCAACCCTCAACTTATAAGCGCCTACCCCGAAGATACAAACCGATTTTCCAGAAGAGCCGATACAACCGAACTTCCACGCGTCGATATTTTCGCCGATGGCAGTAGTGATTCAAGAATATTGCGGACCATCGAAGGCGTTATTCTCACAAACGGAAAGAAAACGCAATACCTGGACCTTACAAAATCCGAAGGCAATCACGCAACAAATAATGCACGGGAATTGTATGCTCGTGTTCCCGGACTGAATATCTGGGAATCGGACGCAGGAGGTCTACAACTTGGAATTGGTGCCCGTGGTCTGAGTCCCAGCCGAACCGCCCACTTCAACACGCGGCAAAATGGGTACGACATTTCGGCCGATCCAATGGGCTACCCGGAAACGTACTATACGCCACCCGCCGCGGCCATCGAAGGAATTCAGTTTATCCGAGGCGCATCCGGCCTTCAGTTCGGTCCGCAATTTGGCGGTATGATCAATTTTAAACTGAAAGAGGCATCGAAAAAACCGTTGAGCTTTCGAAGTGTGAACACGGTTGGTTCCTGGAATCTCTTCAATACATTCAATGCCGTCTCCGGCACACTCAGGAAAAAATTCAGTTACAATTTTTATCACCAATACAAACGAGGAGATGGTTGGCGCGACAATTCCGGTTTCAGCCAACACATCGCCTTCGGACAGCTGAAGTTTAAATTCAATGAAAAACTTTTTGTAAGCGCGGAACACAGCTTTATGACGTATACTGCACAGCAGGCAGGTGGACTGACCGATCAGCAATTTGAAAATGATCCGCGGCAATCTGTCAGGGCGAGAAACTGGTTCGAGGTAAACTGGAACATCTCTTCCGTTAATCTAAACTGGTGTCCTTCGTCAAAAACGCAGGTTGATCTGAAAGGTTTTCGCATAACGGCGACACGAAATTCGCTGGGAAATCTCGACAAAATAAGTCACGCAGACAATCAAGAGAAGCGCGATCTCATTTCGGGACAATTCAACAATGCGGGTGCGGAGTTGAGACTGTTGCATAAATACCGCCTTTTCCAGAAGGGAATCGGAGCACTTGCCGCGGGCGCGAGGTATTATCAAGGCACCGCCATCAACCAACAAGGTAAGGGAGACAGTTTGTCCGGACCGAATTTTGCCTTCCTTAACCCATCCACACTCGAAGGATCAGACTACCGTTTTCCGTCAAGGAATATTGCTGCTTTTGCCGAACAATTGTTCTGGATCAATCAGAAGTTGTCCTTTTCTCTCGGCGTTCGCTATGAGAACATCCGCACGGAAGCTTCCGGATACTACCGCGAAACGGTACTTCATCCTTTGACTGGTGTTGTGATTTTTGACACGACCTATACAGAATCATCCATACGGAATCGTTCGGTTTATCTTGCCGGTGGCGGATTTTCATTCCGGCCAGGAAAGGCGGCCGAATTCTACGGAAACATCTCTCAGTGTTATCGTCCGATCAATTTTTCCGACATACGTGTTCTAAATCCAAACGAAATAGTTGATCCCGGAATGAAGGACGAAAAAGGATGGAACGCAGATTTTGGTTATCGGCTACAGACTCGAAAGGCGAGTTTCGACGTGTCGGCCTTTTTTCTTTATTACGAAAACAAAATCGGTTCCGCATTGGAAAAAATCAGCGATTACGAATACCAGCGAGTTCGAAAAAATCTTGGGCTGGCCTACTCCACCGGCATTGAATTTTATGGAGAAAAAGTGTGGTCTGTCAGTGACAGTTCGGACATCTCGGTCTCCACTTTTTTTAGCGGTTCGGCGGTTTATGCGAAGTACGGCAAGGATGTTTCTCCCGGAGTAAGCGACAACTGGGTAGAACTCGTTCCGCCGCTGACATTGCGTTCTGGAATTCGCGTTCAGTACAAAAATTGGCGATCCTCTGTTGGAGGTAGTTTTGTCTCCCGTCATTATTCGGATGCCAGCAACGCCGTGAGCGATCCGGCCGCTGTCAGTGCAGTTATTCCAACGTACTACGTGTTGGACTTCAGTACCTCGATTCAACTAAAATCCTGGATTAAATTATCGGGCGGGATCAACAATTTTACCAACAACCACTATTTTACCCGACGCGCCAGTTCGTATCCCGGACCGGGTATCATCCCTTCCGATGCCATCAGTTTTTATCTGACGGTTGAATTTAACTTTTGAGATAGCTTTTGCTCAACTCCGCACGACGCGGGTTTGCCAGATGAAGTCGTCGCCGCTAATCTTCAGCAACCAGACGCCGTTGGATAAACCATCCAGTCTAACGGAATTTCCATCGAATATTTCGCTGCGCACGATGCGGCCAGAAGCATCGATTACCTGTACATCGAATACGCCCGATGGCAGTCCGGAAATGAAAAATTCACCGCTGGAAGGATTCGGAAAAACAACCACGTCATAGGTTTGCGATTCGTCATCGACTCCAACGGTATACAGACACGCAGACGATGCACTCTTCTGCCAAACCGTTGTTCCATTGACGGACAAGCACTCACCGGAATAACTGCAACCCGACTCCGGCACCATTGCTTCAATCAAACCGTTGGCCGAGCCAATGCCCTCTATGATCCATTCCGGATCCGGAACACTGATGTAAAATTTGTGGATGTATTCTGTACCCACAAGAAAACTGTCAATCTCCTCAACGACCACTCCTGCGGTCTGCTGAATAGGAGTCAGTGGTAAGGTGTCGCCAACACCCAGGGAAAAATCCCAAAGCAAAATATCCTCTTCGTAAACGACATCGTACATATAAATTTTTTGGCCGTCCTGCCTGAGTAGTGCAGCGAGGTAATGGAAATCAAAGGTACCGGTGCATACATCAGAACTGGTATCCAGCGAGATGTATTCGCTTACGCCCCGCTTCCGGATTCTCTTGTACAACTGACCAGATGCCACGATATCCGTGTCCCCGTCAATGTAATAGACAAAAGCGGACTTCAATTCGCAATCACCCGTTGTTTCGGTGCAGGACGAAGTCTGGTACCAAATTTGATAATGATCGAAATAGCTGAATATCTGGGCATTGGACTCCAATCCAGGATTCAGCAAAAGCGCTGCCGCTGTGTATTTCAAGGGTGAGATCATCTCTTAGCCATCCAATATAACGCAAAGCCGGGCGGTTTGGTTTGGAATTCCACAGATTTTCACTCAATTATTCTTGTGCGAAATACAGCTTTCAGAAAAAGGACATTTCCACGCTGATCTTTATTTCCGTAACAAAGGATTAACAGCCCACGCTGCAATGGCTCCCAATGGCTTTGACCAGTTTAGCCGAATCTGCCGGGGCAGACAGGAAAAGTGTTGGCACTTCAACGTTATAATGGTAGGTGGTATCGATTAAAAGATCCAACCTTTTGTCGCCATCAATGTCTCCGGCGAAAATGATCTCTTTTCCTTCATCGTTTTGAAAGGGGTAGTCGATCAGCACTTGATCCGTTGTGTCTCCATCGCAAATTTGAGACAAATGGAACTTGTAATTCCACGTGATGTAGTAGTCCGATATTTGAGTTTCCTTCATTTCACCGGTTCCGTAAATCAAGTACACCTTGCCGAAGAAATCAAGCTTGAGTGTATCCCCGGGATAGACATATTTCGGAGAGACTTCAATAAAATGAACTTTGCGTTGGCGAAGAAAATCGGCTTCCTGAATAAAGATCAGGCAGGTATCACCATTGAGTGCTTTCACCTCCCATCCGGTCGGGCTGTTTTCGTCAGCGTCGAGAATGGGGTCATAAACTCGCTGGAGCGAAATTGGCGTTCGTGACAAGTAGTATCCATCGTTGCCTTTGAACAGTCCAAACCAGGATTCACCATTCGCTGTGGGCGACACTTCGTTGTAATGAAATAATCCCGGGGGCAGAATTTTTAGTGAATCTGTGTGGGCTGCCGAGGCCAAAAGATCTCCATAGAGACGTTGATCCTTGTCCGCAACTACTGAATCGGAAACGGTCGCCGGTTCAGCCGTTCCACTCACAGACAGATCTTCCGTAGTCCTTGCGCAACCCCAAAGGACAAAGTACAAAACGGCCGGACCAGCGATCTGGTAAATGAACCCCTGCAAATCCATAAACAACCAGCCCGGCCTTTATTGTAACCTTAAATCGATATTTCGCGGACAACCGAAATCCACTGTCCCTTCACTCGCGCATAAATTGAGTTGTCGTACATCGCCTCGACGGCGATACCCGGGAGATAAAACTTGCCGAGGTAACTCGAATTCAGTTGCACCCGGAACGTTTTTTGCTTTCCGGGTCCAAGGTCAAAGTACGTATAGACCCTGTCGTCGCGAATGTCCTGGTAGGTGTAGTAGGATGAGTTATCTGAGTCGTATTGGTCCATCCGGCTGTTGTGAATTTCCCAGCCACTCGGAACAATGTGCGACAAGGCCAGCTCTTTCAGTGGGCCCCGGATTCCCGGGTTGAACACCGTGATTTCGGCCATAAAATCGGTTCCCTGGCGCATCGTTGCGACATCGAGCGGTCGACTGTTCATATCAAAATATTTCACGGTTAGCTCGATGTTATTTTCAACAGATACTTCCTCACCACCCAGCGGAACGCCTTTGGTGATGAGTCGGACGTAGAGAATCCCCTTACCGGTATTGTTGACCTTCACCGACTTGGTTTTGCCCTTCAGATCAAAGCTCACCATTGTCATCTCAGAATCCCTGGTTCCGGTTTTGTCGTCGATGGCGTAACTGAATTTCAGTTTATTTTCCATCGTGTTTTTGCCGACGAACTTGCTCACAGCCATCAGGCCGTAGGCCGTTGTCTGCGTACTCATCCAGAGATTGCTGTTGAGATTTTCGGCAAGCCTTTTTGCAACGACTGCGGCATCTGTCATTTTGCCCATCAGTACAAGTGCCTCAAGGATCATCGCTTCATCGCGGTAGTTGGAACCGTAGGTATAAGACAATTCCGCGTACTCCGGAATATAATTTGCCCTTCCTTTGATGAGGTTAGATGCCGCTTCGGGTTGGCCCGCCAACTGGTACGCCGCCGCAAGTCGCCATCTCGCCGGAAGCGATAAATCGGCACGTTCCCGTAAGCGGTTCATCAGGCCGATTTCAGGTTTTCCTGCAAGTGCTAAAGTGTACAAACGATAGGACTGCGTGAGGTCGTCATACGTTGCACGATCGATTCCTGTTCCGGATTTACTCCAGTTTTTCGCCGCTTTTTTCTGAAAGCTGATCCACGAATTTTTCATTCCGGTTGGAACTTTGAATCCCTTTTTCTCGGATTCGAGCAGAAAATGACCGGCGTAGTTCGAGCCCCATTCGTTCGCTTCGGACATACCGGGCCAGTACGAAAATCCACCGCCCGAAACCTGGAACAATTTAATCTGTTCAATGGCTGCATTGATGTTAGCCTGAATCGTCGTTTTACGTGTGGCATCCAACTCCATCAAATCAGCAAGGAATAGCTGCGGAAACACACTAGACGTCGTTTGTTCGATGCATCCGTGCGGATACTGAATCAGGTAATCGAGCCGTCGGCCGAGATCGATGGCAGGAAAATTAGATACTTCCAGATACGCCTTGTTGGTACCTCTGACGCCGAAATACTCCACTGCGGATTCGAAGGATTCTCCACCACTGAGCACTTTTTCAGCAATCGTTGTTTGTTCCGTATTTGGAGTGCGCACATCAATTTCAAAAGAGTAACTCGCTTTTTCGTTTCCGCTAACCGCGTTGACGGTCACTTTACCGAGTCCGATGCGTTTGGCAACAGTCAAATCAAAATTGATGACTTTGTCGCCGATTTTACTAAACGTGATTGCTTGTTTCGCACTGCCGTTGATGGTAAAGAAATCGTTCACGGTTACCGAGAGTGAAACATTGGTCACGTGTTTTTCCATCGCGAAAACATTCACCGGTAATGTTACATTTTCACCTGGACCAACCACACGAGGCAGTGTTGCCAGTACCATCAGTGGATTACGAACGGGTACCGTTTTTTCGGCATTTCCGTAGGCGTTGTCCTGACCTGCGACGACCATCACCCGAACGGAACCGACGTAGTTTGGAATTTCGATTTTGTGCGTTTTGGTTTCTCCGCTGATTTCAAAAGGACCGAGAAATTTTACCATCGGCTTAAAGCGGTTTGCCTTTGCCCCCTTGTCTCCTTCGCCATCACCGTCTCCACCGATTGCCAGCAGTTTGTCCATATCCTCGCCAAAAGCCCCGAGTACAAAATCGTACATATCCCAGGTTTTTACACCAAGCGCTTCGCGGGCATTAAAATGACTCCACGGATCCGGGGTGTTGAAATTTGTCAGATCCAACAAGCCTTCGTCAACGATGGCAAGTGTGTAGGACATCGGTTTGCCGTTTTTCTCACTCACTTTTATAGAAGCCGTTGTTTCGGGACGAAGAATTTCCGGCATACTGATGACAGGGTGAAGGTGTGACGAAGGGTCTTCGACGGTAATCGGCACAACACCGTACATCCGGATGGGCATATCGTTGGACTTCGTTTGGTAGGGTTGAATCAGCGACACGTGGACAAAGACATTCGGATCCATTTCGTCGGTTGTTTCGAACGTGCAGGTCGTCTCGCCCTTTTTTGTATCCACCCAAAACTTATCGATAATTTTGGTCCCGCTTTCCAGGCTCACCAGTGCCTTTCCTTCTTCGGGCGTAGGGATCGTGAGAGTAACGGTTTCACCTTTGTTGTATTTTTCCTTATCCGTGGTGAATGCGAGCATCGTTGCATTTTCGCCGGTCGATCGATCGGCGCGAGCGTAGTACGGCCAATCGACATAAACAATCTGACCCGTGGTGTGTCCCGAGGTTTGATCTTCGGCGAGAATCAGGAAACGACCCCAATCCTGTTTATCGACATTGAGTTTGTAGCGACCACGTCCTTCGATTGTATTGATTTCTTTGACGTCGTAAGGCACTGTACTGGTCCTTGCGATGTAGCTCGACAAATCAGAATCGTAATTATCCCACCACCAGCGCCATTCCAATTTATAGACTGTCACCTTTACATCTGAGGCAATCGGTTTTCCTTTTTCTGTCACGGTAACAATGTCGATGAGGTGATCCTTTTCGGTCTCAAGCGTACCACCGTACATATCGCCGTCTGGAATTCGGATTCCGGCATATCGGCTGTATGGAGAGTATGCCACATTCTGGCGGTCGATGCTGAACTCTCCTCCTTCTTCAAAAACTTTTGTGGTGAAATACGCGCGGAGCATTCCCGGTGCAGCCGTTGTCAGATTGATACCGTGGTCGAAAGAAATTTTGCCGTCCTCGCCTAATCGCCCTTCAAAAATCGTTTTGTCTTCGGTCTGAAACTCCTTCAACGGATCATCAAAAGTGAACATATTCAATCCTTTGAATGTTGTATAGGACGATGTAAGATGCACATCGACTTTTGTGTTCAGTGCGTTCGCAACGGCACCGTGAAGCCATTTCACATCGAGATTTACGTTGCGTTCCGTTTCGCTCGATAGCATATCCCCGCCGCCAAATTCCATTTCAATTTTGAGCCGGTTCGGTTTTACAGTTTCCACTTTGAGCCATTCGTAATAAGTCCGGTTTCCAACCATCACGCGCGCGCCATAACCTCCCGTCGGGGCTTCTGACGAAGTAGCTGTGCGGAAATCGTACAAGCCATTCACTGATGTTGTCCGCGTTTGTTCGTCAACTATTGTTCCGTGCGGATCGGTGAGCTGGAATTTGACAGGATGCGATTCGGGTAACAAATCGTCTTTGTCTTCGAGCATAAACGACAGATAAATACTGTCGCCCGGACGCCACACTCCGCGCTCGGAATAAATGAATCCCTTCACTCCACGCTGCACTGATTCGCCCGATACATCAAATTTTGAAAGGGACAAACTTTCGCCGTCCATCAGCCGCAGGTATCCCTTTTGACCGTCCTTTTCCGCAACGGCGACAAAAGGTTTCTTTTCGAGATACATATCCAGCATTCCCTGATCATCGCTCTTTGCTTCGCCAAGAAATTGCTGTTGAAAATCGTAAAATTTAACCGTGGCGCTTTCAATCGGCGCGGTTGTACTAAGGTCGCTGAGGATGATGTGCATTCTCTTGTCTTCACCTGCCTTCGCAATCATCCCGATATCAGAGATCAGAATATTGCGCGAGATTTCTTCTTTCGTGAAATAGTATTCGTTGCAAGGATCCGATGCAGAATTGTTGTCGGAATAATAGTAGTCATCGTAGTAGTAATCCTCGTAGTCGTAGTCATAATAATACCCATAAGAATCCCAGTCGCTTTCGGACCACGGCTCGTCGTTTGAAGCGAATGCAAATGTGGTTAGTTCTTCCTCGATGCCTTTGTCTTTGCAATCGTAAAGCGAATATTCCTTGCGGGCAGAAATTGAAACGCGATAAATGGCGCCGGGTTCGGTTTTCACGTATTTACTTAGATCAATTGAAAAATTATTCCATTCGCTAAGGTTCATTCCTCCACCCGGATCGAGCTCAACGCGTTCCTGAAAAACTTCCTGACCCACACGACGCAGCTGATAGGTTCCATCGTAGTCGTTCACCTGCAAAAATTGCAATACGTTGTCTTCGAAGATTTGCGTGATCGTAACGTCTACCGCGATAAGATTTACTGCGGAAAAAGGAAAATGCGCATCCCCAGCCAGCGGAACAATGTTGCCTTCTCCAACCAGCTCAAGTCCCGGCGCAATGTCGTCGAAATAAATGCTGTAGTCTTTGCTACTGCTCAATTGCTTGCCTTTGCTGTTTTCAATTCCAAAGGCTATTTTAACTGTTTCTGAGCCGACAATTCGCTCAGTTGGATAAAGCACTACCAGTTGTTCGTCGACTGTAACGGTTACGTCGTGATCCTGCAAATAAACGAGACCTTCCATAAACTGGTCTGGGTTTAGTGGATCGGAAAAGTGAATGCGGACATATTGTTCCGGCGCGTGATTGACCTCAACGTCCATAATCACGAATTCGGTTTTATTCGGGATCTTGATCATCTTGTTGCCTGATCGTTCAATGCCCACTGGTGCTCCGTCCCATTTGACATTGAGCGTGGATCTGGTCTCCTTGCGAATGATGTCGTGAATCACAAATGAATAGGTGTTACTACTTTCCTTAATGAACTTTATTTTTAATGATTCGTCTCCTTGTTTGGCAGTCATCGTCTCTTTCACTTTCGACGAATCAACAGCCTCCGAAAATGTGACGGTGCCGATCAGTTTCTGCCGGATAAAGTTGTCGCTGTCATACGTGGCAAACCGGTCAAAATTGACGGCAAATGTTTTTCTTTCTGTCTGAAAATTGAATTCAAATGTTTCAAGTCCGTCGTCGACGTCCATCAATTCGGTCATATCGACACTCACTTTGTAAAGTGTGCCGCCCAACAACGGTTCATCCGGAACAAACTCGAGTGTTCGGTTGTCGATCCACTGAACCGCACCTGCTGCGGCAGGCGTGAGGACAAAGGCCGAACTCAGATCCTTCTTCCGGTTCTCATCGGATACCTCCTCGTTGAACTGGACCTTTATGGAACCATTTGATGGAATTACACCGCCTGTAAATGCGGCAACATACCTGGAGAACTCGGGATTGATCTGAACTTTTTCAGCATTTTCGGTCTCTTTCTTGCCGGAGCAGGAAACAAGGAGACCAATCAACAATAGAGGGGTTAAGCGTTTCATACATTGAGGTTTTATGGGTGATACCCGAGCCAAAGATAGGAGTTTGGACATTGGCCGATCAGCAAAAACGAAAGATTGGAGAGGAGGTTTATTATCTGCGAACTGCGGACGATTATCTGTAAAAATCAGCGCCCGCTATAGGATTCAATACCGTCTTCGGTGATAATATAGGTCTTGCGCTTGCCAGCCTTCCGGGAAAAGAGCAGTTCGAATTCCACGTCTTTGCTGACCTTCATAATCAAACGCGCAAAATTTTCGTAATTGTCCGAGGACAAATCCTCCTTGCAGTGCGGACAACAGAAATCCAACACCTCTCCCGGACTGAATTCCATTTTAGGAATGTGTTTATAGGTATAGTCGCCGATGGACACGCTGAGCATCATTGTTCCCAACTCCTTTCCCGAAGATTTGGTCGTTAGCGCAATTTCACCCGACTGGCTAAGATGCGCTTTGCAATACGGGCAATAAAACTGGCAATTCTTAAGATTCATTGAGGGATCAGAGCGTTCTTTCAGTCAAAATGTAGGAGAATTCAGAAAGCAAGTCAATTAAATTCGATCAACACGAGTAAATCATCGCTTAAAGTTATGGAAAAATTCCTAAATCGATTGAGATTAATTATAATATCAACTCACTTTTGCGGATTTGACTTTGGTATTTACCACCGGGATAATCGTCGTTGTAGTCAAAATTGAGCCAGATAAATCCCTTTTCGTCGAGGTAATAGTAGATCGGTTTCCCTTTGGATTCTTCAACAAAAAAGACATTTTTTATCAGGTACACAACGGTTTCGAGATCTTTTGCATCGCCAAATTTAACTTCCGGGTACAAGTGACCGATGCTGGTTCCATTGTGTTCAACCAGGGTTCGTATGAGTTTGATTTCGCCTCCGATCGACTTAATACAGGCACCCATCATAATGGAATAATCGTCACAATCTCCTTTAAAATACTCATCGTACTGAAGCTGAGTAAGCGTTTCGCTGGCTTTGGAATAGTATTCTTCGTCCTTTGGATCGTAAACATATTTCCAGTGGCTATAGATTTCCTTGAAGACGCTGAAACTCTGAACCCATTTGGTGTTTTTGGCGAGGTAGCGCTGATCGTCGAAGTGTTTAATGGCGATGCTTGCCGCATAATTCCGGACTTCAGGATTTATGTAGTCCACCGCCTCGCGGAGCTGTTCTTCTTTGGAGAATATTCCAGATTCGAAGGAAAATTTTTGCTCCAGCGAGTTTTCCGAGAGGTCGTACAAAAATTCGGCGTAGTCGTGGTAGAGATTCGAAAGTGTATAGATTCCGGTAAAATTCGTCACGGTGAGGACCAGCACGCCTGCCACCATAATTCCGTACATCACCAGCCGCAGTTTTTTTGCCAGGTAATAAATAATGAAAAACAAGCCAAGAAACAGAATGATGTGATCGAGCCGGACTATTTTTCCTCCCAGAGTCACCGATAAATTCGGAAAGTACTTGTAGAGCAGCATAAACAGCGGCATCGTCAAAACCGCTGAGACCAGCCCCAGGAGAATGATGGAGTAATGGCCTCTGTTCCCGCCAGAATTACCGGAGGCAGGCGAATTTGATTGCTCTTGAGGGTGATCGTTCATTTCGTTGACAAACCGGTTGTTGGATAAACCGGTCCGAAATTACAAAACCCATCCCGTATTTAGCGGGACGGGTTTCGTTTCTTTCATTTCAAAAGCTTTCGCTTTCATTGGATAACGAGTTCAGATAATTTCGGGTTGGGTGCTATTGCAAAATAATTATCTTTAGAATGACAATACACCGTTACGAGAATTTAAAATATTGAGATGAAGAATGTTACAGTTATCGGAGCAGGAACAATGGGCAATGGAATTACCCACACCTTCGCACAATTTGGTTATGCTGTTATGTTGACAGATATTTCTCAACCTGCACTAGACAAGGCACTGAAGACCATTGCCGGAAATCTAGACCGAATGGTAAGTAAGGAAAAAATCACGGCCGAAACCAAAGAGCGCACCCTGGCGAATATCTCCACCTCCACGGATTTGAAAGCTGCGTTGAAGGGAGCTGAGCTTGTCGTTGAAGCTGCCACAGAAAATATGGAACTGAAACTCAAAATTTTCAGGGAGATGGACGCGAACACAGGTCCAGAGTGCATTCTTGCGACGAACACATCCTCGATCTCCATTACCAAAATAGCAGCAGCGACTTCCAGGCCCGATAAAGTGATCGGAATGCACTTTATGAATCCAGTACCAGTGATGAAGCTTGTCGAGATCATTCGGGGCTATTCAACCTCCGACCAGGTCACCGAAAAAATTATGCGTACTTCACGTACCCTTGAAAAAGTTCCTGTCGAAGCAAACGACTACCCTGGATTTGTTGCAAACCGGATTCTAATGCCGATGATCAACGAGGCCATTATCACATTAAATGAGGGTGTCGCCGGGGTAGAAGAAATTGACACCGTGATGAAACTGGGAATGGCTCATCCGATGGGCCCGCTTCAATTGGCCGATTTCATTGGTTTGGATATCTGTCTCGCGATCTTACGGGTCCTGCACGACGGACTGGGTCAGGATAAATATGCTCCGTCACCCCTCCTGGTGAATATGGTAACCGCCGGAAAATTGGGTGTTAAGTCGGGTGAAGGCTTCTATGAATGGAAAGCCGGATCGAAAGAACTCGTGGTCGCGAAAAATTTTTTGTCCCGGAGAGCATTGACCAGCGTTTGATCGTCTTGTGATCCGCCAAATGAGACAAATGTTCAGAGTTGCAAACATTCTGTTATTTCTTTTATGCCTGCCTGAATATTGTTCGGGGCAGAACCGAACCGTAAATGTCGCCGTTCAGGGTGCCGGCGCTCTTTACAAATTTAATTATTACAACAGCGACGTAGGATTTTACGGTCAAACCGTCGAGGCCGTTGTGCAGGACTCACGTGGCTCCATCTGGGCTGCGAGTCGTACCGGCGTGTATAAATTAAATGGCGTAGGCGTCGAAGAATTCAATCTGAAATCGGGCTTGCCGTCCGAATATATTCAATGCCTCGAAGAAGGAGAAAACAATGTGATGTGGATTGGTACCCGGGAAGGTTTGGCCTCCATCGATGGAAAAACAGTTCGCAATTACGTATTCGATGACACATCGATGGCCGGCCTTCCGATCTGGAGCCTCTGTATGCGATCCGACGGAAATTTGCTTATTGGAACTTCCCACGGTATTCATATGCTCAAGGACGATAAGATTGAGTTTTATATGAATATCGACACGTCGACGAAAGAGCGGAATCTAGCCCGGTTTTTGAGATACGACAGCAAAGGAATACTCTGGGCCGGATGCTGGAACAGTGTACACCGCATCGACGACAAAACAAAAACCATATTGGAAACTTTTGTCGGCGATGTTTCTCTGGGCTGGGCCGAAGCAAAGGACGGCACAGTCTATTTTTCGGCCTGGGGACCTGGACTCAGGAGTTATAAAGACGGAGCGCTGACCACCTACAACATCGGCATGTCCATACCCAATGTTCGGATAGATCCCTGGGGCACTGTTTGGTTAGGCACCTGGGAAAACGGCTTGATCCGTATGGTGAATGACAGCGTGGCGATACGTTATTCCGTCGCAGAAGGATTGCCGACCAATACGGTCTGGGGACTGGAATGCGACCACGAGGGGCGTATCTGGTGCGGAACATATGGTGGCGGTATTTGCCAACTGGTGGATCATAAATTCAGTGGCTATTCACGAATCAACGGACTTGAGGCGGATGTTGCAATCTGCATCCGCCAGGACACTGCCAGCAATGTATGGGTTGGATCTGAAGGAGGTCTGGCGATGATTTCACCACAAGGCAAAGTACGGGCATTCGGCCCGGAGGACGGCCTGCTCGATAATTCCGTGATGGACATTGACGCCCGGGCTGATGGCACCGTCCACATTGTCAACTACCACGGCGGTACAGGATATTATGAATGGGATGGGACAAAGCTGATCAATCACCAGCGCGGCGGTGGAATGGCCATTTATCTCGACAGCAAGGGCACCCTTTGGGAGGGCCAGGAATCTCAAGGTGTAAAACGGGTCAGTCCGGATGGTACGGTTCAGTATTTTCAGGAAGTGAGCAACAAGAGCAAAAAGCGCGTTTTGAAATCCACGAAGATCCGGAAGGAAGAATCTGGCTGGGAGCAGGCGAACACGGCTGGCATATGATCGATTCCACGGGATTTTATACTGAACTTTTTCCGGAGCATCTTAGGAAAACCGGTGGTTCAGGATTCGCCGTCGATTATATGGGCAATTACTGGCTTGGCATCGGATCGCACGGAATCTACTGCTGTAAATATTACAAGGGGCAATTGGAGATTGTTGACAGTTTATGTGCCGGACGCGGAATGCTTTCATCTGGTGCCGCACATCTTTTGGCCGAAGGAAAAGTAATGTGGATCAACAGCGACGAGGGACTTATCCGGATGGATCTCGGAGAATACTATCGCAACGGAAAAATTGTGACAAAGAAATTCACGGTCCATCACGGTTATCTCGGTCAGGGAACTGGTAATATTTTACGGACCAAACCCGGTGAATTGATGGTTGCAACATCCAAGGGTGTGTTGCGTTTTCACGAAGATCTTGACAGACCACTGGCTTCGGCGCCGTTCACAAATATCCTTTCGGCAGAATTAAACCGAAAGGAAACGGACTGGACAAAAATGACCGATGAGTTTAAACCCGGCACCACTGTTCCAGTCAGGATGGATCTGGCATACGATCAAAATCATCTCAGCTTTAATTTCATTGGCATTTCCTTTTCATACCCTCAGGAAGTCCGTTACGAATATATGCTGGAGGGCTTTGACAAAGACTGGTCACCTCCGACAAAGATTACGCAGGCCGTCTACTCGAACATTCCACCCGGCGAGTACATATTCAAAGTGCGTGCAATGAACCGCGACGAAATGGTCGATGAAACACCGGACACGATAACAATTCACATAGAGGCACCTTTCTGGCAAAAGGCCTGGTTTCAAATTCTTGCGGTGATCGTCACCGGCCTGCTGATTTATCTTTTTGTGATGTGGAGGCTCACAAAATTGCGGAGAGACAAAAAAATTCTCGAGTTCAAGGTGAAGGAACGAACGGTTCAGCTTGAAATTGCCTTTCACCAGATCGAAGAAAAAAACGTCGAAATAACGGACAGCATCAGCTACGCTAAACGCATTCAAACGGCCATTTTGCCGTCCGCCTTCAATGTGTCAAAGTCACTGGGTGATTGTTTCGTGTTGTATAAACCCCGGGACATTGTCAGTGGCGATTTTTACTGGATACACGAAACCCCGGACAAAATCCTTTTCGCGGTGGCCGACTGTACGGGTCACGGGGTGCCCGGAGCAATGGTTTCAATCATCTGTTTCAGTGCCTTGAACCGGTCGGTACGGGAATTCAACCTCAATGAGCCCGCAAAAATTCTCGACAAAACACGTGAAATTATTATTCAAGCCTTTGAAAGCAGCCAGCAGGATGTCAAAGACGGAATGGACATCGCGATGTGTTCCTGGAATAAAAAAACGAACCGCTTTGAATTTGCAGGAGCGCAAAACGGAATTTACATTGTACGTTCCGGTGAACTCATTGAAATAGCAGCGGACAAACAGCCCGTCGGCAAATTCTCACACGCTCGACCTTTCGCCAACCAAGTGATCGAAATTCAAAAAGGTGATCAGATTTACCTCGCGTCCGATGGTTTTGCTGACCAGTTTGGAGGTGAAAAGGGCAAGAAACTAAAGAACAAAACCTTCCGAAATATCCTTGTCGAAAACAGCACGCTGGAAATGACTGTTCAGGCGAAAAAACTCAACCAGCAGTTTGAACAGTGGAAGGGCGATTTTGAGCAGGTTGATGATGTCTGCGTGATTGGAGTTCGTATTTAACGAACGAACAAGAACGCTTAGACATCACAACCCTGAGCAGTTTGTCGAACGGGTTGATGATGTTTGCATTATCGGCGTGAGAATCTGACGGTAGTCAGAGAACGAACTCCAGATAATGCAACATCGAGTACTTGTCGAGATGTCTGCGTGATCGGCCTTCGTGTCTGAAACGACACTCCGGCCGACAAGTCGGCCCTCTTATTCGACCTTAATCGACCAGCGATCTGAAATCTGTGACCAGCGACCGACTGTTCATCGTTGCGATCAAATGCCCGAAGAAAATCTCTGGCTACTTCTTCTGATTCTCCATCCGGTCTTTCACACCGACAGAAACGGACGATTTTTCGACGCGCAGCTTGGTGCCACCTTCAACAGTAATCACGACCGTGTCATCGAAAATATCCACTATTTTTCCGTGAATTCCACCGATGGTAATGATGGCGTCATTTCTTTGGAGATTTTCCCTGAATTTCTTGGCTTCCTTGCGCTGCTTCATCTGCGGCCGGATCATAAAGAAATAAAACACGATAAAAATCAGTCCGATTACTAATAACTGTTGTAACCCTCCTCCACCTGCTGGAGCCTTGGTACCGCCTTCTGCGGCTTGCAATAATACTGCTGAAAAACTCATAATTAACTTGCTTTTTTATTTACTTTACCTGTGATGGTAAGTGGCGTTACTGTAGGGTTGGTATTGGCCTCTACCCGAATACTCTTCTGGACATTGCCCACCTTACCCGCTGAATTAAATACTACATCAATTTCGCCGCTTTCGCCTGGTGCGATAGGACTTTTTGGCCAGTTCTCCGGCACGGTGCAGCCACAGGTACCTTTCACGTCAATCAAGACAAGTTCGGTTTCGCCTGCGTTGGTAAAGCGGAATGTGTGTTCCACTTTTTCTCCGTCGGTTACTTCACCAAAGTTGTATACATCCTTGTCGAATTCGATGACCGTTGGAGCATCTATATACGTCGCAAAGTCAGTACGGCGTTCATCTGTGTTCTCCGCCTCTTTGGAAACACAAGAGAACAAGCAAATACCGGAGAGAGTTAAAAATACCAGATTCTTCATTTTCATTCAATTAATCCGCGGCCTGTTTTAATTAATTTTCCTTCCTTTTCGAGCAACAATACCGCTTTGTCGAGTATCCCGTTAATGAACATCTGACTTTTCGGGGTACTGTAATACTTCGAAATTTCGATATACTCGTTCAAAGTTACTTTTTTTGGAACAGATGAAAGCGAAGTGAACTCTGTAAGGGCCATTTTGAGTAATATGATGTCAATTTTTGCCAGTCGGTCAAGATCCCAGTTTTTGGCGAGATCCCGAATAAGGATCTCACTTTCCGCATCTCCAGACATCGTCTTCTCTAGTAGCTCTTTGACGAAGTTGAGTTCATCCTTTTTGTCCCGGTGCAAATCGGCTAGTTCCAGCTTCACTTTAGCATCTGCGTCTATCGTCCTTATCGTCTTTAACACGGCCGTGCATACCAGATCGATATCATCTGTCCAAAAAATACTTTGCTCTTCAAAATACTCTTGCAAGTGCTCGAAGTTGGCAATTTCATCCGTGAATACATTTTGAACAAAAGCGCTGTCCCTTTCGAACGAGGACACCGATGATTCCATATACTGGCCGTAATTTGCTGATGCGCGAATGTGGTCAAGAATCTGGCGTATCATTTTCTGTTTGCTGACATCTTCCCAATTGACGGCAAGTTTTTGCGCCATCCTTTTCAGAACCGTTGCCTCAGCGAGTCGTTTCAATACCAAATTGTCGGCAAATTTCCGGTCGGGATTCAAATCGTCGTTGATCGGAAGATGTTTGCCCCGACGCTGTTCAAAATCACGTTCTGTGAGGTTCAGAAGCTCGCCGAATATGAGCAGATACGCGATGTAGAGCTCGTAAATTTTTTCGATGGAACGCTTCAATTCACGACGCGCCTTTGCCGAATCGCGTTCTTCCGATTGATAAAAACCATAAAGAATCTGTAGTACTTTTATCCGAAGATGGCGCCGTGTGAGCATTATTACATTGGTAATTTGACTTGTCCGATGGCTTGAATCCGCTCCTCTGCCATCAGATTGGCAATGCGGTAGCTCGGTATTTTTTCAGAAGAAGAGCGTTTCAGTAGATTTAGACAGGTGGTGTAAATGTCTCCCGCCTTGTCCATCGCCCATTTGGCTTCATATCCCTTAACCTCTGCGTAACAGTTGATCACACCACCGGCATTGATGACAAAATCCGGCACGTAGATTATCCCCTGTTCCATCACCTTTACGCCGTGTACCGCTTCATCTGCCAATTGATTGTTCGCAGCTCCTGCGATGATGGAACACTTGAGTTTTCCGAGTGTCTGATCGTTCACCGTAGCGCCTAATGCACAAGGAGCATAAATATCCATATCGGCCGAGTACACATCATCAACACCAATGACAGCCACTTTGAATTGCGCTGAAATGCGCTTAAGCGTGTCTTCGTGAATATCCGAAATGCTCACTTTTGCACCTTCTTTCACCAGGTGTTCGACGAGGTACTGCCCCACGTGTCCTGCACCCTGGACAACAACCTTTTTCCCACTCAGCGAATCGCTGCCCCATTTCACCTGGGCGGCTGCTTTCATCCCCATATAGGTTCCATATGCCGTAACCGGTGAAGGATCGCCGCTTTTTCCCGGCAGGCCGACCACGTGGTTGGTTTCCATATTCACCCAGGTCATATCCTGAGGACCGATGCCAACATCCTCTGCAGTGATGTACTTTCCGCCAAGACTATTGACAAATTTTCCAAAGCGGCGAAACAATGCTTCCGATTTATGTTTCCTCGCGTCGCCAATGATCACCGCTTTTCCTCCACCGAGATTCAAACCCGCCACGGAGTTCTTGTAGGTCATTCCCCGCGAGAGACGAAGTACATCGTGCAAGGCCTCCAACTCGGTTTTGTAAGCCCACATCCGGGTACCACCCAGTGCAGGGCCCAAGATGGTGTTGTGAACCGCGACAATGGCCCGAAGTCCGGTCGCGTTGTCATTGCAAAACAGCAATTGTTCGTGGTTGTATTTTGACATCCGCTGCAAAACGGGATTGTCAGTCAGGGTGGTTTCGGCAATTTCTTTTACTTCGAACATACTCAGAAAATGAATGTTTGAACAAATAAGTACCTTTACAGAAGGTTAACCGGCTTGTTTACCGGGCGCGCAAAAATACGAATTTTCGAATGTCATCCCTTTCCTACCTCAACAAATATTTGGTCAAATACAAGTGGTTACTGATACTTGGAACGATCTGTATTATCATTTCGAACATCTTTTTTGTCGAAATGCCTGTTGTGGTGAAAGATGCGGTTAACGAAATCGAAGATTTTATCAAAGAAGGCGAGAATCCGTCGCGGTCAGGGCTGATGCAGATAGGCCTGATTGCAGCGGGAACCTACGTTTTGCTGGCGATCCTGAAAGGAATTTTCCTCTTTTACACACGGCAGACCATTATCATTATGTCGCGAAAGATCGAATTTGATCTCAAGAGCGAGATTTATGAAAAGTACCAGGCCCTATCCTTCAATTTTTACAAGAAAAATGCCACAGGCGACCTGATGAATCGCATCAGTGAGGATGTTTCAATGGTCAGAATGTATCTGGGACCAGGCATTATGTACACGGTAAACCTCTTTTTCCTGTTTGTTCTGACGCTTTACCAGATGCTGATGACGAATCCTACACTGACAATGTATGTACTGATTCCTCTCCCATTGATGTCCGTCCTGATTTATTTTGTCAGCAACCTGATGAACCGACGCAGCACAAAAGTTCAGGAACAACAATCCATTTTGTCGACCATTGTTCAGGAGTCCTTTTCGGGAATCAGAGTCATCAAGGCACACAACCAGGAAAAGGAATCGAACGAGCGGTTTTCGAAGGAATCCGACACGTATAAAAAGCGCTCTGTCCGGCTTGCAGCGGTGGATTCATTCTTTATGCCAACGATTATGCTGCTCATCGGTATCAGCACCATTCTGACGGTTTACATTGGCAGCCTGCAATCTTTGGTCGGAGATATACGATCAGGTGAGATTGCCGAGTTTGTCATCTACGTCAATATTCTCACCTGGCCCTTTGCTTCGGTGGGTTGGGTTACGTCCATCATTCAGCGCGCAGCGGCTTCGCAAACCCGGATCAACGAATTTATGAATGTGCCCGTTGATATGGATCCCGAAGCTGGCAAAGAGGTCGGCTTCGAAAAGGAAATACGTTTCCGTAATGTCGGCATCACCTACGACAACTCGGGTGTTACGGCGCTACAGGAAATAAATCTGACCATTAAGCGGGGTGAAACCGTTGGCATCATTGGTCGGACTGGTTCGGGCAAGTCGTCGTTGGCGACATTGCTGCTGCGGCAGATTGATCCCACAGAAGGAAATATTGAGGTGGACGGTGAGAATCTCACGCACATTCAACTGAAAAACTGGAGGGAACGGATTGGCTATGTTCCGCAGGACCACTTTCTGTTTTCGGACAGCATCCGCAACAACATTTTGTTCGGTGTTGATCCGGCAAAAACTCCAGATGAAAAATTATTCCGTGCAGCGCAGGACGCCTGTATTCACGATACGGTTATGGGCTTCCCAGACAAATACGACACCTTGCTCGGCGAACGCGGAATCAATTTATCCGGCGGCCAGAAGCAGCGCGTTTCAATAGCCCGTGCGTTGATCCGGAATCCGGAAATACTCATCCTTGACGACTGCCTTTCGGCTGTGGATACCGAGACCGAAGAGCACATTCTGAAGGCGATCCGCCGCGATCTGGACGCTAAAACATCCATCATTATCAGTCACCGGATTTCGAGCATTAAATACGCGGATCGTATCATTGTTCTTGAAGATGGCCGTATGGTTGAAGAAGGGAAACACGAAGAATTACTGCAAAAGAAAGGCGCCTACTACCGGATTTTCCGCAAACAGGAACTGATGGAGGATATTGCGGCGACGTGAGTGTACAGGAGATGTCCTGATATTTTACCCGTTGGTCCAATCGTTGACCCGAATTTTTCCTCCAAATCCTGTCATTTTGCGCACAATTTCGCGGATTGCGTCAAAGGTTTGATTTTGAATATCGGCCTCCATTGCTTGTAATTCCAAAGGTTTTATTCCCGCCTCAACTTTCTCATTGAAATCCGAAAAATCAAATGGTTGGTTTTCGGCAAGCAGTGGCACCATACACGATAATTTTGCTGTTTCCCAGTCGGCGACCAAAATGTAGCCCGTTAAATAACCGCCTTCGAAATTATCCTTTGAAACAAATGTCGGTGCCAGATAATCTACTACGGCAACTACGCAAACCAGTCCATTTTTGAACAATCTCAAAACCTCCTCAGCATCTTGAAGAGGCTTTTCATAGGGCACCATTTGCCCATTGGAATCAGGCACCTCCCTGGGTACATTTTTCAGATCAGGAAAATCCTGGAAAAGCGAAAAATCAGGGCCTGATGAGAGGGTGTTGAAATTAATCCAGTTCAATTCCGTCAAAGGTACATCCCGCTTCTTCTTGTCTGCGGGGATATCAAATCCGAACTGACCAAAATTTTCAGGATCAAAATTATCCAGAAGGTAGTTCATCATCAACGAGACGTCCATCTGTTCCGAATCTCCACGATACGGCACTGTCGCTCCCTCTGGGCAAACCGATTCTTCCAGTTCCTTGTGCGCAATGACCGTAAAGTCCTGTTGCAGCGTCCCCAATTTTTCCTTCAACTCCTTTGCGCCAACAATCCATTCGTGGTCGTCGGAGTAAACCGAATCTGCGTTGGACTCTTCCGAAACAGGAGATTCTCCACCGCATCGAATCGCAATCAAAGCGACAGTTAAGTAGACAAACGCTTGTTTCATATCCGACAGTTAAGACGAAGTAAAATTAAACCTTAGCCTCTTTTTATAACGACGCGCATAACGGACCGAAATAACCTTACTCCTCCCTCCAGTTCTCCCTCGATGGAGTGTACGGCACATTCTTCGCATCGAGTTTTGATTCCAAAGCCAAAACACCTGCTTTCAATTCGTCGAGTTGTTTCCGCACCGCGAGGTATTCCTCTCCGGCCAAGGCATATTGATCACGCATCGTTGTTGTTGGATCCTGCGTGCAATACCAAATATTCCAAACGATATTTTCGATGCGAGATCCAGTTCCGGGAACGGATTCCAGTTCACGTTTCGCACGGTGGTAATCGCCCCACATCAGGATGCCGGCGTCGTGGGAAATTTTTTCCAGTGACTTCACATCGGTCAGCCAGGCAATGTCAGCTCCTGGATAGTCCATAATCGCCTGTTTGATGTAGCGTAGCCGGTTGTCGAGATCCCCTTTTTCGTTCGACGATCCCTGAAATTTGCGCCGCAACTCGGCCACATCTTTCTTGAATGCCATCGCACTCTCTGATTGCCGTGCCAAGGTTGAATTCTCGAGCGCTTTGACTTCGAAAGATTGCGCATCGATGAGCTTTCGGATTTCGCCGTTTTCAGAAATGTACATTTCCACCGTGTATTTGCCGGGCAATGCCATTGGACCATCGTCCGGAAAGGCGTAGCGTTCTACGGTTGGTGCCGAGAGTTGAATGGAACTTGTCGTTGGATACCGGAGATTCCAGGTGAAGCGGTTAAGCCCTGCCGTAGCTGGACTGCGCAGCTTTCGCACTTCGTTTCCAGCGGCGTCCCGGATAAGGAATAAGAGATACGCATCCTGATAATTGTCTTCTGCGATAAATTCGTCCAAGGTCGGATACGTAATCGCCGTGCTGGCTTTGAGTGCTTCAGCTTCTTTGTCCTGACGGATTTTCTTTGGCGAGGACGGGGCGTCTTTCAGGTAATAGGTAAACGTCGCTCCGAATGGTGGATTGGGCGACAGGAAATAGGAATGACCCTGTGAGCCTGATCCGGTAAGGCCAAGCGGTGCACTTTCGATATACGACAGTGCCGGTTCAATGGCGTACATTTTTGCAGGACCGTCAAAGTCAGTTTTGGCCATCGCTCTCAGTGGAGTATAATTGTCCAGTACGTAAAACCCACGTCCAAACGTCGCCAATACGAGATCGTTTTCGCGTTTCTGAATGGCCATATCCTTGACCGAAATGGTCGGCAATCCAGCTTTCATTTGTGTCCAGTTGGCGCCTCCATCAACAGAAACAAAAACACCGAATTCCGTTCCGGCGAAAAGTAGATTCTTGTTGACGTGATCTTCGGCGAGACAATAAACAGATCCCCGTTCCGGCAAGCCATTCACCAGAGGCGTCCAGGTATTTCCCCTGTCGCTGCTTTTAAGAATGTATGGTTTGAAATCTCCGCGTTTGTGATTGTTGAAGGCGGCGTATACGACATTTTCATCGTGCTGCGAAGCCATTAAATGCTGGATGTAGGTCATATCCGGAATTCCCGGAAAAACGGCCTTTTTGCTCCAGGTTCCGCCGCCATCTGTCGTAATCTGAATGAGGCCATCGTCGGTTCCGGCATAGAGAATTTTTTCGTTTTTCGCAGACTCGTCAAAGGAGACGATGTTTCCGAAAATACTCGTTGAGCCATTTTTTTGGACGGCGTCGGGCGATTGAATTTTGCCCATCACTTTGAATTGGTTGCGGTCCTGTTGTCGTGAGAGATCTGGGGAAAGGACTTTCCAAGAATCGCCCATATCATCACTGCGGAATACTTTGTTTGCACAGAAGTAGAGGCGTTCGTGGTTGTGATTGGAAATCATCAAGGGTGAGTCCCAATTCCACCGATATGCCGCCTCGCCTTTCCCAGGCTGTGGCTGAATGCCGATTTGTTCACCGTTTTGTTTGTCGTATCGCACCAGCCAGCCGTATTGAGCCTGACCGTAGACAATGTTCGGATTCGTCGGGTCGATTTGTGGTTCAAAGCCATCGCCGCCATTGGTGATGAACCAGTCGTCGTTTGAGATGCCTGCGTTATCGATGGTTTGTGACGGTCCACCCAGCGTATTGTTGTCCTGGGTACCGCCGTAAATGTTGTAAAAGGGCGCATCGTAATCGACTGCCACACGGTAAAACTGGGTGACTGGAAGATTGGATTTATAGTCCCAGGAAGTGGCGTGATCCCAGGTTTCGTAGACACCGCCGTCGCATCCGACAATCCAGTGCCGCGTGTCCTTCTTGTCAATCCACA
>Ga0247727_10004476_pt1 | contig 29604 bp, 20 predicted proteins | sample WisWelCaveWW1625_FD_202498 | JGI IMG/M metagenome (GOLD analysis project Ga0247727, IMG submission 202498) | Biofilm microbial communities from Wishing Well Cave, Virginia, United States - WW16-25 | ecosystem: Environmental > Aquatic > Deep subsurface > Groundwater > Cave microbial mat | place...
CCTCGGCGAGTATGGTTGAACTGCCCCCCAAGATAGGGGGAGAACCAACCTCTCGCAAGGAAATTCTTGATCCAACAAAGCTTATCAAAAAATTGACCAAAAACTTTTGACACTACGCTTGTCTTATCGAGGATGAAGACATGAAGGAGTTTATCTGGCAACGGATTACGCCGATTACACAGATTTAATCCGTGAAATCAGCGAAATCCGGTGCTGCATTCTTTGGTTTTTATGCACAAGCTGTACTCTGAATGGAAGAGATGTGTATCGCGATTTTATGATTACCAAGCAAGTAGAAACCGCTTTCGAATTCCAAACGCCGCAAGAAAAAGCTCGCTATGTGCGCCGGATGTTCGACGCCATCGCGCGGCGCTATGATTTGATGAATCGTTTGATGACGTTGGGACGAGATCAATCGTGGCGGCACAGAACGATCCGGCGCGCAGCGATTTCGAAAGACGGACGAGTTTTGGATATTGCCACTGGAACTGCAGATTTGGCGATTGCCGCACTCGATGCCAATCCCCGAAAAGTTGTGGCGGCGGATTTCAGTTTGCAGATGCTCGATCTCGCGAATCGTAAGCTGCGCGCGCGCGATCTCGATTCGGAAATCGTGTTAGCAGCAGCGGATGGTTTGTGCCTGCCCTTTACGGACAATTTCTTTGACGCGGTTATCACCGCTTTCTCTTTGCGCAATGTCGGGAATCTCGATCTCTTTCTGAGCGAGATGTTGCGCGTCACGCGGCCCGGTGGTAGAGTCGTATGTCTGGAAATCACCCAACCACGACTGCCCGGCTTTCGCAAATTGTTTGCATGGTATTTTGGCAAGGTAGTGCCGAAGATCGGCGCTTTGATCAGCGATGATTCACAGGCGTATAGCTATCTTCCACACTCGGTGTCGATTTTTATTTCACCGGAAGAGCTTCGAGAGCGAATGCAAAAAGTTGGGATGAAAGACGTCGGCTTTGAAAAGTTGCAGTTCGGCACGATTGCAATTCACTGGGGAGAAAAAACCAAAGGAGTTATGGATTGATGGATTATTGGAATGACCGATAATCCAGCTATCCATTTATCCAACAATCCAGTTAGTTTTTATGCTCGAAAAAATCGACCACATCGGTGTTGCCGTGCGGGATCTGGAAAGCGCCGTTGCGCGGTACACGGTGATCACCGGCCATCCGCCGGAACGTTTTGAAGAAGTCGCTGAACAGAAGGTTCGCGTGGCGATGTTTTCTGTCGGCGAATCACGCATCGAGTTGTTGCAAGCCACGTCGCCGGACTCGCCGATTGCGAAGTTCATCGATAAGCGCGGCGAAGGGATGCATCATGTTTGTTTCAAAGTGTCAGATCTGAAGGCCGCCCTCGCTCGATTGGCAAGCGAAGGCATGGAAATTTTGCCAGGCGCTGGCGGCGTTGGAGCGGATGGAAGCCGCGTTGCGTTTCTACGTCCAAAAAGCGGGAATGGCGTGTTGATTGAGTTGGTGGAGCGAACGTGAACCGGCGGGAGCTTTCCGTATTTTATGGATTGGCGGCTATAGTTAATCGTGGAGACACACTTCAACAATTGGTTGGAGAGCAATACTCTGCGAATCTTACAGGAGGAAAGACATGAAATCACTTTCTTGCATTTTGCTCCAGTGCCTCATTGTGCTGTCGCTCTTCGTGGGGCACACTCCGGTCGCGGCCCAGACTGTCCGTCCGCCAAGTGCGGTAGATGATGCGGAGACAACATCTCCCGGCACCCCTCTCACCATCTCCGTTTTAGCCAATGACACTGACCCCCAAAACCTCTCCCTTGAGGTGGTTAGCGTCGGTGCACCGGCTAATGGCACGGCTACGACCAACGGCACAACCGTCGTCTACACGCCTATCTCCGACTTCAGCGGCATTGATACATTCACTTACACTATTTCCAACGGCCAGCGGACTAATACAGCCACCATAGATGCCATCGTCTTACCCCCACCCGGCTCGATATGGGATGATGATGTTTTCGATCCCTTGGCTTTGGGTCCACTGGACGGCCAGAACGGATGGACGATAGTTCCCGGCAGTGCCAGCCCGGTTGTCATTACCGATCCCGACCCAGCCCGAGGCAAGACTGTGCAGATTGACGCTACGCCGGGGCAACCTATCAATGTGACGAAGGATGTGCCCGATCAGAGCAGTGGCCGGCATGGCTTCTCCTTCCTGGTAAAAGTGAGTGGGACGACTCACCTGCCATGCGAGGCCGCGGTCGAGATCCAGACGGACCCCGGCACCGGTTGGAGCAACAAAGCTCGTTTCTGCATCGGCGCTTCGATCGCGGTGAACTACGACCCCAGCGGCGCGGATACGACGATTGTCGCGTCCGTTGTGCCGGAGCAATGGTATCTCATCCATGGCGAAGTTAATCTGAATACCAATCTGCTCGATGTCTTTGTAGATGGTCAACTGACAGTTAGTGGTATCCCTGTGCATCCAGGCCCCATACGCTCGTTAGGTATCACAGGCCAAGATCAGGGAGGCGCCGGTGTCGTATTTGTTGACGACTTGATTGGGGTATCCTCCAGCGCGATCACCAACGCGGGGAGCGGGACTGGCACACCGGGCAGGCCGGTCTACTGGATTAACCCTGCCGGGGGGTTGTGGTCCGCTCCGGCCAATTGGAGCACGCGAAGAGTGCCGACAGCCACTGACCATGCCATTATCACGCTGGGAGGCAACTACACCGTTACAGTGGATAAAAGTGACACCGTCAACAGTTTGACCCTTGGCGCTGGGTCTGGTGTACAAACTCTATGGATTAAAGGGAACGGTAGCGGTGGTCATGTCACACTGACGGTAAACAACGATATCCTCAATTCGAGCTTGATCCGGTTGGAGAGCCAGGACAGCTTTTTCCAATCCAACCTGACCATTGTCAATGGTCTGCTGATTAACACATACGTGATCAGCGCGAACGTGGGATCGGGCGGTTCTCGCGTCATTACGGGTCGAGTGCTCAACCGTTGTAGAGTGAGTGTCCTGCAAGATTTGACTTTCAAGGGCGCCTTCACCAACCGCGCCATACTCGAGATTGCAACGGGCAAGCAGATGTCTCTCAGTGACACCGCGCAGGTATTCAATCAGAACGGCGGAGAAATTGGGGGCAATGGATTGCTGGCCCTATTGAATGGCGCAACGATGAATTTCAATCGGGGGGCGACCACCGGTACTAATCCACCGACGCTGACAAACGCGAAGCTAAACTTCGGTCCTTCGGCCACTGGGGTGGCGACGTTCATCATGCAAGGCGCCAGTCAGTTGAGCGGAGACATTGGTGCAGAGCAGACCGTCTGGATTAGAGGCAATGGTCAAGGCGGCCATACCACCATCACTGCACTTGACGGCTTTACCAACGCGGGCGTCATCCGCCTGGAGAGCCGGGACTCCTTTTTTGAATCCAACCTGACCATTGCCAACGGCGTACTGATCAACACGGGCGTTATTAATATGAATCAGGGGACGGGTGGTGGTCGCATCATCTCCGGCGCGTTGGTGAACCAGGGCGCAGTCAATGTGACCTTTAACGCGACCTTCAAGGGTACCTTTACCAATCTCAGTACGCTGACAATCGACTCAACCCGAACGATGTCCCTCGTCGCCAGCACGGATGTGTTCAACCAGAACGCCGGGACGATTGCCGGTAATGGGGTTTTAACGTTGTCAAATGGCGCGACGATGAACTTCAACAGCGGCGCGACGACGGGCGCGGCGCCAACACTGACGAACGCGAAGTTAAACTTCGGTCCTGCGGCCACTGGGGTGGCGACGTTCATCATGCAAGGCGCCAGTCAGTTGAGCGGAGACATTGGCACGGAGCAGACCGTCTGGATTAGAGGCAATGGTCAAGGCGGCCATACCACCATCACTGCACTTGACGGCTTTACCAACGCGGGCGTCATCCGCCTGGAGAGCCGGGACTCCTTTTTTGAATCCAACCTGACCATTGCCAACGGCGTACTGATCAACACGGGCGTTATTAATATGAATCAGGGGACGGGTGGTGGTCGCATCATCTCCGGCGCGTTGGTGAACCAGGGCGCGGTCAATGTGACCTTTAACGCGACCTTCAAGGGCACCTTTACCAATCTCAGTACGCTGACGATCGACTCAACCCGAACGATGTCCCTCGTTGTCAACACGGATGTGTTCAACCAGAACGCCGGGACGATTGCCGGTAATGGGGTTTTAACGTTGTCAAATGGCGCGACGATGAACTTCAACAGTGGCGCGACGACGGGCGCGGCGCCAACACTGACGAACGCGAAGTTAAACTTTGGTCCGACAGCCACTGGGGTGGCGACGCTCATCATGCAGGGGGGTCAGTCAACCAGCCAGTTGAGCGGAGACATTGGTGCGGAGCAGACCGTCTGGATCAGAGGCAATGGTCAAGGCGGCCATACCACCATCACCGCACTTGACGGCTTTACCAACGCGGGCGTCATCCGCCTGGAGAGCCGGGACTCCTTTTTTGAATCCAACCTGACCATTGCCAACGGCGTACTGATCAACATGGGCGTTATTAATATGAATCAGGGGACGGGTGGTGGTCGCATCATCTCCGGCGCGTTGGTGAACCAGGGCGCGGTCAATGTGACCTTTAACGCGACCTTCAAGGGTACCTTTACCAATCTCAGTACGCTGACGATCGACTCAACCCGAACGATGTCCCTCGTTGTCAACACGGATGAATTCAACCAGAACGACGGCGAGATCGCAGGCGATGGAGTGCTGGCACTATTCAATGGCGCGACGATGAACTTCAACAGTGGCGCGACGACGGGCGCGGCGCCAACACTGACGAACGCGAAGTTAAACTTTGGTCCGGCAGCCACTGGGGTGGCGACGCTCATCATGCAGGGGGGTCAGTCAACCAGCCAGTTGAGCGGAGACATTGGTGCGGAGCAGACCGTCTGGATCAGAGGCAATGGTCAAGGCGGCCATACCACCATCACCGCACTTGACGGCTTTACCAACGCGGGCGTCATCCGCCTGGAGAGCCAGGACTCCTTTTTTCAATCCAACCTGACCATTGCCAACGGCGTACTAACCAACAGAGGCAGGATTGATGTGAACCAGGGGACGAATGGCAACCGCGTCATCGCGGGTCAAGTTGACAACCAAGGAAGAGTCAATGTGAACCATGACCTCAGTATCAACGGTACCTTCAACACTAATGGCATCCTCAGCATTGGTCTGGGCCCAGCTAATACCGAGTTTGACCAATTGCAGGTCTCCGGCGCGGCTGCATTGGACAGCACATTGAATCTTGACGTGGTATCCGGCTTTAATCCTCCCATCAACGCAACGTTCCAGATTATTACGTGCAACCCTTGCAGCGGAGTGTTTACCACCGTCAATGGCCGGGACATTGGAAATGGCAAGCGTTTGGTGGTGATTTATAACCCCACGAACGTGACCTTGCAGGTTGCTCCTGAAGAGGCGATTGCCGGTCTCACCGCCACCAACAACAGCCCGACCCCACTGGACAGCGTTACTACGTTGACGGCCACCCTCACAGCGGGCAGCAATGTGAGCTATGTCTGGAACTTCGGTGATGGCACTACGGGCAATGGTAGAGTCGTCACCCATACTTATCCGGCGGAAGGCAATTACACGGCCAGCGTCACGGCGACAAACACCCTCGGCTCCGATACCGCCACGACTGCAGTGAATATCTTCATCGCGCCAATCACCGGCCTAACGGCGAGCAACAACAGCCCCACGCCGCTGGACAGCACCACGATCTTGACGGCCAATGTCACGGCGGGCAACAATGTGAGCTATGCCTGGAACTTCGGTGATGGCACGACGGGCAACGGTCGAGTCATCTACCATACTTATCCGGCGGCGGGAAATTATTCTGCCATCGTCACCGCGACAAACACCGTCAGCTCCGCTACCGACACAACTGAGGTGAATATCTTCATCGTGCCAATCGCCGGACTCACAGCAAGCAACGACAGCCCGACGCCACAGGACAGCATCACTACCTTGACGGCCACCGTCACAGCGGGCAGCAGGGTGAACTACTCCTGGGATTTTGGTGATGGCACGACGGGCAACGGTGGAGTCGTCACCCACACTTATCCGGCGGCGGGCAATTATACAGCCATCGTCACGGCGACGAACGCCGTCAGCACACTCACGGACACCACCAACGTGATCGTTACACCGACGACCACGGTCGAAGAAATCGAAAACGAGATCCCCACTTCATTCATGTTGAGCCAAAACTATCCCAATCCTTTCAACCCGTCAACCACGATTCGGTACGCGATTCCCAAAGCTGGTGACGTGACCCTGAAAGTGTACAACCTTCTCGGAGAGGAAATAGAAACGCTCGTGAGCGAAAAACAATCGGCCGGAGAGCGCGAGATTCGCTGGAATCCGGTTGGCTTGCCGAGTGGCGTTTATTTTTATCGATTACAGGTTGGAGAATTTAAATCAACGAAGAAGCTTGTTTTGCTTCATTGAAACAAAAAGAATCTTGCCACCGGGACCGACCGCAGCTTTTTCATGACGCGCACCGAAGTGCTGTGCAGCCGTTGCGATGCACATCTCGGCCAGGTGTTGGACGACGGCCCGAAGCCGACCGGGCTGCGATATTGCATCAATTCCGCTTCGCACAAATTTCTTAATCAACAAGGCAAATAGGGTTTCGGTAGATGGCGAAGATATTTTTGAGGTAAATTTGAGAGTTGTCTTCGACTCAATAATCCATGGGGAGGCCGATCTGGTTTACACTCACGATAGGACGAGGAGACGGTTTTCTTGAGCGGGTGTTGTTTTTCCCACCAAATAACTTCCAACCCAGTAGCCGATAGCTGCACTGGTGATTACATCTGATCCCCAGTGCTTTCGGTAAAGCATTCGTTGGCACGCAACCGAGGCGGCAAAAGTGTATGCCCCAAGTTTTATCCGGGTGGAAAAGTCGCCGGGACGTTTGCCGGCCTATTGCAAAATCTAGAATTGAAAAACTATTTCTAGGCTGACGCCGTTCTGTTGCGCAGTTAAAGGCTTCAAACGCACCGAGGTTAGCAATTCTCTACGGTTGTCAATATTATCGGCCGATTTATTTCTGTCAATGAGTTTTCTGCCGCGAGCGACGGCAATTTTTCCAAAGGAGTATCCCATCGCCAAAGCCAGCGGATAGTCGCTAACCCAATGGACTCCATTATTCACCATTTGGAATGACAACAGCGTGAGGAGGGTGTATCCCAGGGGGCGGATGTATTTGTGCTCCGGATAATTTTCGGCAATCACGGTCAGGGTCATCATCGCCGTGGCCAGATGCCCGGAAGGAAAAGCATCATAGTTGGAAACATGCTTGTGGTAATCCCTTTGATTGGGAAAAACTCGCCACACACCGCCGGGCGCATCTGCCCGATCTGGGGTTTCCCGTCCGGTAAGGTGCTTCAAGAGTTGAGTCGTCAGGCCGGTGGTTAGCATGCCTTCGGCCAGTTGGCTGGCGGTTTGTAATGCCCGGTTGTCGCCGGCAATCAAGCCATATCCCAAAAATGAAGCGGCGATTGTTGTGTGGGTCCATCCATCGCCGATAAAATATAACGTGGAGCTGAGATCCGACGGCCCGCGAAAGATCGGCACGCCGAATGCGCTCACGTACGTCTTCGTCTTGTCAGTGCTCGATATATTCCAGCGCCTGCCGAGTCTTTGCGTTTCCTCATAAATCGGTTGATCGTAAGCGATGAGCACGGCGGTGATTGCGGCCATGGCGCCTATTTTGAGGATGTTCTTTTTTTGAAAAGTACTATTGAAGTAAATGGAAAAATCTTTCGGTGCGTATTTTAGAAACTGGAAGGATTCGGGTCGATCATAGCTGAAGCTCAGATCCGGGCTGATATGATAAATCATGCCCGTGGTTTGGAGGGAATCGACCATGCTCGATTCGGCGCGCGCCTCGGGCGCGGTTACTTGAGAATGTGCCTCTCCCCAAACGCCGAACAAGGCGAACAACAATGAAAGGGTTCGTTCAATAATCACGCGATCGGCAGTTTTTTTGAGCATAAAACTCGCACCATAAGATTATTATGCTTGACATTCGGTTGTCATTATAAAGCGGTTGTAAGATAGTTACTGCCCAGAAAACCCGCAACAAGAATTTGTAATCGTTGTTGCATCCTTGCGGTTTATTTCGTTTATTTTGTGCAGGCGATCTGCTTTTACGCAGTGATGGCGCCAGACCACTTTCGAACTCTTTATCATCTTTGGCCATGCGACTTCGACATCTGGTTCTTTTCATCTTCCTTTTGTTGGAAATAATTCATACCGGCCATATCATTCGTCTAAGCGGATATTTGGTGGCGATCAAGGCAAACGACGGGTGGAAGTGGCGGAGTTCTTTAACCAGAAAAGATACCGGCAACGGGTCTTGTGAACTGGTGTGGGTGAAACAAGCAAGTGTTCAAGAGTCGTTGTGATGGCTTCTAAATGAAAGGATAGGATCATGTCAGACAGCAATCCGGCGAGTCAGGCGAAAGAAAATGCCGAGGCCTACGTTCGAACGTTGATGGAGCTTTTGGGCAGTCGAGATCCGCTGGTGGTTCAGCAAGAGCAGCTCGGTTGGCTTGCCTCCGAAACTTCCGGCATCGACGATGCCACCTTGCGCCGTCCTGAGAAGCCCGGCAAATGGTCGATCATTCAGGTTGTTCAACATCTCGCAGACTCCGAGCTGGTTCTTGGCTTTCGGATGCGCATGGTGCTGGCGCATCCCACGCCGGAGATTCAAGGCTATGATCAGGATTTGTGGGCCAATGAGCTGAAGTACAATGAAATGAATCTTGCCGGTGCGCTCGATCAGCTTCGCGTGCTGCGCGCCGGAAACCTGCGTCTACTTCGCTCTCTGAGCGAGCAGCAAATGGAGCGTGTGGGCTTGCATAGCGAACGCGGCCCTGAAAGCGTTCTCAAGATGGTGCAAATGATCGCCGGACATGATATATTGCACCGCAATCAAATCAAGAGAATCAAGCGGGCGGTGGGGATGGATTAATGGATTGATGGAGTGATGGAGTGTTGGAGCATTTGGAAAAAATAGATTGCACGTGCGAAAATGAATCCTTCATCTAATCTTCGCGACAAGCTCGATAGCCTGCCGACCCGCCCCGGCGTTTATCAATTCAAAGATAAAACCGGCAAGATCATCTACGTCGGCAAGGCCAAGGTTTTGAGGAATCGTGTGCGCTCGTATTTTCAGGAAGGGCGGCCGGTTGATCCCAAAACGCTTCGCTTGATTTCCCGGATTGCCGATCTCGAAGTCATCGTCACCGATTCCGAGATGGAAGCGTTGATTTTGGAGATGAACCTCATCAAAGAATACAAGCCGCGTTACAACATCAATCTCAAGGATGATAAAAGCTATCCGTACATTCGCATCACCAAAGAGTTGTTTCCGCGAATTTTTCCCACTCGCAAAATCATCAAAGACGGCTCGCAGTATTTCGGCCCTTACACCGATGTCGGCCAGATGCGCGCGCTGCTGAAAACCGTCAAGCGCATTTTCCCGATTCGCAGTTGCAATTATCACTTCACGCCGGATATTATCGAGAAGAAAAAGTACAAGCTCTGTCTCGATTACTTCATCAAGAAATGCGACGGCCCGTGTGAGGGATTGATCTCGGCAGAAGAGTATGCCAAGATCGTGCAACTTGTTGTGAACTTCATCAATGGCCGTGATCGTCTGGTGGTCAAAGAGTTGACCGAGAAAATGCAAAGCCTTGCCGAGCGAAAGCAGTACGAAGAGGCCGGCAAGATTCGCGACCGCATCCGCTTCATCGAGCAGTTTCAATTCAAACAAAAAGTCGTGACCGACGATCTGACCGACCGCGACATCATCGCCGTGGCGATGGAAGACGAAGATGCGGCGGGCGCAGTGTTCAGGGTCCGCGAAGGCAAAATCATTGGCCGCCAGCATTACTACCTCGCCGGCGTCTTTCAGGAACAATTTGAAAACGTCGTCGTCTCGTTCGTCAAACAATATTATCTCAAAGCCGACTTCATTCCCGACGAAGTTTATCTACCGGTTGAAATCGCAGAAGCAGAAGAAGTGGAAAAATGGCTTTCTGAAAAACGGCAAAATCTTGTTAAATTGATCACACCGAAAATGGGAGAGAAAGCAAAGCTCGTCGAGATGTGTTCCAGAAACGCGCGACTGCTGCTCGAAGAATTGCAATTACAGAAGATGAAAGTCAAGCTGCGCATCCCGCACAGTGTCGCGGCTTTGCAACGCGACTTGCATCTCGAAAAGCCGCCGCAACGCATCGAGTGTTTCGACATCTCTAACATTCAGGGAACTGATCCGGTCGCGGCGATGGTCACGTTTGTCGACGGCAGGCCGAAGAAGTCGGATTATCGCAAATTCAAAATCCGCACGAAACAAACGCCCGATGATTTTACGATGATGGCCGAGGCTATCGAGCGGCGTTACAGCGGCTCGCTCGCGCAGAAGCTGCCGTTGCCGGATTTGATTTTAGTCGATGGCGGCAAGGGCCAGCTCGGCGCTGCGTTAGGAGTGCTGCGCAAATTGCAACTTGCCCACTTGCCGCTTGCTGCTCTGGCGAAACGCCTCGATGAAGTTTTTGTTCCAGGCGCGCCTGACCCACAGAATATTTCACGATCTTCTTCGGGGCTAAAACTCCTGCAACAACTCCGCGACGAAGCGCATCGTTTTGGCATTACTTTTCATCGAAGGCTACGCGAGAAGCGCACGACAGTCTCCGAGCTTGACAAAATCGAAGGCATTGGCCCAGCCAAGCGCAACGCGTTGATAAAATTCTTCGGCTCGGTAGACGGCGTGCGCAGCGCGTCAGTTGATGAGTTGATTCTTGTGCGCGGCATGACGGAAGAATTAGCGCAGAGAATTTGGGAGTATTTCCATACAGTGAAAGATGCAAAGCCCACTGATGCGGCAATCGCCGGCATGGAAGAAGCATCGGATGATTCAGAAGAGATTGCGCCGATGGATTTTGATAACGAACCCACCGAGCCGCAAATACCAGGTGCGCAGCAAGACTCATGAATCGAATTACTTTTTCATCCCTTCATCTTTTCTTTTTATCTTTTTTGATGACACAGATGTTTTCGATTTCCGCGCCGAACGCCACGCGAAGTTTGCATTGCTCTCAGTGAAATATTTGTTGACAGAGCCAAGCTACGTCGATATGCAAATTCTCGATGAAGCAGGCACAGTGCTGGCGGCGCCTCTCGACAAAGCCTTTCGCCAATCCGGTTTGCAGCAAGAGGTATTGAACGGTCGATGGAGTAGTGTAACGCCCTTTATTGATGCCCGGGCGTTAGAGGTTTCGGACGCAGCGCTTGCTCACGCGCCGCCGGTTGCCAGCGGAAGATATACCGTGCGGTTGACGATTAGCGCGACGTATTCGAGTTACAAGTATTTTGAGAAGACGGTGGAGAGTAAAGTTGATTTTTAATCTTGCAAATCTTTTAAGCAGCCGCGCCTGCGAACCGATTCAGAAAGCGCCGATCGGTTTTATTTCTCCCTTCTGCAATCATCAAAACTCCTCTGAAACTATTCAAGTACAACCAATTCTAAAAACTAATTGAAAACTTAAAATTTAACTGATGGCGAGTAATCTGATTGTCAAGTGGGGCAGCCAATTTATGAAAAAATAAAGCATACTCAATTCCCACGCCAAGATCTGGGAAACCAAATCGCCATTTCCAAAATTGGAAAGCAGGAAATCTGCTTTCCGAATAGTTTTTATTTATCAAGAATTCCCCACCAATACCTATATGACCGGTATTAGGCAACCAGTTTTTCGGGGGCCAAGGCGGCCAGAACTTAGTTGTATGAAACCAATCTGTGGCGCCTAGTTCTGGCCCGCCTACAATTCTCAAGTTTGTTACTCGATATTTGCTATATCCATATCCAAGCTTGAAATATGGTTGGAACGTACCCCTTAAGAAATTATAGCGAAAACTCCCTGCATATTCTATCAGCTGCAAATTCCCGGAAATAGTTCTTCCCTCTTTTGATTTGGTGTTTTCGAGAGTATATCTGATGTCACTAACAGAATAACGAAACAGATTTTCACTTGTGAAATTACCTGCAAGAAAGAAATTCATTTGCAAGCCAATATTTTTATAGGCAAAGGTTCCGGTGTGCTCAAGGGTCACCGATTTAAATTGTTGGTCAGTCAACAGTTCTTTGATTTTTATATTCTCTGATGTAGTTATCAGCCGTGCAAAATCTTTATCCCCGAAGAATGGATAAAAACCAACGTTAATAGCAATTCGTCGGAAAGGCAGTGCTTCTTTAGGATAAAAAATCGGGTTCTTTCTTCCAGTGAAAGCCCTAACAGCAGAAAGGGGGGCCACCCTCCAAAGAAAATCAAACGGTGGAAAGATGGCTAAAGCGGGGAAGGTTAAGTTAAGAAAGCCCCAGTCGTTTTTAAAATTATCCGACCAATCAAGAGGAAATTCAGCACTGAGTTCATGAGGTTCATAAAGGTAGTATCCCTTGCAGTCACCAACATGATTCCAGCCAGTATTATAGGCAGGACCAACAGGTGCTAAGTTACCCGTATCGGCGTTGCCAACAATTCCAGCAGCCGGCGATTTTGACGCTGGAAACCCCCATAGAATAGGAAGCACCAGCCAACTCCATTTTTTTCTCGCAGAAGATTTAGTTAGTACAAGATCCAAGATTCGCTCCCAATCGGGAATGATTTCGATTTGATCTCTGGAATAGGTAATATATTTGGTCGTATCCTTCAGTGCTTTGGATATATTCTGAGTACCCCTGATCTCCTCAGATGCACCCAGTGGACCTATCATCTTATAAAGCCCTGGAAATGGATAAGTACCATGAGAATCACGGTTTGTGCCTCCAGGTTTGCTTATAAGTTGATCTAATCCTTTGTTATCTCCACCGATAAATCCAAGAGGATGCATTTCTTCTTCATTCAAAAGCAACCTTTCTCGTATCCTGTGCCAATTCCGGCGTTCAGCTACTCTTTTCGTTGTAAGTGTAGCAATTGTAGCATTCCATTTCACACTATCTTGTTCGTACATATCAGGAAAGGTATAATCCAAAATTTGAACAAAATGATGGAAATAATAATCGACTTTCTTAATTACTAAATTCTCTATTATGGATGTGTTTTTCTGATCTAAAATTTCTTGGATATCTCTATCATTAAGAAGCCTGTTCCTTTTATCCTTCGGCGTTATGCGGACATTGAGATGTTCCCAGTCTCCTTCATGATTGTTGCCACCATCGTTAAATGGGTAAAAGAGCCAATACTGGATCACAAACTCATAACGTTCGTCAATTTTCTTGTCAAGTAATTCCTCATGAATAAAAGGGTGCGCGTAAATCTTAGAGTATTTCTCTAATTTCCGGGACAATTTCCCAGAAACGATCTCTTTGTAATAGTTTTTCCAAGATTTTTCGTCTTTACCAGGCGTATCGAAATACATCACGGCCAGAGTCTCATCGCCCGGGCCCAATTTAATGGGCAATAATATGTTGCGCGGATTGAATTCTTCCAGCAATGCTCTGAGTTTACAATCTTCGTTATGCTGAACAACCCTGTCGCTGTAATGCAAGAAGGCTGTTCTTCCAATAATTTGAAGCCCAGATTCTTTGCATTCCGAGGTATCATGTAGGGCTAAGTTAACCGACAGGCTCTCTTTGAGGCTTGGATCTGCCTTAGTTAAATCCCAATGATCGACATGTAATAGCGGTGTTATTTCGTTATTAATGACGGACCGAAAATCTAAAGGGATCGAATAAGGGGTATTCCAGAAAAGTTTCGGCGAGAAGCGATCGACAATCAAACGTAATATTTTATAGCGATTATCGTCGATACCGTCTTCAAGACAGCTATCTTGATAGCTATGTCCAAAAGGAGCATCATAAAGTCTTAAATTACGTGAAGCTTCTGTTTCACTAATGATACGGAGGGGACATAAAGGCAAGTATTTAACATAATTTTCTCTGGTGATTTCTTGACAATATCCCCAATTCCCGAATGAAACCAACGAGAGAAAAATAAAGGCAAGAAAAAAACTTTTTCTTTTCATCTAGCCCCACCTCCTCGCTTAACTGATACCAAAAATGTACTCGACAAATTAAAATTAAGGAGTTTGTTTTTAAAGAAAATTTTCTACTGTTCATTCATTATAATAATATAGACTGCAAAACAACAGAAAAATCCCAAATTTTCTGCCAAAAAAGGACCTACGTTACTTTTTATCCTGATGCGGCTCACCATGCTTACGAGTGATCACAAAACATTATCTGTCGGTCGAAAAGCTACCTTTCTGCTCGACCTTTTCCGGATTCTTACAGGCCCAGTTGAGGCTGAGTTCACGGCCAAAGGGAATTCGAGGAATCTCTCCCAACGCCTTATTCATTAGTTGCAGTTGCTCGTCGGTCATTTCTTTAAAGTTTTCCCTTGAGAATGTTACACCTCCTGTTTTGCTGGATGGTCCAAAGTAGTGGCTGCCTCTTTTGACATCCAGTTCTCGATTTTGTGTGACACCAGCACGATAATGGCCTTTATCATAAATGTATTTGGTCTGTCCCGTCTCATTGTCGATACAGACGATAACGGGTTCGTAATCCCATGCGTGATCTGGATACCCCAGAACCTGAGCCCACCAAGGAGTATCGCTGAAAGTCCAGACATACACATAGGTGTAATAAGTCATCCCTTCCATGCGATTGATACAGTATCTGATCTGAGGTAGTCGGCCATTGCGTTTCACTTCCTCTGGGTCAATATGCAGCCGCGGTTGGTTATTGAAAACTTCAGTTGGAACGTTAGGTGGGGTCTCCGTGAAGCTACTTACCTCCTTATGCTGCCACTCCCTGACAGACATATTGCTGGCATGAAAGGTCGGCTCAACTCCAGAGATGAGTACCCAGAGAGCACTGATTGCCACAACCAGTTTAGGGGTCGCCTCTTTTTTTCTGTCTATGATTCGATTCAATAAATATAAGCACCAAATTAAAATTTGCTTTTAACTAGTAAATGGTGGGCAGTGAAAAAGGTAAAAATTGCAGCCATCGCAATACTCATCAGTCCCGTAAATCATCCTACCACAATGTGCACAATACCTTGTGCCCTCATCGGTTGAACTATCATCATCATAAACGGCGTCTTTTGAGGGCCGCGGGTCCTTTTCCTCGTCCTTTTTGTTTTTGTCATCATTCATGACCATCCCTCAAGTCTATTTTAGTGTAAAAAACGGCCGTTTCTTGAACTCCCGAAAACATAATGTTTTTCTTCAGAAAAACAAGCTCAAAATTCATATCCCCTTTTTTGTACACCAATAAAGCCACCAGCTGCCGTAAACCCCTGTCACAGAAGACTGCCTCAGATGATCATCTCGTTTAATCGACTTTTTCATTGCAGTTCAGCGCTGTTGTTGTTATCTTCACGGCCAATAGAAAATAGCAGCGCAGTGGAGATTCCAATTTTAGACATGCACGAACCCAAGGTCACTCTCGATCTCGCTCTTCAACACGGCCTCTCCGAAGAAGAATACAATCGCATTCTCAAAATTCTCGACCGCACGCCGACTTTTACCGAGCTTGGTATTTTTTCGGTGATGTGGTCGGAGCATTGCTCCTACAAAAATTCCATCGCGCAAATCAAAACTCTGCCGCGCGAAGGAAAAGCCTTGCTCGTGAAGGCAGGCGAGGAGAACGCAGGTTTGATCGACATCGGCGACGGCTTGGCGATTGCCTTCAAGATGGAGAGCCACAATCATCCTTCCGCAGTCGAGCCGTATCAAGGCGCGGCCACCGGCGTCGGCGGAATTTTGCGTGACATTTTTACAATGGGCGCGCGACCAATTGCGGCGCTGAACTCGTTGCGTTTCGGCGATCTGAGTGACCCACGCGTGCGCTATCTCGTTCGTGGCGTCGTCAAAGGCATCGGCGATTATGGCAACTGCTTCGGCGTGCCGACCGTCGCAGGCGAAGTTTACTTCGATGATTGCTATCGCGATAACCCGCTGGTGAATGCAATGGCAGTGGGCATCGTCAGGCACGATGGTATCGCGCGCGCGGTTGCAAAAGGCGACGGAAATTCGGTAATTCTCATCGGCTCGTCCACCGGTCGCGACGGCATTCACGGGGCGACTTTTGCGAGCGAAGAAATTTCCGAGAAGAGCGAGGCCAAGCGACCGCAAGTGCAAGTCGGCGATCCTTTCACCGAAAAACTCTTGCTCGAAGCTTCGCTCGAAATGATCAAACAAGATTTGATCGTCGGCATGCAAGACATGGGCGCCGCCGGCATCACGTGCTCGACCTCGGAGATGGCGGCGCGCGGCGAATCCGGCATGGACATCGATCTCGATAAAGTGCCTTTGCGCGAAAAAGGCATGACGCCGTATGAGATCATGCTCTCGGAATCTCAGGAGCGCATGTTGGTTGTCGCCAAGCCAGGAAATGAAAAAGCGATTCAAGAAATTTGCAAGAAGTGGGATTTGCATGCGGCGGTGATTGGACGAGTGGCGGAGGGCGGAGGGCAAGGAGCAGAGGGCAAAGAGCAGAGGGCAGAGGGTAAAGCGCAAGTAGCGGAGGGCAAAGAGCGAAGAGCAGAGGGCGGATTGCTTAGGGTAAGAATGAATGGTCATGTGGTTGCGGAGATTCCAGCGAACGAATTAGTTCTCGGCGGCGGGGCGCCGGTTTATATTCGCGAGCAGAAAGAACCGGAGTATTTGAAAACTGTTAGAAACTTTGATCTACGAAGTCTGCCCCTGCCGAAGGATCTGAAAGAAGTTTTCTTGAAGATGCTCGCCTCGCCGAACATTGCCAGCAAGCAGTGGGTTTATGAGCAGTACGATTCAACCGTTCGTTCGAACACCGTCATCATGCCCGGCGGTGATGCGGCGGTGTTGCGAATTAAAGGGACGAACAAAGGCATTGCGCTGAAGGCTGATTGCAACGGGCGATATGTTTATCTTAATCCTCGTCGCGGTGCAGCGATTGCCGTGGCAGAGTCGGCGCGCAATGTGGTGGTGAGCGGTGGGAGGCCGGTTGGAATTACCAATTGTTTGAATTTTGGAAATCCCTACAAGCCCGAAGTCTACTGGCAATTTGCGCAAGCAATTGCCGGCATCGGCGAGGCGTGCCGCGTTTTGGAAACTCCCGTGACCGGCGGCAACGTGAGTTTTTATAATGAAAGCCCCGATCGCGCGGTTTACCCGACGCCGACTATCGGCATGCTCGGGGTGCTGGATGATATTTCACACGCGACGACGCCGTGGTTCAAGAATGAAGGCGACGAGATTGCTTTAATCGGAACAAATCTCGAAGAAGTCGGCGGCAGCGAGTATCTCAAAGTGATTCACGGCAAAGTTGCCGGCGATTGCCCGTTGCTTGATTTGCAATTTGAAAAAAATGTGCAGGCAGCGTGCTTGCAAATGATTCGCTGGAAGTTGATAAGCTCGGCTCACGATATTTCAGATGGTGGGCTTGCCATTGCACTTGCCGAATGCTGTATCATGAATAGAGAGAAGATGTTCGGCGTAAACTGCACACTGCCGACTTCGGCAAGCTCAGTCGAGCCGAATTTCACACGCGCCGACTTTGTCCTGTTTGGCGAAAGCCAATCGATGATCGTGATTTCCTATGCGCCTGAACATCGCAGAAGAATAGAAGAAGTATGCGTCATGCGCGCTGTGCCGTTGATGCGCTTGGGCAAAGTCGAAGGAAAAGCGTTACGGATAGATGGATTAATCGATGCGACGTGCGGGGAAATGTGCTCAGAATACTATTCTGCGATAACCAAAGCGATGGAAGCGTAACCAAGATACAGGTATCTTTTGAAACGAATGCTTTCACAAGGAGACTGAATCTAACAAATGAGCACGACTCGGCAGGCAGTTCTGGTGTTGGAAGATGGTGCGATCTTTCGCGGCAAATCGCTTGGCGCAGAAGGAGAGACTTTCGGCGAGGTTGTGTTCAACACGGCGATGTCGGGTTATCAAGAGATTCTCACCGATCCGAGTTATTACGGCCAGATGGTGACGATGACTTATCCGCATATCGGCAACTACGGTATCAATGTGCACGACGCCGAATCCGAGCGGCCATTCGTTGCTGGTTTCATCGTGCGCGAGGCCTGCGACATGCCGAGCAATTGGCGCAGCAGCGAGAGTCTCGATGCGTATTTAAAGCGCCATAACATCGTCGGCATTCAGCGCGTCGACACCCGCGCTTTAACTCGCAACTTGCGCGATGGCGGCGCGAAGATGGGGATAATTTCAACGACTGAATTACGCGAGACGGTATTGCTCGATAAAGTAAAAGCAGCGCCGACGCTTCTTGGCAGAGACATGGTCAAGGAAGTCACCTGTAAAAAACCGTACGCTTGGGCTGAAGCGCTTCCGAAAGTCTATTATGATTCTTACGAAGTGCCACCGCAAATCGACTCTGAGAGAAAGCGCCGCTTGGTTGTGGTCGATTGCGGTGTCAAGCATAACATACTCCGTTGGGGAGTGACGATTGGTTTTGACGTACAAGTCGTACCGGCGCATTCGACCTTCAGCGAGATTCTTTCATATAAGCCGGATGCTGTACTGTTATCGAATGGTCCCGGCGATCCGGAAGGCTTGCCGCATGTCGTTAAAACTGTGCAAGAGCTTTTCGGCAAAACGCCGATTTTTGGAATTTGCCTCGGCCATCAAATTCTCGGATTGGCGAGCGGCGGGAGAACTTTCAAATTAAAATTTGGCCATCACGGCGCCAATCATCCAGTGAAAAATTTGGACAATGGCCGCGTGGAGATCACTTCGCAGAATCACAATTTTGCAGTCGAGCCGGAGTCTCTGCCATCAAAAGATTTTCAGCTTACGCATCGAAATTTGAACGACGGCACGCTCGAAGGCTTTCGCCGTCTCGACGTGCCGATTTTTTCGGTGCAATATCATCCCGAAGCTTCTCCTGGCCCGCACGATGCGGGATATTTGTTCGGCCAATTGCAGCAGTTGTTGCTGTGCAATCAAAACTTGTCAGAGATTTAATCCCGTGAACTACCAAGAGCGTTCACGCAAAGACGCAGAGTCGCAAAGGAAGCGCAAAGCATAAAAGATGTGCTCTTCTCGTGTGTTTGTTGATTTCAAATCAGTTGAAGAAGTATTTCCTGTTCATTCGAAACAAATTTTGAGTTGTTTTTCTTTGCGTGATCTTAGCGGCTTCGCGTCTTTGCGTGAGCTGTTCTCTTTTATTTGAAAGCATAGAATTCACTAATGCCCAAACGACCAGACATCGAAAAAATTGTTATCCTTGGCTCCGGCCCGATTGTGATCGGACAGGCCTGTGAATTTGATTATTCCGGTTCACAGGCCTGTCGTGCATTGCGGCAGCTTGGTTATAAAACCATTTTGGTGAATAGCAATCCCGCCACGGTGATGACCGACCCGGAGATGGCCGACCGCACCTACATCGAGCCGCTGACGCCGGAGATTCTTCGCCAAATTATCGAGCGCGAGCGGCCGCACGCGATCCTGCCGACGATGGGCGGACAGACCAGCTTGAATCTTGCCGTGGCGCTTGCCGAAAACGGCACGCTGGAAAAATACAATGTCGAGTTGATCGGCGCAAAGTTGCCGGCGATCAAGAAGGCAGAAGATCGGGCGCTGTTCAAAGAAGCCATGTTGCGCATCGGCGTCGAAGTTCCTAAGAGTGGTTTGGCGTATCGCTTCACCGATGGTATGCGCATCGCAGAGATGGTCGGTTTTCCGGCGATCATTCGACCGGCATTTACTCTCGGCGGCAGCGGCGGCAGCATCGCTTATGATGAAAAAGAATTTCGCGAGCTGTTGGATTTGGGACTGCGTGCCAGCCCGGTATCACAAGTGCTCGTCGAAGAATCCGTCATCGGCTGGAAAGAATTCGAGCTGGAAGTCATGCGCGATCTTGCGGACAATGTCGTCATCATCTGCTCGATTGAAAACTTCGACGCGATGGGTATTCACACCGGCGACAGCATTACCGTGGCGCCGGCGCAGACCTTGACTGATCGTGAATATCAACGCATGCGCGATGCGGCGGTGCGCATCATCCGGGAAATCGGTGTGGAAACCGGCGGCTCGAATATTCAATTTGCGATCAATCCCAAGGACGGCCGCATGGTCGCCATCGAAATGAATCCGCGCGTCTCGCGCAGCTCGGCGCTGGCCTCAAAAGCTACGGGATTCCCTATTGCCAAAATCGCCGCCATGCTCGCGGTTGGATTAACGCTTGATGAAATTCGCAATGACATCACCGGTGAGACTCCGGCGAGCTTCGAGCCGACGCTGGATTATGTCGTCGTAAAAATTCCTCGTTGGGATTTTGGAAAATTCTCGAAAGCCGATCCTCGCCTCGGCACGCAAATGAAATCCGTCGGTGAGATCATGGCGATTGGCCGAACTTTTCAAGAGGCGTTGGGAAAAGGACTGCGCTCGTTGGAAATTGGCCGTCAAGGCCTCGGCATCGATGGGCGCGATGAGTTGGAGGGGGTGGAAGATCCTCAATCGCTGGTTCGCATGCGTCTAAAAGAAGCGCGGCCCGATCGAATTTATTTTATTCGTCATGCCTTTCGTCTCGGATTTTCTCTCGAAGAAATTCATCAACTCAGTTTGATCGATCCATGGTTTTTGCGGCACATTCAAGAGATCGTCGAATTTGAAAAAACCTTGGGTGAGGCCAAAGACATTTCGTTTGATCTTTTGTGGGAGGCAAAGTCTCTCGGTTTTGCCGATAAACAACTGGCGCGCGTCTTCAAAAAAACTCCCGAAGAGATCGGCGACATACGCCGCGAACTGGGAGTCATCCCTGCCTACAAAACTGTTGACACCTGCGCCGCGGAGTTTCGCTCGATCACGCCGTATTATTATAGCACCTACGAAAGAGAAAGCGAATCGACGCGCAGCGCGAAAAAATCCGTGGTCATTCTCGGCGGCGGGCCGAATCGCATCGGTCAGGGCATCGAGTTCGATTATTGCGCCGTGCATGGCGTGCTGGCGCTGAAAGAGCTTGGCTATGAGACGATCATGATCAACTGCAACCCTGAGACCGTCAGCACGGACTATGACATCGCGAGCAAGCTTTACTTCGAGCCGTTGACTTTTGAAGATGTGATGCACGTGCTCGATCACGAAAGACCTGAAGGCGTGATCGTGCAGTTTGGCGGGCAAACGCCGCTCAAGCTGGCGCTGCCGTTGCATCATGCCGGAGTAAAAATTCTCGGCACCTCGCCGGAGAACATCGACCTTGCCGAAGATCGGGGACGTTTTGGCGCGTTACTTACAAAGCTTGGGATTCGCCAGCCGGAGAACGGCACGGCGTTTTCCTTTGAGGAAGCGCGCCGAGTCGCCAAAGCCATCGATTATCCAGTGCTCGTGCGGCCCTCATATGTCTTGGGAGGACGCGCCATGGAAATTGTTTATGACGATGAACAGTTGGAACGATACATTCGCCGCGCCGCTTCGGTCTCGCCGGAACATCCTATTCTCATCGACCGCTTTCTTGAAGATGCTTTCGAGTTCGACGTTGATGCGTTGGCCGATGGCGAGAATGTTTGGATCGCCGGGATCATGCAACACATCGAGGAGGCCGGCGTGCATTCCGGCGACAGCTCATGCATGCTGCCGCCTTATATGCTCAAGCCGGAGCATCTTGTTGTCATCCGCGAATGGACGATCGAGCTTGGCAAGACGCTAAAAGTTTGTGGGCTGATGAACATCCAATTTGCCATGCGCGACAATAAAGTTTATGTATTGGAAGTCAATCCTCGCGCCAGCCGCACTGTGCCGTTTGTCGGCAAAGCAACGGGAATTCCCCTTGCGAAGATTGCCGCCAAATTGATGGTCGGCCACAAACTTTCTGAATTTCATTTGCCGGAGAAAACCAACGGCGATCACGTTTCTTGCAAAACGCCGGTTTTTCCATTCATCAAATTTCCAGGCGTGGATAATTATCTTGGCCCGGAAATGAAATCCACCGGCGAGGTGATGGGCATCGGCGAGAGTTTTGGAATTGCGTTTGCGAAAGCGCAGCTCGCCGCCGGACATCCATTGCCCACCAGCGGCGGCGCATTTCTCAGCGTCAACGATTTCGACAAAGCGCGTCTCATTCCAATTGCGGGAAAGTTGCGCGATTTGGGTTTTCGCCTGATGGCCACCAGCGGCACGGCGCTCGCCCTTCAAAAAGCCGGACTGCCGGTGCAACGTGTTTACAAAGTGAATGAAGGAACGCCGAGCATTGTCGATAGGATTCTTGCAGGAGAAGTTCAGATCATCGTCAACACGCCGTTGGGAAAGACGACGCGCTTCGATGAATACGCCATCGGTCGCAACGCCATTGCGCGTAACATTCCCTGCTTGACGACATTATCCGCCGCGGCGGCGGCCGTGGAGGGAATAAAAGCTTTGCAAGAACATGCGCTGACGGTGAAGAGCTTGCAGGAGTATCATTTGTAAAAATCTCTTGTAACGTTTTTTAAACTTCTGTATCTTGGACGCATATCAATTGGATATTCTGCCAAAATCAGAAAAGGTGTGCCATGTCGGAAGTAATTAATCAAGTCTTTGAAGCGCCACAAATTCCCATGACGAGAGAAATCGATGGGGATAAATGGCTGCGCGAAGAAAGAGCTTTTTTTAATAAACTGCCGGAGCTTTTGAAGACATTACGCGGAAAATGGGTGGCCATACACAACGAGCAGGTCGTCGAAATTGGAGACAGCCTGCGCCAAGTCTTGCAAGAAGCCAGAAATCGTTTCCCCAAAACGGAAATATATATTCAACTTGTTGATGATGAGTTGCCCGTTGCCAAAATGCTGTCGCCACGAAAAACACGAAGGTAGCTGTGGGGATCATCTATAATTACAATCGTCAAATCGACCCGCCACGGCCGATGATAAATGTAGTTGTTCGCAGCCCTGAGGATGCTCAAGTCTTCATCGCCTCTCCAGCTTTGATTGACACTGGTGCCGACTACAGTGTGATCACCCCCTTGATTTATGACAAGCTAATGCCATTACGGGTGGGCAGAGTTCGGATCGCAGGATATGTCGGAAAAGCAGAATTCGTTCCTCTGTACTCTGTTGATATCGAAATTCATGACTGGAGATTTGACGAAATTCCGGTTTTGGTCGGCTCCAATGACTACGCGATCATAGGGCTTGATTTACTCAATCAGTTTGATTTACGCCTCAACGGCATTGATGGCAAGCTCGAATTTTTGCGCGGTCAGCAAGTTTAAGTTTTTTCCTTCCGCTATTTTGGGAGCCGCCCTTCACTTTACTACTATTACCATAAAAATGCGAAAGAGCTTATGCAACATCAGAACACACCCATCGACCAACTTTGCATCAACACCATCCGTTTCCTCTCCGTCGATGCCATTGAAGAAGCAAACTCCGGCCATCCCGGTTTGCCGATGGGCGCGGCGCCGATGGCTTATGTTTTGTGGACGAACTTTTAGAAACATAACCTCGCTAATCAGGATTGACTGGCTCGCAACCGCTTTGTGCAATTCACTCAGTAGGCGGAAAATTTCCTCGTAACACCCATTCTGTGCGGCAGTCGATCCACCAAGAGTGGTTTAACTTCAAAGCCTCAACAGTTCCACGACCTATAGCTGTGCGTCCGATAACTTGTGTGCCGTCATCGCTCCATTGGAAATGCTCAAACCAATTTTGAGTTCGCGGATTGAAGAGAAAGACAATCGTTTGAGTCTCTGGATCGACCGCCTCGACTTTGACACCCTTGAAGCGGTTACAGGATGGACAACTGAGCCAAAGGTTGGAGCGAGTGGTTTTTCCGTGCGCGGTTTTGGGGATGATATGCTCGATTTCAAAGCGGACGGGCATGAACGCCGCTGGTGTCAAGCAATAGCCACAGCGATTCTTGGCGTCGCTTTCAACTGATTTCCTCATCGTGGAAGAGATACGAGCCAGCGCCATTGCGGGTCAAATAATGTGTAACTGTTCCAATAGTCGTGTTGCTCTCGCGCGTTTCGCTGCCAATTGCTGAACATCAGTCAATAGGGCATCCAACTCACGCTCTTGCCCGTCGGTGAGTTTTTCTTCCTTGTTAAGTCCCAAAAGCAAGCTTAGACGGTTTTGTTTGGCCTTTTCAATCATCGCCTGAGAGAGCCGGCGCAACTCATCCACATCCTCATCGAAAATTGTGATGAGGCAGCGCGCCTGACCTTCGAGATCAAGCGGCTTGCTCGGATGAATTTGTCCATCACGAACAACACCTTGAATGGTAATCATGATTTACCCTCTTCAACAACTGTTAGCAATTTGGATTCTATTACACACCTGGTAAACAACTGGATAAAATCTTCGACCAAAAGATAATATAACTCTCCGCCATTGTCAAGGTTGCTGCCACGAACCTATCTTATTATGATTTTGGTTGCATGTGAAGCAGACTTCGATTATTTTTGCCATATTTTTGAAATGCAAAAATTGAAATTCAGCCACTGTACGAAAGGACGCCATGCCCACTTTCAATATGTCGCTCGATCAACTCAGCATCAACACCATCCGCTTCCTCTCTGTCGATGCTATCGAAAAAGCCAACTCCGGACATCCCGGTTTGCCGATGGGCGCGGCGCCGATGGCTTATGTTTTGTGGTCGCGCTTTTTGAAGCATAATCCCGCAAATCCGCATTGGCCTGATCGCGATCGCTTTGTGCTTTCCGCCGGCCATGGCTCCATGTTGCTCTATAGTCTGCTTCATCTCACGGGCTATAAGCTTTCTCTTGATGACATCAAAAACTTTCGGCAATGGGAAAGCAAAACACCTGGCCATCCGGAAGCGCATCTCACACCCGGCGTAGAAACGACGACCGGCCCGCTCGGACAGGGAATCAGCAACGCCGTGGGCATGGCTATCGCCGAAGCGCATCTTGCGGCGCAGTTCAATCGACCCGCCCATACGATTGTCGATCATTACACCTACGTGCTTGCCGGTGATGGCGACCTGATGGAAGGCGTCGCAGCGGAAGCATGCTCGCTTGCCGGACATTTGCGTCTCGGAAAATTGATTGTGCTTTATGATGCCAATCGCATCTCGCTTGCTGGAACGACTTCGATTTCATTTACCGAGGATGTGGGCAAACGCTTCGAAGCTTACGGCTGGCATGTTCAGAATGTTGAAGACGGCAATGATTTGTCATCCATTGAGGCGGCGTTGAAAAATGCGCAAAAGAATGATCGGCCATCTCTCATTGCTGTGCGCTCTACAATTGGTTTTGGCAGTCCGCACAAACAGGGAACGTTCGAAGTGCACGGCTCGCCGTTGGGAAAAGACGAAGCCATCGATGCGAAGAAAAATTTGGGCTGGCCGACCGAACCGACTTTTTTGATTCCCGAAGAAGCGCTGGAGAATTTTCGTAAGGCTCTTTCGCGCGGCAAAGAAATAGAAGCGCACTGGGAAAATAAATTTGCCGCTTATGCGAAAGCATTTCCCGATCTCGCGGCAAATTTCAAACGCATGATGGCCGGGGAATTGCCCTCTGGCTGGGATGCCAATCTGCCGACATTTGCTGTTGATTCTAAAGGCCTCGCTACACGCAAGGCATCCGAAGCAGCGATGAACGCTATCGCGCCAAAATTGCCGGAGCTGATGGGCGGCTCGGCGGATTTGAATCCTTCCACATTTACATGGTTGAAAGGTTTTGGCGATTTTCAAAACCCATCGAACTCATCGGAGAACGCGCAAGGCGTGGTCGGAGGGGAGTGGGGCTACGGAGGGCGCAACATTCATTTTGGCGTGCGCGAACATGCAATGGGCGCAGCGGTGAATGGCATGGCGCTGCACCGCGGATTGATTCCTTACACCGCGACATTTCTAATTTTCAGCGACTACATGCGACCGGCGATTCGCCTTGCCGCGATTTCGGAGTTACACACAATTTTTGTCTTTACCCATGACAGCATTGGCCTCGGCGAGGACGGCCCGACGCATCAAGCGGTCGAGCATATCATGTCGCTGCGCGCCATTCCGCATCTCGTGGTGATTCGTCCGGCAGATGCGAATGAAGCAGTCGAAGCGTGGCGTTTCGCGATTCAATACAAGCGCGGCCCGATTGTGTTAGCATTCACGCGTCAGAATCTTCCCATCTTTGATCGCACGCTTTGCGCGCCTGCTAACGGCCTTCAGCGAGGCGCTTATATCCTCTCGGAGGCAGGAGGCGGGAAGCCGGAGGTGATTTTGATCGGCACAGGCTCCGAGGCGCAGCTCGCTTTAGAGGCGCAGAAACAGCTTGCGGCAAAAAATATTTTTGTGCGTATCGTCAGCATGCCGAGCTGGGAATTGTTTGAGCAGCAATCAAGAGAATATCGAGAGAGTGTCTTGCCGCCGTCAATCAAAGCGCGAGTTTCCATCGAGGCGGGTATCACGTTAGGCTGGCAGAAATATATCGGCGACGCCGGCATCGCCATCGGCTTGGATCGTTATGGCGCATCCGCTCCTGGAAAGGTAATTTTTGAAAAACTCGGATTCACCGCTGAGAACGTTGTTAACAAGGTCTTGACGTTACGGAATCGTTGAGCGGAGTTGGCGACTCCTGGCGCTTGAGGCAACTCATACAGCTCTCATCCACGAGAGAAATTGTTCTAAATGCTTGAACGTCTCAAGTGGTTGGTTCTTGAGCAGCACCATCGGGTGTTGTGTTGCTAAGTAAATCCATTATCGCAACTCTGACTGCCGTCCATTTGGCATGAGCTTCACACGGATGTTCATCGCTGCAGTGCGGTATGCCGAGCACGCAATCACCTACAAGCCCCAAGCCATCGATGGCCTCAACGATCTCGATCAGCTTAATTTTTGGCGCCGGGCGTGCCAATGAACAACCTCCTTTCCGACCTTTTGTCGAATTCAAAATTTCCTCCTTGGCAAGAATGTGCAGTGTTTTTGCCAGAAAGGGTGCTGGAATGTTGATGCGCTTGGCGAGATTTTGCGCGAGGAAAACATCTCGTTTATGCTGGCGCGCCATTTCTATGAGAGGCGCATCGCGTACTCGCAAGCCTTGCTAAAGATGACGGACATATTTTCACTCTCAAAGATTCATCGCTTGATTTTCTTTCCGCCGAAATATATTCACATCGATTTTGGCAAACAATAAATCAAATAGATATGGCCGAAGAATAACCGCTGTCTCGGAATGACGTGAAGACGTAGCAACAAGGCTCGCTGGTGTCCGAATCCGATCTTCGCGCCTCTCTCCATGGCACGCCGGAGATTTCACGACCAGCAGGCGCTTGACTTTCATTAATAAATTCGTAATTTGTTCACACAACCCAAAAGGAGGGATTTTATGAACGAAGATAAGCGTGCCTATCTCGCTGAGATGATTGGCACATTTGGCCTGTGTTTCATCGGCGCCGGCGCCATCTGCACGAATGCTTATACGAACGGCGCGGTTGGTTTGCTCGGCATTGCAGTAGCGCATGGGCTTGTTCTGTCGATGATGGTTACGGTGACCGGCTACATTTCCGGCGGCCATCATAATCCGGCGGTGACTTTTGCGATGATGATCACGAAGAACATTTCTTTGCGCAAAGGCATCGGTTACATCATTTCACAACTTGTTGGAGCAGTCATCGCCGGTTATGCCCTGCGGGCGGTTTTTGCTCCGCAGTATTGGAGCGCTGTGCATCTTGGCACGCCCGCGCTCAACGATGGCGTTCCTTTTCTTAACGGCGTTTTGATCGAGGCCATTCTGACGTTTTTTTTGGTTTTCGTCGTCTTCGGCGTGGCAGTCGATCCACGCCGCCCGAAATATCTTTATGGTTTCGCGATCGGACTGACGATCTGCTTCGACATTCTCATGGGCGGGCCGTTGACCGGTGCGTCGATGAATCCAGCCCGAACTTTCGGTCCCGGCCTGGCCGCGGGATATTTCGAAAACCATTTGGTGTATTGGATCGGCCCGTTGCTGGGCGCGGCAGTTGCGGGTTTGGTTTTCCAGCATCTTTTGATGCAAAAGAAGTCCAACTGATCAAACCTCGAGGAGTTTATCATGGCTGAAAAATTGGTCAACTATTCCAAACAGAATAATTTTGCGATCATCGAGCTGAGCGATCCGCCGGCCAATACCTACACCTATGAGATGATGCGCCAGCTCGACGAGTCGATTCTCGGCGCTCGTATGGACGACGATGCGCACGTGATCATTCTCAAGGGGGCCGGCGAAAAATTCTTCTGCGCCGGCGCCAACATCAACATGTTGAAGACGGTCACCCCGCGTTTCAAATATTTCTTCTGCCTTCATGCCAACGAAACGCTCAATCGCCTCGAACAAACTCCCAAGCTGGTGATCTCTGCGATCAACGGCCATTGCGTCGGCGGCGGGCTTGAGATTGCTATGGCCGCGGATATTCGCGTCGCCAAAAAAGGCGCAGGAAAAATCGGATTGCCTGAAGTCACCCTCGGCGTTTTACCCGGCACCGGCGGCACCCAGCGTCTGGCGCGCTTGGTGGGAAAATCGCGCGCCATCGAAATGATGACGACCGGCCGCACTTTCGAATTTGAGGAAGCGGAAGCGATGGGCATCGTCAATCACGTTTTTCCGCCGGAAAATTTCTGGGAAAAAGTTTTGGAATACGCCGGACAATTTGTGCCGCCTAACAAAGCTTCGAAAGCCGTGGGCTTGATCAAGCGCTCCGTGCAATCCGGCAGCGAAGTGCCGTTCAGCGAAGCGCTATCCATCGAGCGTGAATTGCAACAGCAGCTCTTCCAGAGTGAAGATGCGAAGGAAGGTCTCTCGGCTTATGTGGAGAAGAGGAAACCGAATTTTGCGGGAAGGTAAATCTATTGCTGGAGAAGTCGTATGAGCAAGGTTACAGTTGAGGTGAGGAATAACACCCTCGTCCTGTCGACGGATGCTATTGAGCAGTTAGGCTGGCGTGAAAGCACCAAAATCTCGATTAAAAAACATAATGGCAATGTTGTTCTTCGCCCGCAGGAGTTCACGGAAGAGGAAATCGAGAATATCGCCTGTATCTATTTGTTGGAATATGTGGGTGATGCCACGGCGGTAAAAACACCGGTGTGGAACGACGGAAAATGGCGAGTTGAAGTGGTGTTATCCTACCGGCCCGAGACCGTAGGTTTTCTGACTTTTTCACCTGATGGCCAATTGATCGATAAGGAGTCAGACAGCCCAGCGAAGATGAAGGGCATATTCTCGTGAAGATTGATCTGCTTCATCTGAAGCAAGAGCAAGATCACACGTGCGTGCCGGCCTGTATTCGAATCGTGCTTCACCATCTTGGCGCTGCTTTGTCCGAAACACAGATTTGCGTCGCGTGTGGAACAACTCCTCTGGGAACTGATCAAAATGAAGCAGAACAGGGAATCACTTTATTAGGATTCAAAGCTACCAAGTTGAGAGGCACTGCATTCGACGAAATTACAAAACTCCTTCGCCACGGAAAACCGGTTATTGTGTTTCTTACAGCATTTTCTATTTGGATGAGAAGGCGTGAGGTGCTTATATTTATAAGCATGAAAGCCTACTCGTTAGACCTGCGACAAAAGATCGTGGAAGCCATCGACAACGAAGTCGGTACCTATAGC
>Ga0247727_10004477_pt1 | contig 29592 bp, 19 predicted proteins | sample WisWelCaveWW1625_FD_202498 | JGI IMG/M metagenome (GOLD analysis project Ga0247727, IMG submission 202498) | Biofilm microbial communities from Wishing Well Cave, Virginia, United States - WW16-25 | ecosystem: Environmental > Aquatic > Deep subsurface > Groundwater > Cave microbial mat | place...
GGAAAAGAGTAAAACCAAGAATGGCCGCGATCAAACTTGCAACTGCTAGCGTACTAGTTGGCAAAAAGTTAAAGTTTGTGCTTTGAGGTAAGTTTTGTTGATTCATTTATGTTCTCCTATAGCATTCCGCTCGATCCAACTCCTGAATTATCAAAAAAGATGTATTCCTGTTTGTTTCCATGCTTGGTATTTTCTTTGAAGTTATCAAAATCTTACCCTGAATTGATAAAGATATGATTAGGAAATATGGTGGTAAAAGCCCGATAGACTCTTGCCTCTATCATCTTTCCATCAGGATTAGACGAAAGAGGAAAGAAGAAAGACCGCCGGATTCGACGGTCTTTCAGGATTTACTTACGCCTCCGCGTGCTGCTTTGCTTTCTTCTTCACAGGCTCGGAGGTTTGGAAGACGATCTTGTTGTTCTCCTCGTCCACATCCACCTGCACGGTCGCGCCGTCCTTGAATTTGCCGCCAAGCAAATCCATCGAAAGCGGACTCTCGACATTCTTTTGAATGGCGCGTCGCAATGGACGCGCGCCGAACGCGGGGTCATAGCCTTCCTTGGCGAGCCACCTGCGCGCGGCGTCCGATAACTCAACGGTGATGTTGTGCTCGTTCAAACGATCCTGCACTTCCTTCATTTGCAGGACGACGATCTCCTCCATCTGTTCGATGGAAAGCGGCGAGAACATGATGATCTCGTCAATGCGGTTCAAGAACTCAGGACGGAACGCGCCCTTCAATGCCTTCTCGATCTTGTCGTGCTGGTCACGCTCCTCGTCCGTTGCCTTTGCCTGGAGGAAGCCCAAAGTGCCTCCCTTTCTCACGTATTCGGTGCCCAGGTTCGAGGTCATGATCAGAACCGTGTTGCGGAAGTCCACTACATTGCCCTGTCCATCCGTGAGTCGGCCGTCGTCCAAAATTTGGAGTAACGCGTTCCAGACTTCAGGATGCGCCTTCTCGACTTCGTCGAACAGGATGACCCGATACGGACGCCTTCGGACTGCCTCCGTTAATTGACCGCCTTCCTCATACCCAACGTATCCCGGCGGCGCCCCGAAGAGTCGACTCACCGTATGTTGTTCGCGATACTCAGACATGTCAATGCGCACGAGCGCCTCTTCATCGTCGAACATGAACCAGGCGAGGGCTTTCGCCAGCTCCGTTTTACCAACGCCGGAAGGTCCAATAAAGATGAATGAACCAATGGGACGCGACGGGTCCTTCAATCCCGAGCGCGCGCGGCGGATCGCATCCGAGACGGCATGGATGGCTTCCTCCTGCCCGATGATGCGCTCATGCAGGCGCGCTTCCATGTGAAGGAGTTTTACGGATTCAGTTTCCAGCATTTGCGTTACGGGAATGCCCGTCCACTGATGCACAACGGATGCGATGTCATCCACATCCACCACTTCATCGAGCTGGTGTTCGGATTCCCATTTATCGCGCTTCTCGTGATATTCCTCTTCGAGCCGCAGTCGTTCAGATTTTTTCTGCGCGGCGCGTTCGTAATCGCGGTTCAAGCCAGCCTGCTCCTCCTCGGCGAGCATTTTATCAATTTCAGTTTTCATCGCCTTGAGATCGGGCGGCATGGAATACAAAGCCACGCGCAACTTCGCGGCGGCTTCGTCCATCAGGTCAATGGCTTTATCAGGCAAACGCCGATCCGTCACATAACGATCCGCAAGACGGGCCGCGGCGACGAGCGCGTCATCCGCATAACGGACTTTGTGATGCGCCTCGTAACGGTCGCGCAAGCCCATTAACATTTTGATCGTGTCGTCAACGGATGGTTCCTCGACGTAGATTGGCGCAAAGCGGCGTTCGAGCGCGGCGTCTTTTTCAATATATTTGTGGAATTCATCCAGCGTCGTCGCGCCAATGCACTGCAACTCACCGCGCGCCAATGCAGGCTTGAGCATGTTGGACGCATCCATCGCCCCTTGAGCGGCTCCCGCGCCGACAACCGTGTGCAACTCATCAATCATCATAATGATGTCGCCCTGTGAGCGTTGGATTTCTTCGACGACTGCTTTGAGTCGTTCCTCGAACTCGCCGCGGAAACGTGAACCAGCGATCATCGAACCGAGATCAAGCGCCACGACGCGTTTGCCCGAAAGGATCTCAGGCACATCGTTGTTGGCGATCTTCTGCGCGAGACCTTCTGCAATCGCGGTCTTGCCAACGCCTGCCTCACCGATCAATACAGGATTGTTCTTCGTGCGGCGAGAGAGGATTTGAATCAAACGAAGAATTTCATTATCGCGTCCGATGACGGGATCGAGTTTGCCTTCACGCGCCAGTTGGGTTAAATCGCGGGAGTATTTCTCAAGCGTCCGGTAACGGGATTCAGCCTGAGGGTCCGTGACGCGTTGCCCGCCCCGCAGATCCTGAACCGCGGAATAGACGCGGTCACGCGTCAGCCCGGCAGACTCTAAAATGCGCGCCGCGGGCGTGTTGCGCTCGGTGAGGATGGCGAGGAAAATATGTTCGGTCGAAATGTATTCGTCCTTGAGACGGTTGGCTTCCTCGTTGGCGAGATCAATGATGCGCTTGACGCGCGGCGTGATGAAGATCTGCCCCGCGCCGCCGCCGAAGATATTGGCTTTCGGGCTGGCGCGCAAAGTGGCGTCGAGACGTTCGGTCAGCGCTTCGGGGCTGACGCTCAGTTTTTCGAGTATTTGGGGGATCACCCCGCCAGGCTGTTCGATCAGCGCCAGTAGGATGTGTTCGGTGTCTATCTGGTTATGGCCGTAGCGCTGGATGATCTCGGCAGCGCGTTGGGCGGCTTCCTGTGCTCGTTCGGTAAATCTGTCAAATCGCATCATAAGGTTATATTCCTCCGTAGGGGCACAGCGGGACGATTTTTCGTCAGAGTCGTCAACCGACTCGCTGTGCCCTTACCATATGCGAGCATTATAACAAAACTGCGCCGGCAGATTGTCAACGCGGCGTAAGAGGAGTGTTAGATTTGAGGGTAATGATCAGCGTCAGTTGCGTTGCGGAGCGCAGCAACGTCAACTGCACGCGCGTGTTAGCCCGCTCTCTGTGATAAGTCAAAACGGCTACGATAGATTCGACTCTAATATACTCAAGATTTCTCCATCAACGGTTTCGTTGAATTTGCGGGCAAACAAGCCTTGACTTGCTAGCAAGAATTCGGCGTCTTTGGATGTGAAGTCTCTCGGACGTAACTTTATTGTTCCTATCGGCACCCATACAATTGTCCTTTTATCGTCGTTCACGATAGTTCCCCCGTAGGTAGTATTCATTATTACCGTCTGAAAGAATCCTTCATCAGGTATGAGGGTGTGCCGATAGAATCTCTTGAACCTTCCGATCTCAGGGCTGTAGCATACAAATTCACACAACTTCCTGCTCAAGATCATCCACTGATTTCCGATATAAGGAGTCACGTCTCGAAGATACGGTCGCTTGATAGGAATGCGTAGCATCCTGTTGCTAAACTCGATACAGTAGTTCTCGATTCGAGATAGTGTCTCAGGGCGTATCTTGCTCTGGTTAGCCACCTTGATGAAATCGTTTCCTATATTGCGGCTAAGAAAGCCCTGGATGTACGCCTGCGACTTTAGGGGGAAATCCTGTCCGCTAAGGTTTATGAAAAATTCCCATTCCGAGCCGATCTTCAATAACTCCTCGATGCCTCGCAATTCAGCATCTACCAAGCTGTATCCCCCCCAAAGAGTGTTTTGGCTTTTCAGCAAGGATGCGTTGGTAAAGCTTGACAAGAAATCTTGTATCTCCGTCTGTAATCCAACGCCCGATCTCTTATCCACATGTACCAAGTAGTAGTTGGCGGGATGGTAAATTGCCCTAAAGAGTCTTTTGAACTGGTGGGGATACCGATGCACCAAGATGAGGTATGCGATCATGTCCTTAATGATCTCCTATAAGTTGTATTTCTCAAATTTCTATCATGGCAAGCTTTTTATAGTTAGGATATGGCTATGCCAGAATCATATTCCGAATACGACGGCTTGGCCAAAAAATGGGCGACACCCTTGCATACAACGACCAAGTTCAGCGGCGTGCGTCAGCGCTTGGTTAGATCCCATTCGTCGAAAAATCATCAGATTCTGGAAGTACCACCAAGCCACGACAGCCTTTTCTCGCCAGCTTTCACGCCAGAGTCGTGACAGTTCTTCATCGTATGCGAAACCCAGAGCTTGAAATTTGGAGATCCAATATGACGGAGGTTGTTCGTTAACGTGATCGCGCCCTCCCTGGCCTGGTGGCGCCGCTGTGAACACGATCACACTTGACAACCGGGCAAGTAAGGCCACATAGCGACCTGAAATCTTCTCTGGAAGATGCTCAGCAACTTCCATGCTGATTGCGACATCAAAGGTCCGATCATCTGCAAGAGTATCCCTTTCGAGATCGAATTTCCGAACATCGAGGTCCCGCGAGCGGCAATATCGAAGGGCCGCCTCAGAATACTCAAGTCCAAGAACCTGACAACCCCTTCTTTGCAATGCTTCGAGCAGTGCCCCCGTGCCGCAACCTACATCCACAATAGTGTTAGGCCGGAGGTCGAGTAGAATTGACTGCGAAATGGCTTCGGCGCTGCTTACTGCTGGGCCTTCGACAGTACTCGCGTAGTAATCAGAGTCGTAGATTGCATCATGGGCAAATGGGTGTTCGTAAATGAACCCCTTGAGCCTTGAGACTAACCTAGATGTCCATATTGATAAAGGAACAACGACGCAATAGATGCGCTTGAGCATTCTCAGTATGCTGCTCATCTTAGGTTTCCATATGGGGATTTAACGAGCGGGCTAACTGCCTATGGACAGAATTATACGCCTCTCCCTGCGAAAAATCAACAACGCGCGATTTCGCGTCAATGCGACCATTGCTTTAGCCCGCATGCTTTGGTTTTGCGATCAACTCACCCTGACCTAACTCCAGGTCAGCCACGAAGCCTCCCCACCCGCTGCTCGATCCCTGCCTTACTGGCGCGGTAACGACAATCATACGGACTGGGTCCTCGCTGTGGATCGTGTAGCTGTGCTCGATCCCACGCGGCAGAAAAATGAAGCCGCCCTTATTCACGTCAAAGGTTTCCTCACCGCATCGAAAGGTGACAGCGCCCTCAAGCACGTAAAATATCTCGTCCTCAGTCTCGTGAGTGTGGCTCGGTGGCTCCTCACCCATCCTCGTTATGTACTCCAAGATGGCGACGCCGCTGCCCTCTCGAACCTCTCCGGCTTTCACAATAAAGTCAATACCGAAGCGATACGTCCATCCCTCGCCTGCTTTGAGTGCATAGGGTCGAATCCGACTGTCAAGTTGATCCATACCTTCCTCCTTATGAACAGAATTATACGCCTCCCCGCTTCCAAAACAGGACAACAGGACTATAATTCGACTCGATGGCTACCATTACCGTCCCCTTCAAAGCGGAGGAGCAGCCGCACCTGCGGGCGCTCATAATCCTCGGCGACACACTACGCCGAGTCTGATTTGAAAAGCGCCCTCCATGCAATTCCAAGTCCAATGGCGAAGATCAGCGTCACCACGCCCAGGGCAACCAGCGCATGATCGTCATGCGCGCATTATAAATCAAAACCGCGCTGGCGGTTCGGTCAACGCGGCGTAAGAGGAGTATTAGATTTGAAGATATGCTTCAAAACCAAATTACTTTTCGACTCGCTCTATTGCGTCTGTGTTGTCAATAGGCTTTGACGCATTGGGCTGTTGAGGAATTATCGCTTGTTCGATTGTAAAAACTGCTGACGGCTCGAATTCGGGCCACTTCAAATCATCAGGAAGCAATTCCCTGACCCACTTGGTAATTGCTCGAGATTGACCAACCAACCTTGCTGCATCGCTGGGTAATATCAATTTGTCACCAACTTTTGCTAAACCTTCATGAACAAATTTGTTCCTAGCTGTTTTGAGATTTATGAAGGACGCCCACAAATATTTATCTTCCTTGAGTGAACGACCTGTAAAGTATTTCAATAAAACATCGAATTGTTCTTCTACACTTGGATTCTTGAGATGGTCCTTACGCTTATTTAACCACGTCCAAAGATCAGATGACAACTCACTCTTCTTCGCGAGATCACCAAGTATTTGCTCAATAAACACCTCAAGGCAAGTAGCTGCTAGGACAACTGCTGTCCCAACATTTGGCAGGGCAGCTTCAGCATCGAGAAGTAAGATATTCCAAGCTGGCGGTATAAAGTCGGGTGACAGGCTATGGATGTTTTCCCATATTTGTGTATTAAGTCCCACCCAGGACCAATTAAACGAAACACCTCCACGCCCTCGAGGTAACGAAGCATCCTCAATAAGTTCGCTCCCATCATCGTTTAGGTAGCGAATTCTCCAAGGACACCGCAACAAGTCCACTGTATGCACTTGAGGACTCTGCGTAACGTAGCGTAACTGATCCAAGAACAACTTGACTGCACTATTGATTACTGATTCAGGTGGATCAAATGGATTACGATGTGAACGGTCAAATATATCTTTGCGGAATTCAATACGAAGTCCATTCGCTAGAAACGCTTGGGTATCATTCATTTGGAGATTATCTGGCACATTTCCTGGTGGTAGACTATCGCTCCGACTAGGTGGGAACACGCTGACTACATAACCATCATTCTCGTATGTGTAGACGTTAAACTGTGCGCCTTCTAGTACAGCGATATAGAAAGGAAGTGCAAGTAGGAAGCGAGCAATCATAAAAGTTATCTCTTGTGGTTTATTACCTTATAAAAGAATTATACGCCTCACCACTTCCAAAGCACAACAAATATGATTCGCCTCAATAAGCACCATCACCTCCCTGCGAAGGCGAATAAGTATCCGTGCGGTCAAGTGGAGTTTTAGCTTACCTCAACCCGCACACTTCCAAGCTTTTCTGTACCAGTTGGAAGTTCGTCAAAAGCGCCCCAATCATTGTTTTTCACTTTTCCCAGGAAATGATCGTTGCCATTTGTGGTTACTTTCATAAAAATGATTTCGATGATGTCGTGTCCCAGATGCAAATTGGTCGCGTACCAACTTCCATCAGGATTTATTACGACAGGCGGATTTTGGAGATAGTAATGTCCATAAGTATCTCGCAATATCGCCCATACGAAGCTATTGATGTCCAGTGAATGTTTTCCATTTGCATCAATGACGTTGCCAGCAGAAAATGATTTTTCATTTGTCGGGGAAGTTATTTGAAACGAGTTCATACCTGTTCCTTTTTGGAAAGCGCCTTCCAGCCAATTCCAAGCCCGACGGCGAAGATCAGCGTCACCGCGCCCAGGGCATAGTCGTACCAGGGTTCAGGAGGACGACCGGCAGGCACAACCAGCGAAGCGATGGAGTGACCTCCTTGTGCGGAAAGAAACAAAACAAGCAGAATCCAAAAACTGCTCCGTTCCCGTTTTTGAAGCGGACCCCAGGCGAGGGTGATAATGGCGAAGTCGAGACCAAGGAGCCAGAGCCATCCCAAAAAGTGATGGAATTGCGCGTGCGCTGACCAGGTTGGCTCGTCAAGATGCCCAGGCAACGCATACGCGTAACCGAGAATCTGACCGATGCAAGCCAGCGTAATGAGGCGGGCGGCGTTCTTGAGGTTCATTTTATGAATATCTCCTGTAAGATTGGATTGACGAACATGTTGTCGGGGTCCACTTGCAGTTGGTCTTTGATCTGATTGAAGTGTGGAATATTCTCACCCAAATAACTTTTGATGTGCTGTATGACGTTCGGGATGTGTTGCCACTCCTTGGCCCAGTGCGGCATCGCCTCTGGCAGGGTCAGCCAATCCTGCGCAACCTGGCCGGAAAAGCGCTTCCAGTCCGCCGGTTTGGCGCGGCTGAGGATCTCAATGTAGCAGGTGTGTCCCTCGCCGAAAGCCGGCGAGAGCAGGCAGTTACTATTGTTGATAAAGCGCACGTTCATCACGACGTTCATCGGATATTCACCCCGCCGGGCGTACGTCTTGACCCTGCTGAACACCTGTCGGATCGCCCATTTCACATTCTCGAAATTCGAGTCGATCTTGAACGCAACCTCCACGCAGCCCATCTTTGTGTATTCGATGGCGCGCCGGTAATGGATGGCTTCGACGATGTCCACGACCTTGTTCCCTTTGGAGGGCGTCAATTTGAATGTGAACCGGGAGATGGGCGGCGTCAGGCGGGGATACTTTTCCGAGAGCCGGATCAACCCATTATGGACGCGGGAGCCGATGTCCGCGATCAGTTTGTCGCTCCGGCTGTGACGCGGCTTGGCCGTGATGGCGGTATTGATCTTTTTCCAGGTCTTCACCCAGAACTCGTCGCAGAAGGGCCACCAGAACAGGTCGAAGTTATCCTGTGTCCGCACGAGATGCCGCAGGTCCTCAAAGACCCGTTGAACGGGCAGGCGCTCATCGTGCGCGTGCACCACCCAATCCTTTTGCACATTCATCGTGATGAAGTAGATGATGCCGAACATGCCCAGGTTCAAGCGCGCCGCGTTCATGACCTCGTCGCTATCCACGCCGGCTTCGAACCTGCGGAGTCCCCCGGAGGCAGCGACGATTTCAATGGCGTGCACCAGGTCGGAGAGTGTGGGATTATTCCAGCCTGAGCCATGACTGCCGGTGGCGATCAGCCCGCCGAAACGCACGCTTTCCAAAACGACATTCAATGGCAGCGCGAATCCATGCGCCTCCAAAACATCGTTGACTTCCTTTACCGTCGCGCCGCTCTCAATCACCACGCGTGGATGCGAATCGTCCGACAGATCCATGCTCACGTTGTTCAAGCGCTGGACATAAACCAAAACCCCATCCGTCGGGACCAACTCTGACCATGAATGTCCCGAAGCCGCCACGCGAATGGGAAGACCGCGCTCGCGCGCAAAATGGACAATCTGAATTAAATCTTCCACACTTTCAGGATAAAAGGAAAACTCCGGCCGGCAACGCGCTGTTCGTCCCCAATTTTCCCAGGGTTGATTCTGATAATAGCGAATGTTTTGAGGCGGGGAAAGTTCGGAGGTATTGATTTCGCGCGCCTGGAATTTTTGGCTGGTGGAAGTCTTCATTGAGCGGTAACCTAAGGAATTATACGCCTCCCAGCCTCCAAAACACAACCAGCCTATTTCCTCAAGCCTCTCCAAAAATATACGTATTCAAAAAGTCATTACGGAATTTCCCCTCAGGGTCATAATGCCGCAATAACTGTTGAAAATCTCCCAACTTCGGATAGAGACTCTTCAAGCGCGCTGGCGGCGTGGTGAACAACTTGCCCCAATGTGGACGCGCCTCGAACGGCGCGAGTCGCTCTTCGATGATCGGAAGCAACCTCTTCACAGCCTCCCAATCCTTCTGCCACGTAAAGTGGACGGCGACACAATCCCGCCGATAACACGGGCTCATCCACAAGCGGTCCGCGGCGATGGTGCGTATCTCAGAAATCTGCAGGAGCGGGTTGACTTGTTCATGGATTTTGTCAATGGCGTGAAAAGCGTCGAGGGCATGTTGGCGCGGCAGTATGTATTCGCTTTGCAGTTCTTCGCCGCTGCTGGGCGTGAAGTCCATGCGAAAGTGCGGCAAACGCTCGTGCCAGGGACCGTGAATGCCCATCTGCTCGGTGCAATTTTCAGCGGACAAACTGATGATGGGATGCAGCGCGCGAGCCGCCAGCCTTGCCCCATACAGTTCTGCGGGCGGCTTGAACGAATCGCCATCGGTCACACGCCGCTTGATCCAGACCTGATTGAAATTCGCGCCGCGCCAATCGGTAAAGAGACTGACGCTGTACGCGCTGAAGGTCAGTTCATCGAAGCGCTTTTCACACTCTTTCAAAGATAAGTTCTGGTAAACATCCTGCCGCATCTCAAACGCGGGGAGGATATCGAGCGTGAGTTTTGTAAGGATGCCGAGTCCGCCTAACGCAACGATTGCTCCCTCAAAGCGCTCGCCATCCTTCTCGCGGGATAAAGAGACGATCTCGCCGGTCGCAATAACCATTTCCAACGCTGAGACGGCAGTCGCGAGGCTGCCATTTGTGTCGCCCGATCCATGTGTGGCGGTGGCGCAGGCGCCCGCGACAGAAATATGCGGCAACGAGGCGAGATTATGCAGGGCGTAGCCAGCCTCGTGCAGATACCGGCAAAGGTCGCCGTAGCGCGCGCCCGCCTCGGCGGTCACAGCGCCGCGTTCGCGATCCAGCGAGAGGACGCGGTTGAAGTTCTGGAGCGAGATCAGATCGCCGGGAGAATCGGCGATGTCATTGAACGAGTGCCGCGCGCCGAGCGCCTTCAGGTTTCGATGACGAGCGACCAATTCCTGAATCTCTTCGACCGTCCCAGGCGCGCGCAATCGGCGCGCGCGGTACGTGTGGTTGCCAGCCCAGTTGATCAGGGTCTCGTTCATTGGTGAGTTCAATCTCATCCATTCAACCCTGCATCCAATTCTGCAGGAATATCACGAAATTCCACGATAGATGTCCGACATACGCGCCCCATAAACTGCGCGTGCGCTAGGTGAGCAAACCGAGCCAGCGCGACTTTCCAGGTTTTAGAGACGCATACGCAAACAGATCGGCAATAAACGGTATGGGACCCGGCCCAAACTCAATTCCCCCTATTGTAATGCCGTACATATAATCACGCGATACCCCAAATACGGCAAACGCGTTCAGGAAACCGATCAACCCACGCGCTGTGAAAAGTTCCGCTTAAGCCCGGAACTCTTTCAGATCGCGTATATGACTTGAACTATAATCCCTTTGAACCGGAGATTGTATGAAGCGGATACTACGATTCCTTGCCCCGCCTGTTTTCGCGGATGATGAAGAAAAGACCCGCAACGCGAGACTGCTCAATATAATCACGATCAGTTCGCTCGTGGGCGCGTTGTTATTCACACCCTTTGTGCCTGCGGAACGAGTCCCGTATATCAGTCTTGCCATCGGCATAATTTTGATTATATGGCTTATCATGCGCCGTGGCTATATAAAAGCGGCATCCATCGCAATGGTCGCTGGTATTTCTATCGTTCTTATCATTGGAGCAGTCACCAGCGGCGGGGTGAGGGCTCCCGGTTATGGCGCATTTATCGTGATTATTCTGTTTACCGGCCTCCTGCTCGGCTGGAAGGCCTCGGTAGGCATGACAATATTCAGCGTCCTGTGCGGGGCGTTATTATTTGAGGCTGAGTCTCTCGGCTTGCTTCCCAAATCATATGAATATAACAGCGCCGCCTATTGGATCTTGGGCAGTGTGTACTTCATCATGAGCGGGGCAATGTTGACTCTGGCGCTTCGAATGATAGAGGATGCGTTGCGCCGCGCCAACCGGGAACTTGCCGAACGCAAACAAGCGGAAGAAGAACTGTTCCAATTCAGAAAAGTGATGGATGAAACCGGCGACGCGGTGTTCTTGATTGATCCGCAGACCAGTCATTACATTGGTTTCAACCGGAGCGCGTATGAATATCTCGGTTATAGCGGGAATGAACTGAGCCGCCTGGGCGTGATAGATGTTGCGGAGCATATTACGAGCCTGGAAGTGTGGCGCGAGCGCGTCGAACTCGTCTCGAGGAAGGGAAATTTGTTGTTTGAGACGGTTTATCGCCGAAAAGACGGGACGACTTTCCCGGTCGAGGTTAACGCCCGCATGGTGAAATACGGCGGCCAAACGATCATGCTTGCGCTCGCGCGCGATATCACCGACCGCAAGCAGGCGGAAGAGATAATTCGGCAATCGGAGGACAAATACCGGACGCTTACCGAGCAAATTCCAGCCATGGTCTACCTGGACCGTTACAGTTCAGGCGAGACGTTGTACATAAGTCCGTATGTGAAAACCATATTAGGGTATTCACCGGAAGAATGGATCGCCAATCCCAAATTGTGCGACGACATTATGCACCCCGAGGATCGGGAGCGTATGGTTGGCGAGTCGGAGAATGCCCAGCGGAATAACCGCTTTGCCCTGGATTATCGTTATATCGCCAGAGATGGGCGCGTGGTCTGGGTGCGAGATGAGGCGATCCTGCTCAGGGATGATTCTGGGGAACCGAAATACTGGCAGGGCGTAATGCTGGATATCACTGCCCAGAAACAGGCGGAAGAAGCGCTGTCTGAAAGCGAGGAACGCTTCCGCAAAATATTTCACTACAGCCCGATTGCCATTTGCATCACCAGTCTCAACGAGGGTCGCCTGTTGGACGGGAACTATGCCTATTGGGAACTATCAGGCTACGATCCTGAAACGTCCATTGGGAAGGACTACATCGAACTCAAGATGTGGGACAGGCCGTCGGACCGCGCTCAATTCGTCGAAAAACTAAAACAGAAACGCTCCTTCTATAGCCCGGATTATGTTTTTATGGATACGAAGGGGAATCAAAAATACGCCATCGCCTTCTATGAACTGATCGAGATCGGCCATGAAGATTGCGTCCTCTCCATGTTCTACGATATGAGCGCGCAGAAGGCGACCATGCAGGCGTTGCAGCAAAGCGAAGCGCGCGCCCGCGCCTTGCTGGAAGCCGTCCCGGATCTAATTTTTGAATTCTCGCTGGATGGAACTTTTCTAAAGTCAATTCAACCGTCGGTTGAATCGCTTTTGATGCCGCCCGATCAGTTCATCGGAAAAAACGTTCGCGAGGCGATGCCGGAGTCGGTGGCGGAGCAAACCATATCCGCCATTCAGAATGTCCTCCGTACGGGAAAACTGGAGACCTTCGAATATCAACTGCAAATGAACGACGGGAACCATGAATACGAGGCGCGCATCGTCGCCAGCGGCGCGGACACCGCGCTGGCCATCGTGCGCGATATTACCCAGCGCAAATGGGCGGAGACGGAGCGCGAGAGGTTCATCAATGAACTGGAGATCAAGAACAGGGAATCGGAAACCCTGCGCGCAAGCCTTGCCAGCATCGTTACGACATTCGATCTCGAGCAGGTCGTGGAGCGCATTTTGGATCAGATGAAACTCGTTATTCCCTACGATAGCGCCTCAGTCTGGCGCGTGGAGGGAGAGTGGCAAACGTTGATCCTCAGCCGCGACCTGCCGCCTGAAATCTCTTCCGCCGATCTGAAATTCCGGGTTGACCAGGACAACTCCTCCCGTCCGATCATTTATGGGGAAAAGCCGTTTGTGTTGAGCAATAACGTTCAGCAGGAACTGCCGGATTTCCAGGGAGCGCATTCCTACATCAATTCGTGGCTGGCTGTGCCGTTGAAAAAACGCGACAAGATCATCGGGTTGATCGCCCTGGACGGCATAAGCAAAGATCAATTCAACGCTCATCATGCCGAACTGGCGGTGACTTTTGCCAACCAGGTTGCGATCGCGCTGGAGAACGCAAGCCTGTTCACCGACCTCCAGGGCGAATTACAGAAACAGATCGCCCTGCGCAGCGCCGCCATGGCGATTTCGTCCTCCCTGCATTTGAACCAGGTGTTGAACGAGATTTGCAAACAGATGTGCGTCGTCAATAATGGGACGAGCGCGTATATCTCCCAGTACGACGACGCCTACTCGCACTATATGGTAATGGCGGATTATATGGGAGCGGACGCAAATGCCCATGAACTGGTTTCCGATCTGGGCTTGACGTATTATAAAAAAGACGGCGCTTACATTTTCGACGAAACCAAAGGCCTGGATTTTGAGGCGATACATTCAGACGATGAGAACCTGTCTCCCTGGACAAGAGATATTTTTTCGAGGTATGAGGGCAGGTCAATTCTGTATATTCCGTTATATGTACAGGGCCGCCTGCTCGGTCATGCCGAACTATGGGACAGCCGGAACCGGCGCGAATTTACAAGAGATGAAATTTCGTTCTGCCGCACGCTCTCGCAACAGGCTGCGATTGCGATTGCCAACGCGAATCTCTTCGAACAACTGCAAAAGGAACTATCCGGGAAAAAGGATCTGATCGCCGAATTGGAATCCAAAAACGCGGAACTGGAACGTTTTACCTATACCGTTTCCCACGATCTGAAATCGCCTCTGTTTACCATTCGCGGCTTTCTCGGCTACCTGGAGCAGGACGCCCTGGCCGGGAATCACGAACGCCTCAAAGCGGACATGCAGCGCATCACCGACGCGACGGAAAAGATGCAGAACCTGTTGAACGACCTGCTCGAGCTATCGCGCGTCGGGCGGCTCAAGAACGAGTCGGTCAATGTGCCGTTCGAGGAACTGGCGCGCGAAGCGGTGGAACTGGTGCAGGGACGGATCATGGAGCGCGGCGTCTCCGTCCATATTGATTCGAATCTGCCGCTCGTGTTTGGAGACAAGCCGCGCCTGCTCGAGGTTCTCCAAAACCTGATTGATAACGCCGCCAAATTCACGGGGGCTCAAAAGGAGCCGCGTATCGAAATCGGTCAAAGCGGGACGGAGGGCGGCATGATCGTCTTCCATGTGCGCGACAACGGGGTCGGGATACCGCCCGAACACCACGAAAGAATTTTCGGCTTGTTCAATAAACTGGACGTGAAAAGCGAAGGCACCGGGATTGGGCTTGCCCTTGTCAGAAGAATTATCGAGGTTCACGAAGGCAGGATCTGGGTCGAGAGCGAGGCGGGGAAGGGCGCCGCGTTCTATTTCACCCTGCCGCCTACCGATGGTTAGGGTTTCTTATGAAAGAAAAAATCAAATCTCTTTTTATCGCGTTACATACGTGGCAAATTGTATTGTTTTCCGTCGCCGCCGCGGTGATCGTCACCGATCTTATTACCGCGCTCCTCAGCCTGTGGTTCTGGCGTGAAATTCGACCCGACTTGATTGCGTTCGGAACGATCAACGCCGTTCTTGTCCCGCTGATTGTTCTTCCGGCGACGGCCCGCAGTTTGAGAAGATTGTTCCATCTGGAGGAACAGAACAAGGTTCATGCGGAGACGATTTACCAGCTCGAAGCCCGCGGACAAATGGAAGAGGCGGCGCAAAGACGCGCGGATGAATTATCCCTGTTGTACCAACTTGGCATCCATCTGGCTTCGGACGGGAATTTATACGACACTCTTTTCAGTCTTCAAACTGAAATCCTCAAACTCATTGAAGCGGACGCGCTGTTCGTCGCCATTTACGACGAAGCCGCGGACGTTGTGGAATATCCGATCTTTTTTGAGAAGAGCAAGCCGCAACGACATCCATCCAGGCGATTAAGCGAAAACCCCGGGCTGACCGGCGCCGTGATTTACGGCCGGGAAACGTTGTACCTGCCGGATATCATGGAAGAAGCTGTGATTGACAATTACGCGCCCGTGGATGAAAGCGATCTGATCCTGCATACATTTCTCGGCATCCCGTTGACGGTGAACGACAGGGCGATCGGCGCGCTTTCCGTGCAAAGCGGGACGGTGGACGCCTATTCAAAAGCACAAATCCAATTGATGGAGAATGTGGCGGTTCAGGCGGCGATTGCGATTCACAAAGCCAGCCTGCTCGACCAGTTGAAACAGGAGTTGGATGAACGCAAACAAATCGAAGCCGACCTGCGCCAGCGCGAATCCATCCTTGAGGCGGTTACGTTTGCCGCAGAACAATTCCTGAAAACTTCGGACTGGCGCCTGAACATTGACGCTGCGCTGGAACGATTGGGGATAACCATCCAGGCGACCCATGCTTATCTTTTTGAGGATCACCTGAATGAGCAGGGCGAAGCGGTTACTTCCATGCGTTATGAATGGACCGCGCCGGGCTATCCCAGCGATCTCGATAACCCAGGTTTTCAGAATTCGAAAATCAATGAAAAAGGTTATGAAGAACAGGCGGCCGCCTTGAACCGCGGCGATGTGCGCGCCGGCACATCCTCCACGTTTAATCCCATCGAAAAGGAGGCGATGGACTCGCTGGGCGTGAAGGCGATTTTGGAGGTTCCGGTTTTTGTTGATGAGAGGGCATGGGGAGCGATAGGCTTCGACGATTTTGAACGGGAGCGCGAATGGAGCGCCGCCGAAGTGGGCGCGCTGAAGGTCGCGGCGGGAGTCCTCAGCGCGGCGATCCAGCGTCAGGAAGCCGAATCAGCCGCGCGTGAGTCCGAGCGGATTTATCGTCAGGCAATCGAGGCGGCAGACGCCGTCCCGTATTATCAGGATTATAAAAGCAACAGTTATCTTTTTATGGGGGAGGGTATTTTTGAAATGACCGGTTATCGCCCTGAAGAGGTGCGCCCGGAAGTGTGGTTGGACATTGTCCTGGAAACGATCATGCTGGGCGAGGCGGCGGGTTTAAGCGCGGCGGAGGCAATTGAGTCTGCCAGGCATGGCGGGATCAAGGACTGGAAATGCGATCAAAAGATTCGGACGCGGGACGGCAGGATTCGCTGGGTGACCGACAGATCTGTGGAGTTGCTCGATGAACACGGCGTCTCCAGCGGTTCTATCGGCATTTTGCAGGATATTACCGACCGCAAAAATGTCGAAGCCAATTTACGTAAACGCGAAGCCATCCTGGAGGCGATCGCGTTTTCCGCGGAACAATTTTTGAAAGCGGCGGACTGGCGCGACAGAATCAACATTGTTCTTGAGCGGCTTGGCAGGGAGCTCAACGCCTCGCACGCGTATTTGTTCGAAAAGCGCCTGAGCCCGGACGGCGTCATGTTGAATTCCCTCCGCTATGAATGGGCGGCGCCCGGGCAAAAATCGGACCTGGATAATTCCGACTATCAAAACGCGCCGATGAAGGAGGATGAATTCGTCCGTTACTATGAGATATTGGACAGCGGCGAGCCGTTTGTGGGGAGCGCTTCGTATTTTACGGAAAGCGAAAGGGCATGGATGTCCTCCACAGGCATCAAAGCCCTGCTTGAAATGCGGATCGTGGTGGACGGCAAACAATGGGGGACAATCGGTTTCGACGACATGGTAAACGACCGCGCGTGGACTCCTATGGAAGTTGACGTGATCAGGGTGGCGGCAAACGTGTTGAGCGCGGCAATTAAACGACAACTGGATGAAGAGGCGTTACAAGTTGAATTGACTGAACGGAAAAAATTGATCAGTGAACTGGAGAACAAGAACACCGAACTGGAACGCTTCACCTATACCGTTTCGCACGATCTCAAATCGCCGCTCGTCACCATCAATGGTTTCCTCGGCTATCTCGAACAGGACGCGATGTCGGGCAACATGGATCGCCTTAAAAAGGATTTGCAGCGCATCCATGAGGCGGTGGATAAAATGCACCGCCTGCTCACCGACCTGCTCGAACTCTCGCGCATCGGACGCATGATGAACGCGCCTGAGGCCGTTCCGTTCGAGGAATTGGCGCGTGAAGCGCTGGAGGTTGTGCATGGCCGCCTCGAGGAACGAAGGGTCGCGGTTCAGATTCAACCGGACCTGCCCGCCGTGTATGGAGACAAGCCGCGCCTGATCGAGGTCCTGCAAAACCTGCTCGATAACGCCGCCAAATACATGGGCGATCAAATTGAACCGCTGATTGAGATCGGTCAAAATGGAGAAGAAGACGACAAGCCGGTTTTCTTCGTGCGCGATAACGGCATGGGCATCGCGCCCGAACAGCGCGAGCGCGTCTTCGGCTTGTTCAATAAGCTGGACCCAAAAACTGAAGGCACGGGCATCGGACTCTCCATCGTGAAGAGAATTATCGAGGCGCATGGAGGCAGGATCTGGGTCGAGAGCGAGGCGGGCAAAGGCGCCGCATTCCACTTCACCCTGCCGAAAGCCGGGCGCGAGGTTTGATCGTTGCGGATGATTTGAATTATGGAGAATGACATGAACCAGACTCTTGCCGGAGATCCTAAAATGATTTGGAAAGCCGCTCTCGTAAGTCTTATCGTTGTAGCCGTGCCGATTGGTTTGACCGAGGCAGATTTCCTGGGGCGCGCCGCGCTCTGGGAAAACGCGCACTGGACGTTTGCCGCATGGGGCATGACGATCCTCGGTTATCTGGGGTGGCGCGCGGCAAGCGGGGACATACGCCGCATACGCGGCGTTATGACGCTGGGTTTGCTGAGTTATGCGATTGGGCAAATTCTGTGGGATATTCAATGGGCGATTGGCTACACTGCCTTCCCGGCGCCCTCCGATATTTTTTATCTGGGCATCGCGCCCTTTCTTATTGCGGGGCTGGTCTCAACGTTTCGCAGCCGCGTCTCACGCGCGGACGCGCTTGTGATGAGCATGGATGGCGCGATCATCTTCGTCGGACTCGCCACCGCGATCTTTGCCCTGTACGGACCGCGCGCATCTTCTCTCTCAATTCTCGCGACGATCGTGCTGGTTGCGTATCCCGTTGTTTTTCTGGCTTCGGGAGGCGCGGGCTTGGTCGGCGCGTTGAGCGTGCGCGCGCAATTCCTGACACTCAATTCCCCATATCTGCTCCTGCTGGGACTCGTCATTTCAGGCGCGTGCTGGGTGGTCTGGAATTCACTCGCGCTCGATCAAATCATCCCGCCGGGAACAATCGTCGCGTATGGGTTCTCCTTCGCGCACCTGGTCGTGGGTTTGGGCGTGGGGTTATGGGATAGCATTCCCTCCGCCAGTCCGCGCTTCAATCGTTGGGCGAAACTTTCCCTGTGGATCCTGCCCGTCATTGTTATCCCCATGACGGTGATAGTCATGGAATCTCCCGCGTCTCAAGCCGCGGCGCTCAGCGTTCCGATCGGCATTGGCGGCGCGATTGTCATCCTGCTGGCGGTGATACGGCAGAGCCTCCTGCTTTGGGAGCGTGAGAGTCTATTAACTCGCGAACGCCAGGCGCTTCAAAATGCGGAACACGAAATCGCCGCGCGCAAACAGGCGGAGGAAAAAATTCAGCGGCAGAACCGGCGCCTGAAAGCCCTGCGCGAAATTGATACGGCAATCCTCTCGGCGGATTCGGTTGAAAATATTGTCGGCGCGGCATTGAGTCACATCCGTGAATTGATTGACTGCCGCCGCGCTTCCATGGCATTATTTGATTGGGGAATGAGCGAAGCCTTGATCTTCGACGTGAGGATGATCGGCGAAACATCCATACCAAAGGGGACGCGCTTCCCGCTGACGCTGTTTCAGGATATCGATATGATCCAAATCCTTTCGAAGAATGAACCGGTATTGATCAACGATTTGAGCGCGCTGGCAAACCCGCCGCCTCAAATACAACCCTCGATCAAAGAAGGCTTTCGTTCCATGTGCGTCCTGCCGCTCTTCTCACAGAGTACGCTGATCGGGACGTTCAACATGTCCTCTGAAATCACCGGCTTCTTCGACGAGGATGGAGTTGGCTTGGGACGCGAGGTCGCCAACCAGGTGGCGATTGCGATCACGCAGAGCCGCTTGATCGGAGAATTGCGACGCCTCAACGATGATCTGGAACAGCGCGCGCGTGAACGCGAAAAACTCATCGCAGAACTGACAGCCAAGAACGCCGAATTGGAAAGTTTCACCTACACCGTTTCGCACGACTTGAAATCTCCGCTGGTGACCATGAAGGGCTTTCTGGGCTATCTCGAACAGGATGCCATGACGGGTAACGTGGAACGGCTGAAGGGCGATACAAAGCGCATCGCCAGCGCAGTGGAAAAAATGCAGGAACTTTTGAACGACCTGCTGGAACTCTCGCGCATCGGCCGTTTCGTCAACCCGTCGGAGACGATCCCCTTTGAAGAACTGATAAACAAAGCAATGGACATCGTGCAAAGCAGACTCGACATGCGCCGCGTCACTGTTCAGGCTCAACCGGACCTGCCCGCTGTTTATGGAGATCGTCAGCGTCTGATCGAGGTCCTGCAAAACCTGATTGATAACGCGGTCAAAAACATGGGCGATCAAACAGAACCGCGCATCGAGATCGGTCGGCGCGGCGAGGAAGAGGGCAAATCAATCTTCTTCGTGCGCGATAACGGCGTCGGCATCGCGCCTGAATACCACGAACGCGTTTTCGGCTTGTTCAACAAACTGGATGCGCGCAGCGAGGGCACAGGTATCGGACTCGCGCTCGTGAAGAGAATCATCGAATTTCACGGCGGCGGGATCTGGGTCGAGTCCGAAGCGGGAAAGGGCTCCACATTCTATTTCACCTTACCGGTAAAAATGGAGTCGAAATGAAAAAGATAACCGTCGCGTCTCGCCTGCGTACCCTACGGGTGTGGCTGAATAATATTCCCATCCAAGACACGGTTGAACGCCGCATGGCAACTTTGCTTCAAGTTGTATTGATTGGATTCATCGCAGTCCTCCTTGTTGCCGCCGCATTGAACCTGATTATCGCGCCGGAAATTTCATGGCAGATCGTCTTGATCCGCAGTTTTATCTTCATTCTCATCCTTGGGATTCCGCTGGCATTGATCCGGCGCGGTTATTTTCGCAGTTCGGTATGGATCATCATCGCCATCTTCTTTCTGCTGGAAGCATATGCCGTGACAATGGCAAGCCTTCGAGAGATAGCAGAGACCTTGTCCTTTTTTACACTCGCAATAATGTTGGCTGGTCTGTTGGTGAATCGGCGCGCGCTCGCGCTCACCTTCGTATTAAGCGCGGCGGCGGTTGGCTTCGGCGCCTTTCAGGAGCAAAACGCCGGGCTGGGGGAAGATGGCATCGTTGTTGCCATCAATTTTGTTCTACTCAATGGCTTAATGAGTCTGTTCCTGGATCGATTCGGTATCGTCTTGCGCGCCGCGCTGAACGATGCGCTCGAACGCGAAAACGAATTGCAAAAAGAGATAAGCAACCGTAAACAGGCAGAAGAGACATTGCGCGCGTCCGAAGAACGCTATCGCAAATTGATTGACCACGCGCGCGACGTTATTTTTACAATTTCAACAGATGGCCGGATTACCTCCCTCAGCCCATCTTTTGAGATATTTACCGGCTGGTCCCGCGCCGAGTGGCTGGGGCGCGCCTTCGATGAACTGGTTGCTGAAGATGATCGTTTACGTGCGCGCGACCAGTTCGACCAAATCTTGCGCGGTGAGACGTTGCGCGCCCTGCGGCTGCGCATTCACACCCGCTCGGGTGAGATGTCGGTTGTAGAGATGAACATCTCGCCTCAATTCAAAGATGGTCATGTGGTTGGCTTATTGGGCATCGCGCGGGATATGACCGAAGAGCAACGCGCGGAAGACGCGCTGAGAGCCAGCGAGAAGCGTTTCCGCGCGCTCATCGAAAACAGCTCGGATGCCATCTCGCTTATTTCTGCCGAAGGAACCATTCTTTATGAATCTCCATCGGTGCATCGGGTATTGGGCTACTCTCCTGAAGAACTGGTGGGGCGGAATGTTTTTGAGTTATTGCATCCCGATGATTTGCCGGAAATCATGCCGGTCTTCTCCCAGATTCTCCAGCAACCGGATCAGGTTGTAACCGCTGGAGCACGTTATCGGCATAAGGATGGATCGTGGTTGTGGATTGAAGGGACTGGCAAGAACCTGATCGCGGAGCCGGGCGTGCAGGCTATCGTCGTCAACTACCGCGACATCACCGCGCGCGAGCAGGCGGAGGATGCGTTGCGCAAGGCGCAAGAGGATTTGGAACGACTGGTTCAAGAACGCACTGCCGCGCTGTCACAGGCTAACACCTTGCTGCAGACCATGCTGGATTACACTCCTGATCACATCTTCTTCAAGGATCTTCAAAGTCGATTTATCAGAAACAGCAAATCCCAGGCTGATATGCTTGGGTTGAGCGATCCCGCCCAAGTGATTGGCAAGACCGACTTCGATTTTTTCCCACATGCTCAACGAGCCTATGAGGAAGAACAATCTATAATCCGGTCGGGCCAGCCTATGACGGATTTCGAGGAACATGTCATCTGGCCCGATGGACGAGAGACCTGGGTTGCCACAACAAAAGTGCCTCTGCGCGACCAGGAAGGAAGGATCATCGGCACCTTCGGGGTCGCCCGCGACATCACGGATCGTAAGCGCGCCGAGGAAGCCTTGCATAAAGCCAAAGATGAATTGGAAATCAGAGTGGTTGAGCGTACCGCCGAGTTGAAACAAACCAACGAACAACTGCGGCTCGAACTCACCGCGCGCGAACAAGCGGAGGCGAAACTTCGCGAGGCAGAGGCGAAATATCGCAGTCTGGTTGAACATATTCCTGCCATCACCTATACGGCGGCTCTCGATGACCCCAAAACACGGCTCTACGTCAGCCCGCAAATTGAGGCGCTCCTGGGCGTCTCACCTGCCGAATATCTGGCTGATGCCGACTTATGGCGCAGGCTGATTCATCCGCAGGACCGTGAGCGCGTCCTCGCTGAAGCCGCTCGCTTCTATGCCGGTGGAGAGTCGTTTGTCTCGGAATATCGCACACTGACCCGCGACGGCCGCGCTTTGTGGTTCCATGATGAAGCTGTTATCGTAAGTGACGAGACCGGCCAGCCTCGATTTATCCAGGGAGTCAAAGTTGACATTACCGAACGCAAGCAGACAGAAGAGGAACTGCGCCAGCGTGAATCCATCCTTGAAGCCGCAGCCAATAACGCTCAACTCTTACTCAAAGCGCCTGACTGGAGGACAGAAATCAATACGGTGCTTGAGGGGCTGGGACAGACCATCAACGTCAGCCACGCGTATCTATTTGAAAACCACAAGGGACCAAATGGGGAAACTGTTACATCCATTCGATTCGAATGGGATGCGCCATTCTGCTCAAGCGATTTGGATAATCCGGTTTTCAAAAATGTTCCCCTTAGCGTGGTTGGATTTGAGATCTGGTACGACGCGATGAGCAGGAGACAGCCCTACATTGGGGATAAACGCATCTTCACACCTGCTGAAGTGGATTTTTACTCCTCACGCGGCATCAAAGCGCTGCTGGAAATGCCCATCTACATCAACGATCAATGGTGGGGGATCATCGGGTTTGATGATATCGTGCAGGAACGCGAATGGTCGAAGGCAGAAGCAGATGCGATGGTCATCGCCGCAAATATTCTTGGCGCCGCCATCCAGCGCGGGCAGACAGAGGAGGATCGCGAAAAACTCATCGCAGAACTGACAGCCAAGAACGCCGAATTGGAAAGTTTCACCTACACCGTTTCGCACGACTTGAAATCTCCGCTGGTGACCATGAAGGGCTTTCTGGGCTATCTCGAACAGGATGCCATGACGGGTAACGTGGAACGGCTGAAGGGCGATACAAAGCGCATCGCCAGCGCAGTGGAAAAAATGCAGGAACTTTTGAACGACCTGCTGGAACTCTCGCGCATCGGCCGTTTCGTCAACCCGTCGGAGACAATTCCCTTTGAGGAACTGATCCGCGAAGCCACGGACATTGTGCAGGGCAGACTCGACATGCGCCGCGTCACTGTTCAGGCTCAACCGGACCTGCCCGCTGTTTATGGAGATCGTCAGCGTCTGATCGAGGTCCTGCAAAACCTGATTGATAACGCGGTCAAAAATATGGGCGAGCAACCTGAGCCGCGCGTCGAGATCGGTCAGCGCGGCGAGGAAGAGGGCAAATCAATCTTCTTCGTGCGCGATAACGGCGTCGGCATCGCGCCTGAATACCACGAACGCGTTTTCGGCTTGTTCAACAAACTGGATGCGCGCAGCGAGGGCACAGGCATCGGACTCGCGCTCGTGAAGCGGATCATCGAATTTCACGGCGGCGGGATCTGGGTCGAGTCCGAAGCGGGGAAGGGGTCCACATTTTGCTTCACGCTTCCGGTAACATAGACCCTAAGAGGCTGTCTGAAAAGTCCAAAAATCCATCTCGTTATGTCATTCTTCGTGGCGCAATGCGCCACGAAGAATCTCTCCCCCGCCTGGAGTCTTCCCGACAGATCAGAGATTCTTCGCTCCCGAAGTTTACCCTGAGTGTATCGAAGGGTCGCTCAGAATGACATGAATATAGTTTTCAGACAATCTCTAAGGAGCTGTCTGAAAGGATAACCCCATGAATTCCCAAAAATTTCCTTCCCGCGATCCTTCGATACCGCAACGGCTATCCGGTATCTTGAAGCGGATACGAGACTGGCTGATCAAACCCTCGAAGCATGTCGCCGATCCTGCCGAACGTATGCGCGCTGAATTGATCGCCGCCTCGACGTTATTTTTCGCGTTACTGACTTTGGCCGGAACGCTGACTGCTTCGGCTGTGGCGGGCCCTAACGCGCTGGCGCTGGTTCTTCTCAGATCGCTCTCAGTCATAACTTTCGCGGGCTATCTACTGAGTCGCAGTCGCTATTTCAACGTCAGCAGCAATATCATTTTAAGTATCTGGACTATTGCCAGTCTGGCGTATGTATATTCGGGCCGCACGACCAACGGTCCAGCGTTTGCGATCTTAATTCTTATACCCTTCGGATTCATCCTCGGATATGTCCTGTTACAGACGCGCAGCCTGACAGTTGTCGTTGTCGTCAATGTCGTCGGCGTGCTGTTATTGCCCATATTCCAGCCGGAAGTCTCCGGGCGCGCATTCAGCGCCGCATCCGGCGTACTGGTTGCCATGGGCGGGTTGACGCTCATCGCCCAGCGTCACCGCGATCAACTCGAAGGGATAAGGCTGAAAACCATCTCCGAAACAAATCGGGAACTGACTTTGTTGGGCAATGTACGCAACGCGATGGCGCGGGAACTGGACCTGCCTGCGCTTCTCCGCAGCGTAGTCGAGTCGATTGCAGATTCATTCGGGTATGCCCTGGTCAGCCTCTACCTGATCGAAGAGGACGCGCTGATCCTTCAGCATCAGGTGGGGTATGCGCGCGTCATTTCAAAAATCGCGTTGACGGAGGGCGTTAGCGGCCGCGTTGTCAACACTGGCAAGCCTGTATTTCTGGAAGACGTGCGAACCGACCCCGATTTTTTGGAGGCGATTGAGAACCTCGTGTCTGAGATTTGCGTTCCTTTGTTTGACGAAGGGCGCGTGGCGGGCACATTGAACGTGGAAAGTACGCAAGGTATCAAGTTGACAGAAGCGGACTTGAAATTGTTGACAGCCTTGAGCGAGCATGTTGGAATCGCAATTGGGCAGGCGCGGCTGTACAGCAACGTCCAACACGAACTGGAGGCGCGCAAGCAGGCAGAGATCGAACGCGAGAAACTCATTGTCGAACTTTCAGCCAAGAATGCCGAACTGGATGGTTTCGCCTACACCGTTTCGCACGATCTAAAATCTCCGCTCGTTACCATCAACGGCTTCCTCGGCTTCCTCGAACAGGACGCGGCGGCGGGTAATATGGAGCGCTTGAAAAAGGATAGCGCGCACATTCAAAGCGCCGTGGACAAAATGCAGAGACTGCTCAACGACCTGCTCGAACTCTCACGCATCGGGCGCATGATCAACGCGCCGGAAACAATCGCGTTTGAAGACCTGATACGCGACGCAATGGATATCGTGCATGGGCGGCTCGAAGCGCGCGGCGTCACGGTTCAGACTCAGCCGAACCTGCCTGCCGTTTACGGAGATCGTCAGCGTCTGACGGAAGTCCTGCAAAACCTGCTCGATAACGCCGCCAAATACATGGGCGATCAAAAAGAGCCGCGCATCGAGATTGGTCAGCGCGGCGAGGCGGAAGGCAAGCCCGTTTTTTATGTCAAGGATAACGGCATGGGCATCGCGCCCGAATATCACGAACGAATCTTTGGCTTATTCAACAAACTCGACCCGAATGCCGAAGGCACGGGAGTCGGACTCTCCATTGTGAAAAGAATCATTGAAGTCCACGGCGGCAGAATCTGGGTCGAGAGCGAGGCGGGAAAGGGCTCTACTTTCTTATTCACGCTTCTCCCTGCGGGACAGCCAAAACCCTTTGATCAAAACTCAGGGCAAGCCTGATTCCGTTATATAATATCTTTATCTCATCTGAGGAGGACGTTTTGTGAAACGCGCAGTCAGCATCAGCATCGGTTCGTCCAAGCGTGACAAGGTTGTGGAAGCGACCTTGCTGGGCGAAAAGATCAGCATCGAACGCATCGGCACGGATGGGGACATGGAAGCCGCGGCGTTGAAATTCAAGGAACTCGACGGGAAAGTGGACGCCTTCGGCGTGGGCGGCGCGGACCTGAGCCTGCTGGTGGACGGGAAGTGGTATCCTTTGTATTCGGTGAGACCCATGGTGCGCTTTGTGAAGAAAACACCGTTGGTGGATGGGGACGGGCTCAAGAACACTCTCGAAACTAAAGCTCCCACATTTTTAGATAAGAGAATCGGCGATTACATCAATGCCCGCGGCCGCAAAGTCCTTCTCACTATGGGCGTGGATCGCTGGGGACTCTCGAAATCTTTTGTTGATGCCGGCTACGAAACCGTCTTCGGGGATTTTATGTTCGGTTTGGATATTCCGATTGCCATTCATAAGATTAGCCAGGTCAAGACCCTTGCCGCGCTGGTCGTGCCAATTGCAGGAAGGTTGCCTTTTGCATGGGTTTATCCAACCGGCGAAAAGCAGGAAAAGCGCACGCCCAAATGGGGAAAATATTATGCCTGGGCCACGGTCATCGCGGGCGATTGTCATTACATCAAACGCTTCATGCCGGATGATCTTACTGGAAAAGTGATCGTCACCAATACCACCACGCCCGAAGATGTTGAGGCTTTCCGCAAAGCCGGTGTGAAGTATCTTGTCACCACAACGCCCGTATTGGAGGGCCGCTCGTTCGGCACGAACATGATGGAAGCCGCGCTGGTCGCCGTCTCCGGCAGGGGACGTCCGCTGACCTGGCCCGAATTAACCGAACTGATCGATAAACTCGGCTTCGAGCCGCAGTTGCAGGAGTTGAATTAGTAGACAGGGAAACAGGTGTACAGGTACACGGTAAACAGGGAAACAAGTAGACAGGGAAACAGGTTGTTATGCAGCGTGTTTACAGGTCTGCCTGTGTACTTGTCTACGTGTATACGTGTCTACTTGTATACTTGTCTACTTGTGTACGTATGACAAGGAGAGCTATGGACGCAATCGTAACCGCTGGCGGAATACCCAACCCCGAAGACCCTTTATACACTTTTCTGAAAGGCGACGCAAAAGCGCTGGTGGATGTGGCCGGCAAGCCCATGATCCAATGGGTGTTGGACGCGTTGGGCGGCGCGCAGCATGTGGACAATGTCATTCTGGTCGGGCTTTCCGCAAAGAATAACCTGACCTGCGCGAAACCCCTTCATTACCTTCCGAACCAGGGCCGCATGTTGTCGAACATCGTCGCGGGCGTGTATAAGTCGCTTGAACTCAATAAGAGGAACAAATACGTTTTGCTCGTTTCCTCCGATATTCCAACCCTCAAACCCGAAATGGTGGACTGGCTTGTCGAGACGTGCATGGAAACGAAGGACGATCTGTATTACGGCGTTTGTCCCAAAGATGTGATGGAGGCGCGCTTTCCCGGCTCGAAGCGCACCTACACTCATCTCAAAGGCATGGATGTATGCGGCGCGGATATCAACGTCAGCCACGTCCGCAACGCGACAGAACATCTGGAGATGTGGGAACAACTGATCGGCAACCGCAAGAGTCCGTTGAGGCAGGCGGGGATTATCGGATTCGGGACTCTGTTCAAACTCCTGTTCCGGCAACTCACGCTTGAGGATGCGGTGCGGCGCGTCTGCGAGCGCATCGGCATCACCGGGCGCGCCATCGTCTGGTCGCATGCCGAGCCGTGCATGGATGTGGACAAACCTCACCAGCTTGAACTTTTACGCGCAGACCTGGCGCGGGGACAAGGCAAACAGGCGGCGCGGAGGAAGCCAGCCTCAACCGCCAGGCCCAAACGCGCGCCGAAAAAGTCAATTGCCAGAACAACTGCAAAAGCCGCGTCAACGAAAAAATGAGTCTGCGATCCATTCTTGAATTGGACGCGCGCCTCTCGGATCAAATGCGCGTGGCCGAAAAGCCCGGCGCGTTGCGTTCCATTGCGGCGTTCCTGGCGCATTCGGGCGATTCGTGGTTTTGGGCGATCGGTTTGATAGCGTTGTGGGCGAGCGGCGATTCGTTTTGGAAACGCTGGGCGGTTGTGCTGTTGGCGGGCATCAGCCTGCTGGCGGCTTTGGTGATGAGTATCAAGTTCCTCGTGCGGAGGCGGAGGCCTGAAGGCGAGTGGGGCGGCATCTATCGCAATACCGATCCACATTCATTTCCATCCGGTCATGCGGCGCGCGCGTTTCTGATCGCGGTCGTTGCCGCGGCGTTCGGTCCATTGGGCTTGGGAATCTTTTTATGGGTCTGGGCCCCTCTGGTCGCGCTTGCGCGCGTAGCGATGGGCGTGCATTACGTTTCGGATATTGCGGCGGGCGCGGCGTTGGGAATCGCGTTCGCGCTGATCGGCTTGCAAGCGTATGAACCGATCTTCATCTGGCTATCGGGGATAATTCACATTCCGTTGTGGTGAACTATTGCGTACTATGTATCACATGCGCCAAAGATACGCAATACGAAACACGTAACAAGCAACACGTAACACGCAACACGTTTTACTTCTCTTTCCTCGCCGTTCCCAAATGTTCTTCAATATGGGCAAGCCCGCGCTCGACCCAGAGTTGCAAGGTGAGTTCGCTCCCCAGTTTTTCATGGCGCGACATGCGCGACCACGCTTCAACGGGCAGGCTTTTCAATAATTCGGCAAGCGCCTCAACGCTTTGGACAAATTCATCCGATATTGATTGTAGAGCCTCGTCCGCCGCGTAATGTTCGCGTGCGTAGGCGTCGCCGTCGAAGTTTTGAAATTCGGGGTTATCCTCCTCCGCAGTCCGCCTGACGCGCAACCCGTAGACCATTTTGTTCACGTCGCGCGCGTGAGCCGCGATCTGATGGACGTTCCAGCCGCCCTCCTCCAGAGGCGTGAACGGGTCTTTTGCCGCAAGGCAGGCGGCGCGCAAATCGTTTGCCGTTGCCGCAAGTTTCTCGATTAATTGGACGCGGTACTGATTCAATTCTCTCATGATTACTCCTTGTGATCGCATACGGGAATTTGATCGCGGTTTTCCTTCGCGTTCACAGGCAAACCGAGATATGGCGAAGGGTCGTAGGTGTTTTTGATCTCGGTCTCGTTTTTGAATTGCCCCGTCCCGTCGTCTTCGACGATGGAGAAATGGAGATGGACGCCCACAGGATTATTGGGGTCGCCGGAATAATCGCCCTGGTAGCCGAGCAGGGTCCCGGCTTCGACGTATTTTTCATACGTGCCTTGCGGGAATTCCTCGGAGATGAACGAGGCGCCAAATTGATCCGCCATGTGAGTATAGTACAGCCAGATCTGTGTGCCGGGATTCAATGGGTCGCTGGGCACGCGCACGATGACGGCGGATTTCCAATCGGACTGGCGCGTGAGGTATCCCGGGTACGCGGAGACGACCTGTATGACGCCGACATCCGTTCCGGCGAAGATATCGAGTCCCTGATGCGCGTGACCGGGGCGGAACGAGTCGCCCCACAGGAAGCCGATGAAGCCATCGGTGGGGAAAATGAAAGGGGCCGATCCGCATTGGGTTCCGGCGGTCAGTTTCCAGTCCGGGTGGGAGGCGGGGTTATTGATCCAGGCGCGGAAAGAGATCAAGCGCGCGGAGTTGGGTCGGTACCAAAAATAGGCGGCCGCCAGCGCGGTGACGACTGCCACGAATACGATGGAGGTTATAAGAAAGCGTTTGGGCATGGGTCAGGATTATACCTGTAACTTTTTCATACTTAATTGAGCCTTTTACTGCTTGCCTTTTTGCGCTCCT
>Ga0247727_10004478_pt1 | contig 29587 bp, 30 predicted proteins | sample WisWelCaveWW1625_FD_202498 | JGI IMG/M metagenome (GOLD analysis project Ga0247727, IMG submission 202498) | Biofilm microbial communities from Wishing Well Cave, Virginia, United States - WW16-25 | ecosystem: Environmental > Aquatic > Deep subsurface > Groundwater > Cave microbial mat | place...
CCTCCGTCTCCTTCGCCCCCAGCGCGGCCAGGGCCTTGGCGGAGTTCAGGAGGGCCTTCTGGCGGACCACCGCGTTGTTGCGCGCCTCGTCCCCGATGGCGCGGAAGGCGGCCGCGGCCCTCGCCGATTCGCCCGCCTCCAGCAGGTCCCCCGCCTCCTTCCAGCCCGGGGGGAACTTCTCGAGCAGGATCTCCATGGCGTCCGCGGCCTTCATCGTCTGGGTGATCTGCTTGTTCTGGCCGGGGAGCGGGATCTGGTACGTGATGGTGTCGAGGTCCGCGTTCACCACGGTCCAGTTGCTGGCCGCGAAGTCCGAGGCCTGGGGCGGGCTGTTCTTCACCGGGGTCGCGTAGGTGCCGTCCTTCTTCTGGATGATGTCGCCGGCCCTGGCGGCGGCGGCGAGCAGCGCCACGGCGGAAGCGGCGACGGCGAGGGAACGGACGATCGGGAGCATGGGGATCCTCGGGTTCGGGGAACGTCGCGGACCCGTCCGGCCCGCACGGGAGAGGCAGGAACCGATCCTCCCCCCGGCCCGCGGATCCGTCAAGCCTTTTGGGGCTTTGCCGCCCGGAGCCGGGCCGACCCGGCCGGGCGCGGCGAGGCCCCCAGGCGCCGCACCGCGATCATCTCGGCCACGACGGCGACGGCGATCTCCTCGTGGGTGCGGGCGCCGAGATCGAGGCCGACCGGGGCGTGAAGGCGCTCGAAGGCCTCCGGGGGGACTCCGCGGGCGGCGAGCCGCTCCCGGGTCTTCTCCACCTTGCGGCGGGAGCCGATCATCCCGACGTAGCGGGCGGAGGAGGTGAGCGCCCACTCCAGGCATCGCTCGTCGATGGCGCAGGTCCGGGTGACGATGACGACGAAGGTCGCGTCGTCGGCGGGGAGCGCCTCGAAGGCCTCCTCCCACGGCAGCGCCAGCACCTCGGCGGCGAAGGGGAGCCGGTCGCGGGTGGCGTGGGTCGTCCGATCGTCGGCGACGGCCACCCGGAAGCCGGCCGCGGCGGCGACGCGGGCGACGGCCTGGCCGAGGTGGCCGGCCCCGAGGACGGCCAGGCGCGGCACGGTCAGGGGTTCCACGAACACCTCCAGCATGCCTCCGCAGACGAGCCCGGGCTCAGCCTCGTCGTCCTCGGTGAGCTCGAAGGAGAGGGTCCGGCAGGTCTCGTCGGCCATGGTCCTGAGGGCCGCCCGGCGGACCTCCTCCTCGAACCGCCCGCCGCCGACCGTGCCCACGGCCGAGCCGTCGGCGCGCACCGCCATGCGCATGGCCTCGCGGGCCGGGGTGGAGCCGCTGATCCGCGTCACGGTGCACAGCGCGCCCCTCTCGCCGGCGCGGCGGATCCGGACGGCCTCCTCGAGCGGGTCCCTCACGCGGTCTCCTCCGCCTCGTCCAGCAGGAAGATCTTCCCGTCCCCGATGCGGCCCGTGCGCGCGGCCTCGGCCACGGCGGCGGCGGCGCGGCGGGCCTCCTCCTCCGGGGCGTGGAACTCCACGCGCACCTTTGGGAGGAAGGTCACCCGGTACTCCGTCCCCTGGTAGAGCTCGAGGTGGCCCTTCTGCCGCCCGTAGCCGCGGACCTCCTCCGTGAGGATCGGCCCCACCGGGAACGCCGCGAGGGCGCCCAGGACCGCCTCCAGTTTCGGCACCTTCACGATGCAGACCACCTTCACGGCATCCACCATACCGAACCCGACCCGGATTGTCGGAATGACTACTCGACGACGATGCGCCCCGCGGCCGAGCGTGCCCAGGGGCCCGAGGGGTCCTGGCTCTCGGCGCGAGCGGCCGGGGAGACGAGATCGCCGCGGTGGTCGAGGCGGACGCGGACGGAGAGCCGCGTCCTTCCGGCCGAGAGCTCGGGGATCACCCAGACGACGCGATTCTCCCCCTCCGCGCCGGGCGGAGGGGGCATCCCGACGCGAGTCCCGGGGGGCGACCGGCGGCGGACCTCCCAGCCGTCCTCCACCGGAACGCCACCCGAGGGGAGCGGGAGCGTGACGACGACCGGTCCGCAGGCGGCCTCGGCGCGGAGGACGGCGGCGGCCTCGACGATGTCCCCTCGGAGGACGTGGGAGGGCATCGACCTCTCAATGGCGATCCGGTCCCCCGTGGCGGGGGCCGTGAAGGGAGCAGGGGAGACGGCAGCTTCCAGGAGAAGGCCCTCCAGTCCCGGGTCCATCGTCTCCAGCGCGAGAGGCAACCCGGAGATCAGGGCGCCCCCCACGGTCCCCGACGATCCTCCCCCGTTCGCGGCGCCGCCTGGCCGCCCCTCCAGGACGATTGCCGGGCCAGCCCTGAGACGGAATCCGCCGGACAACGAGTCCTGGCCCAGGATCCGCCAGCGGACCTCGGTGTCGGGAAGGACACTCCGGTCCCTTCCCGGGAATCCCCCGGGGGCACCGGGCGCCAGGAGGACGCGGGCGTGCTCCAGAAGCGGATCGGCGATCCCGTCACCGCCGCCCACGACAAGGTCTCCGGGCCGGAGCCAGACGGGGTTGAAGACCTCGTAGTTGTCCTCCGGAGGAGGCCCTTGATCCGTCCACAAAGTTCCGGAAAGTGCTCCCCCCGTCGCAAGGGCCCGGATCCGGAGCGGGAATCCGTGCATGACGCTGTGGATCCCGTTCCTCACGCCGAGCCACAGCTCGGAGGCCTCCTCCTCCGTGCCCAGGACGGTCCAGGGGATCCGTCCCGTTGGGTCGTCTGCGGCGAGGGCGAGGGCCGCCAGGGGGCCCGGTGCATCTTCGGAAGATGAAGGTGCAGGACGCACCCGCGCCACGAGGCTGGGAGGGATCGCGTTCATGGGCCCCCAGCGGACCTCGAGGAAGGGGCCGTTCACCGTGGGGGGGGGCGTGGCCTCCCACTCCTGGAAGCCGGCGGCGGAGGCCGCCACGGCGCGGACCCTCATCCCCGACCCGGAAGACGCGGCGAGAGCCGCCCGGGCCTCCTCGCTGGGAGGGACGATGGCGGCGTGGGTGAGGAATCGATCGTCGGCCGTGCAGAAGAAGAGGACGGCGGCTCCCTCCTCGCGGCCGGGCAGCCGGATGCGCCACTCCCCGTCCACGAAGGCGAGCCCGGGTTCCCGGGACAGCGGAGGCTGGTCGGGGTCGCCGCCCGGGCCGTCCTCCTCGACGGCGGCGGACCCGAACCTCGGCACCAGGGGAATCTCCAGGACGGTCTGGTCCTTGTATTCGATCCGCGCGATCCCCGGGGATGCGTCGTCGGGAATCCGTCCTTCGATCGTGTCCCAGCAGGGGAGCCGAACATCGGCCGCGGACGGGCCCACGGGGAAGGCCAGCTGCTCGGAGGACCCGTCCCGGCCCACAAGCAGGATCGATGGCGGGACGGCGTCCTCCTGCCGGGCGACGCGATAGGCGACCTTCAGGCCATCGCCGGGCCGCAGGACCGACCGGTCGGCGAGGATCGGAGGCTCCGGCGGCGGCGGGGGTGGGGGAGCGGGCGGGAGCTGGCGCCAGACCTCGGCTCCCGACGCGCGTAGCGTCACCGTCGCGGCGCCGTCGGGCAACCTCCCGCGGAAGACCCCCGTCCCGTCAGTGCGTCCCTGCTTCACTTCCTTCCCCGCGGCGTCGGACAGGACCACCACTGCGTCCGAGGCGGGAAGGCCGAACTCCGTGGTCCGGGCGAAGACGATCACCTCGTCGCGGGAGCGGTAGAGGCGGAAGTCGAGGGGGACCTGAAGGTGGAAGGGAGGGGCCTTCGGGGCGGGAGGGGTGACCCTCGCGATCGGGGGCGGCGTCCCGCGCCGGTCGAGGACCTTCGGCAGGACGAACCACGCCGCCGCAGCGAGGAGGACGAGGATCGCCCAGGGGAGGAGCCGGTTCACGGCTCCGAGTCTATCCCGTGCGCGGGGCCCCGCGCCCCAGCAGCGAGGTCCGGAGCGCCGCGGCGTCCGGGTCGCGGAGGAGGAGGGCCGCGCCGGCGGAGACGGCCGCGGCGGCGATGAGGCCCACCGCCGCGACGGCCAGCGCGAGGGCGGACCCGTCCAGGGGGGCGAGGCGCGAGACCGCCTCCGCCGCGCCCAGCGCCGCCGCCCCGGCCGCCACGCTCCCGATCCCGGAGCGGACCGCGGCCCCGCCGAGGGACCGGAGCCCCCGGACGCGGTGGCGGCGCCATGCGATCCAGAGGAGGATCGCGAGGTTCATCCAGGCGGTGAGCGCCGTGGAGAGCGCGAGGCCCCGCTCGCGCAGGACCCCGACCAGCGCGAGGTTCCCGGCGAAGTTGAGCGCCACGGTCCAGGCGCCGACCCGCACCGGGGTGGCCGTGTCCCCCATCGAGTGGAAGAGCCGCGTCACGACCTGGAGAGCGCAGAAGGCCGGGAGCCCGACGAGCGCGCACCGGAGCACCGCCGCGGCGGCCTCGGCGTCCGCCGCCCCGAAGCGGCCGTGTCCGAAGAGCGCCAGGGTGACCGGGAGCGCCAGGACCGCGAGCCCCGCGGCGGAGGGCATGGAGAGCAGGAGAGTCGTCCGCAGCGAGGACGCCGCCGTGCGGCCGAGGTCCCCGCGCCGGTCCTCGGCGGCCATCCGCGCGAAGGTGGGGAAGGCGGCGACGCCGAGCGAGACGCCGACGAGCGCGAGCGGCAGCTGCAGCAGCCGGCTCGAGTACCAGAGCGCGCTGTTGGCCCCGTCCCCCGGGACGAGCGCCTCCGCCAGCAGCGCGTTCAGCAGCAGGTTCACCTGCACAGGCGCGAGCCCGAGCACCGCGGGCCCCATGCGGCGGAGCATCGTCCGGAGCGCCGGGTCGGCGAGGTCCAGCAGCGGCCGCGGCGAGAGCCCCAGGCGCCGCAGCAGCGGGAGCGCCAGCGCCGCCTGCGCGAGACCGGCGACGAGGACCGAGGCCGCCACGGCCCGGGCCCGCCCCTCGGGCGTCGAGGCGAAGATGGGCTGGAGGAGCCAGGTCCCGAGGATCCAGGCCGCGTTCATCACGGCCGGGGCGAGCGCGGGGACCGCGAACCGCCCCTCGGCCTGCAGCGCCGCGGCGAAGAGCGCCGCCGCGCACACCAGCACCGCGTAGGGGAAGCACCAGGCGCAGAGGTCGAGCACGAGCGCGGTCTTCCCCGGGTCGTCCGGGCGGAAGGCCGCGGGCGGGACGAGGAGGAAGAAGGCCACGGCCGCGAGCGAGAGCGCGGCCAGCACCCCGGCCAGCAGCGTGAAGGTGGTCCGGAAGAGCCGGCGCGCCCCCTCGGGGTCCCCGGCGGCCTTCCGCGCCGCGTAGCAGGGGAGGAAGGCGCTCGTGAGCGCCCCCTCGCCGACGATCTCGCGGAAGAGGTTCGGGATCCGGAAGGCGACGGCGAAGGCGTCCCCCGCGGCCCCGGCGCCGAGGATGTGCGCGAGCGTGGCGTCCCGGGCGAGGCCCAGGACCCGGGACGCCATCGTGCCCGCCGCCACCGTCCGGGCCGACCGCACCACCGCCGTCGCTTCCCCGGCCGCGGGAGGGAGGGCGTGAGGGGCGAGGGGGGCGGCGGGTCCGGGGAGGGGCATGGCGGAGTACAACGGATACATCGGTTCCCCGCCGCGGCCCGTTGATGGACAATGGGGGTGTCGTTCGTCCAAGAGGTCGCGGGCGGAGCCCCGGCAGGGGGTGGCTCGCCCGTCCCCCGGAGGTGCCGTCGATGACCCGCCGCCGTGCCGTCCTCCTCGCCGCCGCCCTCGCCTCGCTCGCCGCCCGCCCGGTCCCCGCGCCGGCGCAGGACCGCCCGGTGCCGGTCCCCCCGGGCGCCGGGGACGACCTCCGCCGCACCGCGGTCGTGCGCGCCGTGGAGTCCGTCTCCCCCGCCGTGGTGAACATCGCCTCCGATCAGATCCTGGTCCGCCAGGGGTACCTGTCGGCCCGGGACTGGTTCCTCGGCCAGCCGCGGCGGTGGCAGGAGAAGAGGCAGAGCCTCGGCTCGGGGTTCGTGATCGATCCCGGGGGCCTCGTGCTGACGAACTACCACGTGGTGGCCCAGGGGACCACCATCCACGTGAAGTTCCGCCGGCCGGACGGCCGGGACGACGCGGCGGACGAGGGCCTCGAGGCGAAGGTCGTGACCGGCGACGCGCGGAGCGACCTCGCGCTCCTGAGGATCCAGGCCCCGGGGCCCTTCCCCTACGTGGAGATGGGGTCGAGCCACGACCTGCTCATCGGCGAGCCCGCCATCGCCATCGGGAACCCCTACGGGTTCTCGAGCACGGTGACGGCCGGGGTGATCTCCGCGGTGAACCGCACCATCCCGACGCCCGCCGGCAACGTGGAGGGGATGATCCAGACCGACGCCTCCATCGACCCGGGCAACTCGGGGGGGCCGCTGCTCAACATCCACGGGCGGCTGGTGGGGGTGAACACGGCGGTGTGGAGGGAGGCGCGGAACATCGGGTTCGCCATCCCCGTGGACCGCGTGAAGGCGGTCCTCGGCCACCTCATCGACCCCGTGCGGAGCAGCCTGCTCTGGACGGGCTTCGAGGTGGAGAACCGCGGGAAGGCGCTCGCGGTCGACACGGTGGCGCCCGGGGGCCCCGCGGAGAGGGCGGGCCTGCGGCCGGGCGACCTCCTCCTGGAGTGCGAGGGGGGGGCGCCCAGCAGCGTCTACGCCTTCAAGGCCGCGGTGCTCCGGCGCGGGGAGGGAGAGAAGGTGGCGCTGCGCGTCCGCCGCGCCGGGAGCGAGACGCCCGTCGAGGTCGCGGTGGCTCTGGAGGAGCACCCCGGCCTGGGCCTCCTGCGGGAGCGGCTCGGCCTCGGCGTGCAGCCGCGGCTCGTCCCGCAGGGCGACGGGGGATCGACGCTCAAGATGTTCGTGCAGGAGGTCCGGAAGGGCGGCGCCGCCGAGCGGATCGGAATGCAGGCCGGGGACGTCCTCGAATCCATCGCGGGGGCGGCGCTCGAGAGCGCCGACGAGGTGGAGTCCCTCCTCCGGGACGCGCCCCGGGCCCAGATCGTCTCCGTCGTCGTCCTCCGCGAGACCCGCCGGGGGTGGCAGTCCCGCGAGACCGAGTTGAGCCTGGATTGACCCTGCGCCGTTCTGTGGCGGCGGAGCTTGCTCCGCCGGGCCGACCCGGCGGTGCCGTCGGTAGAATCCGCGGCGCAGCAGGCAGCGCCGCTACGGAGGCACGGCGGCTCCCGCGACCCAGACCCGGACGGGCTTCATCGCCAGCAGCCGCTCCGCGGGGACGGCGAGAAGGTCCTCCGCGTAGGCGGCGAGGTCGGCCGGGGCGCCGGGGCGCAGCGGCGCCGCCACGGCCCGGGACAGCGCCTCCTCACGGGTGATCCGCTCCGCGGGCCACCATCCCCCGGCGGGCTGTCCCGCGGGGGTGCGACGCTCGGACGCCGCGTGGACCCAGCGGAGCGGGTCGGCGGGCTCCACGGGGGCGTCGGAGCCCAGGAGGACCTCCGCCCCGGCGTCCAGCAGCGAGCGGAGCGGGAAGGAGCGGGCCCCGCGCCGCCCCCAGGCGCGGTCCGCGGCGGGGATGTCGGTCGCCATGTGCCCGGGCTGCATCGAGGCGGCCACGCCGAGCGCACGGAACCGCGGGGCGTCGTCGGGGTGGACGCACTGGGCGTGCTCCACGCGGTGGGGGAGCCCCGGGACCTTCGCCAGCGCGTCGAGCGCCGCGCGCACCGCGGCGTCGCCGATGGCGTGGACGAATGTGGGCAGCCCGAGCGCCGCCGCCCGCCGCACGAGGTCCTCGAGGTCCCCAGGGTCCATCGTGCGCAGCCCCGTGTTCTCCGGGTCGTCGTCGTAGGGCTCGAGCATCCAGGCGGTGCGGGAGCCCAGCGCCCCGTCGAGGAACACCTTCAGCCCGGCCACCCGCAGCCCCTCGTCCTCCACGGCGGGAGGAAGGCCGGCCTTCTCGAAGGTCGCGAGGTCGGGGGGGCGGAGGGCGGCCCGCACCCGGATCGGGAGCCGGCCGCCCCTGCGCAGCGAGGCCAGGGCGCGCAGCGACCGGCCGCCGTCCATGTCGTCCGCCGCGGTGATCCCCCGGGCGAGGAGCGACCGGGCCGCGCGGAGGATCGCCTCGCGGTGGTCCTCCTCCGTCATGGAGGCCTGGGCGACGCCGCCCGCGGCGAAGACCGCGGCCTCCCGAAGGATCCCCGTGGGGAACCCCTTCGCGTCCCGGTCGAATGTGTCCGGGATGAGCGGGACGCCCTCCCCGAGCATCCGCAGGAGCGCCATGGCCTCGACCGAGGCGAGCGCGGTGTGGAAGTCGTGGGAGAACAGCAGGACCGGCCGCCCTCCGGAGATCCCCGCGATGTCCGCGGCGTCGGGGAGCCTGCCGAGCCCGAGGGAGTCGAGGCTCCAGCCCGCCCCCTCGACCCAGGCGTCCGGGGGGAGCGCCGCGGCCCGCGCCGCGACGCCGAGCCGCAGGGCCTCGATCCCCAGCCCGTGGAGGTCCGCGCGCGATTCCTGCCGGCCGAGCGGGAGGAGGTGGAGGTGCGCGTCCCGGAACCCGGGGGCCACGGTGCCCCCGCCCGCGTCGAGGACCTCGGCGCCGGGTGCGGCCGCCGCGAGGACCTCGGCGCGGGTCCCGACCGCGAGGACGCGGCCCGCGGCCGCGGCGACGCCCTCCGCCCGCGGCCGCGCGGGGTCGGCGGTCAGGACGCGGCCCAGCACGACGAGGTCGGCGCGGGAGCCCCCGGGCATGCCGTATCATCGCCCGGGATGTCCCCCCGCGCCTCGCTCCTCCTCGTGGTCGGCGCCGCGCTCGCGGCCTTCGCGGCCGCGCTCCACGGCTCCTTCGTCAACTGGGACGACATCTGGCTCATCCTGAGGAACCCCTACCTCCGCGGCCTCCACCACGTCCCCCAGGCGCTCGACCCCCTCTCGAACCGCATCCTGATGGGGGCGGAGTACCTCCCGGTCCGGGACCTGAGCAACATCCTGGACTACTTCCTCTTCGGGACGGAGCCGACGCTCTACCGCCTGGGGAACTGGCTCCTCTACGGGCTCTCGGCCGGGACGGCCTACGCCTTCCTCCGGGAGGCCCTGGGATCCCCCCGGGCGGCGCTGGCCGGGGCGCTTCTCTGGGCCGTGCATCCGCTCCACGCCGAGGTGGTGGCCTGGGCCTCGGCGCGGAAGGACCTCCTGAACGCGGTCTTCGCGCTGCTCGCGGCGACGCTCTTCCTGCGGTCCGCCCGCACCGGGAGCCGGACCTCGGCCTGGGGGGCGGCCGGGGCCTTCCTCCTGGCCACGCTCTCCAAGACCTCCGCGGCCGCGCTCCCGTTCCTGCTGGCCGCCTGGGAGGTCCTCGCCGGGGACGCGGCCCTGCCGCTGCGGGCCCGGGCCGCGGCGGCGCTGCGGCGGGCGGCCCCGATGATGATCGTGGCCGCGGCGGGCGCGGCGCTGAACGCCTGGCACCAGTCCCGCGCCCACGTCGAGGCGGAGTGGCGGGCCGGGGGCTGGCTCCCGAACCTCCTCGTCATGGCCGGGGTCCACCTCCGCTACGTGCGGCAGGTGGTCTTCCCCTCGGGGCTCGCCGCGGACTACTCCGTGGAGGCCGAGGGCGCGGGGTACCTCGTGCCCTCGCTCTGGCTGCTGGCGTCCCTCGCGCTCCTCGCCGGGTCGCTCGTCCTCCTCCGGCGGAGCCCCCGCGCGGGGCTTTGCGCGATCTGGTGGTTCGCGATCCTGGCGCCCGTCTCCAACGTCCTCTTCCCCATCACCAACGTGTCGGCCGACCGGTACCTTTTCCTCCCGTCGCTCGGCCCCTGCGCGCTCGCGGGGATCGGCCTGGAGCGCCTCTCGGGCGCCGGTCCCCGGGCGGCCCGGGCGGCGAGGGCGGCCCTCGCGGCGGCCGTCCTCGTGCTCGGGGTCGCCGCGGCGGCGCAGGCGCGGGTCTGGAGGGACGGCCTCTCGCTCTGGTCCCGCGCCGTGGAGGCCTCGCCCAGCGTCGGCCGCGCCTGGATGAACTACGGGGAATCGCTGGCCTTCGCCGGGCGCCGGGAGGAGGCGCTCGCCGCCTGGAAGCGGATGGTCGAGGCCGAGCCGCGCAACGCCCTCTACTGGATCCACCTCGGGAGCCGGGTCTGGGAGATCGGGGGCCCCGCGCGGGCGGAGGAGGTGGAGGGCTACCTCAGGACGGCGGTGGCCGAGGCGGAGCCGGACAACGGCGGACCGCTCGTGGCGCTGGCGTGGATCCTCGACGCGCGGGGGCGGCGCGCCGAGGCCGTCCCGCTGCTGGAGGAGGCCGCCCGCCGCCAGCCCGGCCTCTCCCGGGCCCACCTGAACCTCGGCCTCTGGCACCTCTCCGAGCAGCGCTGGGTCCGGGCGGTGGAGGAGCTGGAGGAGGCGCTGCGCCTCGGGCTCCCCCTCGAGGACGAGGTCGTCGTCCACCAGAGGCTCTTCGAGGCCTTCGAGGGGACGGGCGACTTCGAGCGCGCCCGGCACCATCGCGAGGAGCGCGAGCGCCTCATGGCGCTCAGCCGCGGCGAGTAGCAGCCCGCGCCGTTCCGGCGCGCACCCAGTCGAGGTATGGCCCGAGCCCGCCCTCCACGAGAAGCACGATGGCCTCCGGGACCTCGTAGGGGTGGAGGTCCGCGATGGCCCGGAGGAGGGCCGGGACGCGGGAGGCGGCGGTCTTGAGGACGATCAGCGTCTCCCCGGCCTCCTCCACCCGCCCCTTCCACCGGTAGACGCTCCGCATGCCGGGGACGAGGCTCGCGCAGGCGGCGAGCCGCCGTTGCACGAGCGCGCGGGCGAGGCCCGCGGCCTTCCGGGACGGCGCCGTCACGAGGACGACGCGGACGGGGCCGGCCCGGCGGCGCCCGCGCCCGCGGGGTTTCACCGGCCGCCCCCGGCGGGCGGGGAGGAATCGGCTCCCTTCCGGTCGGCCGGGGCGGCGACCCCCAGCAGCGCCGCGCCGTCGATCTCGGCGAAGGGCCGGTTCGACGCGGGGGGCCTTCCCAGCGCCACCCGGGCGCGGAGGGTCGCCGGGAAGAAGACCCCGCACTGGAGGTTCATGGCCGAGGCCGGGAGCCGCGAGGAGGCGGCGCGGATGGCCTTCTCCATGGAATCCCCGTCCACCTTCGCCTCTCCCGTCGCCCGGAAGGCGTCGCAGAGACCCCGGTATCGCGGGTCGAAGTCCTGCGGCTCCTCGCGCTCGCCCCAGAAGTTCGTGACGACCACGAGGCCGTCCTCCTGGGGGCGGTCGGCGCAGCGACCCGCCGCGCACTCCAGGACGAGGCCCGCCCGGGGGTCCGCGAGGAGGAGGTTCTGCGGGACGGTGAGCGGCGAGGAGCGCACCAGGCGCGCCGCCTCCTCCAACGTCCCGCACTCCTCGAGGAGGCGCCGCAGGAGGACGGGCCAGGGGACGCCGCGGAGGACCTCCTCTCGCCCCGCGCCCGCCCCGTTCATGGCGACCAGCTCCGCGGTGAAGACGCCGTCCCCGTTCATCCCCGTGACGACTCCGGTGAGCGCAGGGAACCCCAGGGAGAGGAAGGGGCGCAGGCCCTCGGGCTTCGCGGCGATGACGAGCCCGTACCGCCCGAGGACCCCGTGGTCGGGCCACTCGAGGTTGCGGCCGACCACGGTGCGGCCGTCGGAGGAGGCGGGGCCGGAGGCGGCGGCCGCCGAGCAGCCGTGGAGCCCGAACAGCTCCACCACCACGCTCCCGAGGAGGACGTCGTCGTAGGTGACGCCCGCCGCCGCCGCCAGCGCCCGCATCTCCCGGAGGTGGCGCCCGGGGATCTGCTTCTCGAGCGCGCGGGCCTTCAGGAGCGCCGCCTCCCGCGGGCCCCGGAGGACCTTCGGGAGGTAGTCCTTCACCAGCCCCCGGACCTCCTCCCCGAGAAGCGCCCCGTGCTGGTCCCCCATCTCCTCGGGGGTCCCCTCGAGGTGGAGGACCGCGAGGCCCGACGGCAGGACCTCGAGCCGCCCCTTCCCGCGGGAGGCCTCCTTCCACGGGTGCCCCGGGGCGGGGGGGGCCACCTTCGCCGGGGCCGCCGGGGCCGGGGGGTCCTCGAGAGCCGGGGACCGGGAGGGGGCGGCGAGGAGGAAGGCGAGGAGGAGCGCCCGGAGCGCGAGGTGCGGCTCTCTCATGGCCGGATTGTAGCGGAGCGCGGGGGCTACTTCCCCGAGGCGAGGAAGGACCCGATCTCGTCCCAGCGCTCCCGGGAGATCTTCGAAAGTAGGTCGGAGCGGTCCGCCCCCTCGATCTCCATCACGCGGGCGCGGCGCGCCACCGCCAGGAACGCGTCGAGCCTCGCCAGGGGGACCACCGTGTCCGCGGTGCCGTGGACGAAGAGGATGGGGACGGGGATGTCCCCCAGCACGGGTTCGACGGTGAAGTGGTCCTTGAGGATGAACCCGATGGGGAGGCCCTTCAGCTTCCCCGCGACGGCCGTCTGCATGTCGGGCAGGACGCCCAGGGCGAGGACCGCCGACGCGTTCTTCCGGGCGCCGACGAGGAGGGCCACGGACGCCCCCAGCTCGTAGCCGCCGACGATGATGCTCCGCGGGGCCACCTCCTCCTTCTTGGCGAGCCAGTCGAAGCAGGCGTCCGCCCGGGAGAGGATCTCCGTCTCCGAGAGAGGGTCCCGGTTGTCCCCGTAGCCGGGGTACTCCATGGCGAGGACGTGGTTCCCCTGGTCCCGGAGCGAGGTCACCACCGTGCTGATCTCGGTGACGTCCTCCTCCCGCCCGTGGAACCAGAGGACCACGGGCGCGACGCCCTGGGAGTTCTCCATCCACAGGGCCCGGACGGTCGTCCCCTCGCGGGGGCCCGGGACGTCCACCGACCGCAGGCCGCGGGACGCGACGAGGTGGAGGCGGGACAGGAACTCCGTGTTGGAGCCGCCGAGGTTCTGGGCGGGGTACATGAGGACGGACTGCGCGAAGTAGAGGATCAGGAGCAGGATCCCCGCGAGCACGAGGAGCCAGGCGAGGATCCTGAGGAGGGTCTTGAGGGTCTTCATGCCGCTTCTCCGGGAGGTACCGGGAGCCTGCCGGGGGACCCCGTCCCGCCGCCTCCCGCTCCAGACTACCAGACCGTAGGGGCCGCCCGCACCCGGATGCCTCAACCCTTCATCGTCCGGAGGGGCGCGCGGGGCGCACCCTCCGGCGCGTACAATCCTGCCCCCCCCCCGGCCCATGGCACCCCTGCCCTCGTCCCGAGCCCGCATCCCCCCCTCCCCCCTGCTCGGCGCCCTCCTCCTCGTGGCGGCGGGGTGCGGGGGGGACGCGGGCCGGGCCCCCCACCGGATCCGGGTGGGGACGGAGGCCGCCTACCCGCCCTTCGAGATGAAGGACGCCGAGGGCGGAATTACGGGCTTCGACGTCGAGCTGGTGCGGGCGGTGGCGCTCGAGGCCGGCCTCACGGCGGAATTCGTGGACCAGCCCTTCGACGGCCTCATCCCCGGGCTTCAGCAGGGGAAGTACGACGCCGCGGTCTCCGCCATGACCATCACCGCCGAGCGGGCGCAGGTCGTGGACTTCACCGACGGCTACTACGACGCGGGGCAGGTGATCGCGGTCCGCGAGGGCGAGACGGGGATCCGGGGGCTGGAGGACCTCCGCGGGAGGACCATCGCGGTCCAGGGGAACACCACGGGCCACCGGGCCGCGGAGAGGGTCGAGGGGGCGACGGTGAAGTCCTTCGAGTCCATCGATCCGGCCTTCCTGGAGCTGCAGGCCGGGCGGGCGGACGCCGTCATCAACGACGATCCCACGACCTTCCTCTACGCGAAGGAGCACCGGGGGATCCGCATCGTCGGGAAGCCCTTCACCGAGGAGCAGTACGGGATCGCGGTGCGGAAGGGGAACGGGGACCTCCTGCGGAGGCTCAACGAGGGGCTCCGCCGGGTGCGCTCCTCCGGGGCCTGGGACCGGCTCCGGGCGCGGTGGATCGAGGGCCGGGAGGCGGCGCCGCGGAAGGCCTGGGGCTACCTCCTCCCGGGGATCGGCTACACGCTGCTGCTGTGGGCCGGTTCCCTGGCGGTGGCGCTGGTGGCGGGCCTCTTCGTGGCGCTGGGCCGGCGGAGCCCGAGGGCGTGGCTCCGGCTCCCGGCGTCGGCCTACGTGGAGGTCGTGCGCGGGGTCCCGCTGCTCGTGCTCATCATCTGGATCTACTTCGGCGTCGTCTCCGAGGCCCTGCGGGGGATCGGGATCACCCTCGACTGGTTCCCGGCCTCGGTTCTGGCCTTCGGGATCTGCTACAGCGCCTTCATCGGGGAGACCTACCGGGCCGGGATCCAGGCGGTGGACCCGGGCCAGGAGGAGGCGGCCCGGGCGCTGGGGCTCACGCACCGCCAGGCGCTCCGGTGGGTGGTCCTCCCCCAGGCCGTCCGCAACGTACTCCCGGCGCTGGGGAACGAGGCCATCTCCCTCCTCAAGGACACCTCGCTGGCCATGGTCATCGCCGTCCCCGAGCTCATGCACCGCGGCAAGGACATGGCGGGGGAGGGCTTCCGCACCATGGAGGTCTACTCGGTCGTGGCGGCGCTCTACCTCGCGATGACGCTCGGGCTGACGCGGGTGCAGCGGTTCCTGGAGAGGAGGACCGGTGGCGGAGCCGCTCATCCGGATCCGCGGCGTCGCTAGGCGCTTCGGCCCCGTGGAGGCCCTGCGCGGGGTCTCCCTGGAGGTCGCCGCGGGGGAGAAGCGCGTCCTCATAGGACCCAGCGGCTGCGGGAAGTCCACGCTGCTGCGGTGCGTGAACCTGCTGGAGGTCCCGGACGAGGGATCGGTCGAGGTGGACGGTGTCGAGGTGACCGCGCGCGGGGCCGACCTCGACCTCCACCGCTCCCGCACGGGGATGGTCTTCCAGCGCTTCCACCTCTTTCCGCACATGACAGCGTTGGAGAACGTGGCGCTCGCGCCCCGGGTCGCGCGGGGGCTGCCGGAGGGGGAGGCGCGGGAGCGGGCCCGGGCCATGCTCGACCGCGTCGGCCTCGCGGACCGGGCGGGCGAGTGGCCGGCGCGGCTCTCGGGGGGCCAGCAGCAGCGCGTGGCCATCGCCCGGGCGCTCGCCATGGAGCCGAAGGTGATGCTCTTCGACGAGGTCACCTCGGCGCTGGACCCGGAGCTGGTCCACGAGGTGCTGGCCGTGATGCGCGACCTCGCGGCCTCCGGGATGACGATGATCGTCGTGACCCACGAGATGCGCTTCGCCCGCGAGGTCGGCACCCGCATGTCCTTCATGGACGCGGGCCGCATCGTCGAGGAGGGCTCCCCCGCGGAGGTCCTCGACGCGCCACGGGAAGAGAGGACGAGGGCGTTCCTGTCCAGGGTCCTGTAGCGGCTCAGCCTGCTCCGCCGGGACGTGCGAATCGATACCGAATCGCGAATCCCCGTCGCAGCGAGCTGCGACGCTACAGGGGCCTTCGCCGGGCCACCACGAGGTGCGGCCGGACGACCTGCTCCAGCCGCGCGTGCTCGCGGAGGACGAGGAGGAGGTCCTCCTCGCGCTCGACGGAGAACCCCCGCTCCGCGAGGAAGCGGACCAGCGCGTCGCGGGTGCGCTCCTCCCCCTTCCCGATCCAGGAGGAGCGGGGGGCGTGCTCCTCCCACCAGGTGTAGGGAGACGCGACGGCGAGCGCGCCGCCGGGGCCGACGAGCGCCGCCGCGCGGTCGAGGAACGTGGCGGGGTCGGCCTGCCGCTCGAGCAGGTTCGCGGCGAGGACGAACCCGGCGATGCCCGGCGGGAGCGGAGGGCGGTCCGGGTCGGCCACGACCACCTCGATCGCGCCCCCGCGGAGCGGCGCCGGGTCGGCCTCGACCGTCCGCTCGTAGGCCCCCTCCTCCACGATCCGCACCGGCGCCTTCCCCCCGAGGAGGACGGACCGGGCGAGCCGCGCCGTGGCGTAGGAGGGCTCCAGCGCCAGAGTGAAGGCGGCCCGGCGGGAGAGCCCCAGGGCCGCGCGCCCGGCCGAGCACCCGAGGTCCACCGCGAGCCCCGCGGCCGGGAGGTCCCCGAGCCGCGGCCAGAAGTCCCCGAGACGGAACCCCTCGAGGTCCGCCGCCGGGAGGAGGTCCCCCCAGTGGGCCAGGAGGTGGGGCCCGAGCGAGCGGACCGGGTCCTCGACCTCGTGGGTCTCCTGCGAGACCCGCCGCCAGCCGTCGGCGGCCAGGATCGCGATCCCGCGGACCACCGGGTACTGGTCCCCGCAGCGCACGCAGCGCAGGGCCCCGTCCCGGACGTCCTTCGCCCCGTCGGATCGCTCCAGCCGCAGCGCCGCCGGGGCGCCCTTCCCCCAGGTGCAGTCGGGGCAGACGAGCTGGACGCGGTCGAGGAGGTCGGCGCGCACGGGGGGAGGGTACCTCCGCCCCCGCCCCGGGGTTCGGATTGATCCTTGCCTTGGCCCTCCCGGGCTGCGGTATCCTTCCGGGCGGCCGGGGCGTCCTCCCGGCCGGGCAGGAGGGCTGGAACATGCGCAATCCGAGGCTGCTTCGCAAGGGGCTCATCGTGCTGGCGCTGTTCACGGCCGGCTGCTCGCTCCTCCCGGGCTGCTACCTCTCGCGCCAGGTGGCCGGCGACGAGCTCGTCGGCGGGCCCACGAACCCCGCCCTCTGGGTGACCGTGCCCGTGGACACCCTCCTGTTCCCCTTCGAGTTGGCCCACTTCGTGGACCGGAGGGACTCCTGGTGCCCCTGGTCCGCCGACGACATGCGGGCCCAGTACGTGGACAAGTACAAGTTCCCGGGCGAGTAGACTCCCCGCAGCGATCCCGGAGGGCGCCCCGCGGCGCCCTTCTTCGATTCCCGGGCCCGGTGACGCGGATTCCTTGGGCAGTCCCCCGAGCCGCCGCTAGGCTCCCCGCGGTCCCGCCGGGGACGGCGTCCGCGGTTCTCCGGGGGGGACCGGCTCCGAATTCGGGGGCGTGAGGACGCCGTGAGGGACGATCGGGGCCCGGGCGAGGGCGAGGGGGGACGCGGACCGGACGGGCTCCGGTCCTACCTCCGGTTCCTGCACCTGGGCACGCAGCTCACGATCCTCCTCCTCCTCGGCGTCTTCGGCGGGATCTGGCTGGACGGGGTGGCAGGCGCCTCCCCGGCGTTCACCGTCGTCGGCTCGGTCCTGGGCATCGGGCTCGGGATGGCCGTCGTGATCCGCGAGACCGGAAGGGGACGGAGATGACCACGAGGGCGGCCGTCCTGTCCGCCGCCGCCGGCCTCGGCGTCCTAGCGGGAGTGGCCTGGGCCGTGGTCTCCCTCCGGGGCGGAGGGGTCGCGGCGCTCCGCGGGGCGGAGCTCGGCGTCCTCCTCGGCGCGGGAGGCCTCGTCCTCGAGGCCATCCTCGTCCACCGGGCCCTCGGGCAGCCGCGCGGGAGGGCGCTTCGCATCGTGCTCGGAGGCTTCCTCGCCCGCCTCGTCCTACTCGCCGGGGTCTCCTTCGCGCTCGCCGCCGGGACCTTCGCCGACGCGCCGGCCTTCGCCCTCTGCTTCCTCGGCGGGTTCCTCGCCTCGCTCCCCTTCCTCGCGGTCGCGGTGCGGGGCGGCGCCGCGGCGGGACCGGGGGGGGCCCGCGGATGACGCCCCCCGTTCTCGCGTCCGGCATCGTCGAGCACCTCTCGAACTCCCGCGAGGTCCATTTCCTCGGGAAGCTCCGATGGGATCTCAACGCCACGATCAACTTCCCCATCGCCCTGTGGACCGGCGGCCATTGGGAAACGGACAAGTTCGGACGGGAGACGGTCGTCGGCGGCTTCCATCCCGGTGTCTCCACGCACGTCGTCATGATGCTGGTCGCCGCCGGGGTCGTCTCCTTCGCGGCGATCCACGCCTCGAAGCGCGCCGCGAGGGCCTCGGGCCGCGGCCTGCTGGCGAACATGGTCGAGTCCACCGCGCTCTTCCTGCGGAACGAGGTCGTCCGGCCCGGCATCGGCGAGCACCACGCGCGGACCTGGTTCCCCTACATGGCGACGCTCTTCTTCTTCGTCCTGACCTGCAACCTGCTCGGGCTCCTCCCGCCGCCGCTCGGCGCCACGGCGACGGGGAACATCTGGGTGACCGCCGGGCTGGCGAGCCTGACGCTGGCCTCCATGCTCGGCGCCGGCATGCTGGAGAAGGGGCCGCTGGGCTACTGGGTCGGGATCGTTCCCCACGGCGTGGCGTGGTGGATGTGGCCGCTGATCTGGATCATCGAGTTCTTCGGCCACCTCACGAAGCCCTTCGCGCTCACCGTGCGTCTCTTCGCCAACATGACCGCCGGGCACGTCATCCTCGCCGTCCTCGTAAGCATGTTCCTCGTCGCCGGCAGCGAGGATTACTGGGCGCACGAGCGGACCCTCGGCTCGCTGGTGGGGCTCAAGGCGATGGTGTTCGTCCCCACCCTTGTCTTCGCTCTCTTCATCATGCTCTTCGAGGTCCTGGTGGCCCTCGTCCAGGCCTACCTCTTCACGCTGCTCTCGTCGATCTTCGTCGGGCTCTGTCTGTCGCACGAACACTAGGAACGGAGGGGCCCGCGGGCCCCCCCAACAAGGAGGAGAAACATGGCGGATCCACTGGTTCGCTGGGACATCGCCGGCGCCGCGATCGGGGCCGGAATGGCGGCCATCGGCGCGGGGATAGGCATTGGGAGGCTCGCCGCCTCGGCGGTCGAGTCCATCGCCCGGCAGCCGGAGGCGGCCAACGACATCAAGGGCGCCACGGTCCTGACCGCGGCCTTCATCGAGGGCGTCTGCCTCTTCGCCTGCGTCATCTGCCTCTTGATCAAGCTACTCTAGAAGGGAGGCGCGCATGACGCCCGCGGCCTTCGCGGTGCTCGCCGCCGAGAGCGGAGGAGAGGCGGAGTTCGGCCTGGTGACGCCGGTCCAGTGGGAGACCTACCTCTGGACCCTGGGGATCTTCGTCGCCCTGGTGCTCGTCCTCCGGAAGCTGGCCTGGAAGCCGCTCCTCGAGGCCGTCGAGGCCCGCGAGAAGAGGATCGCCGACAGCCTCCAGAAGGCCGAGGAGGTCCAGCGGGCCTCCGCCGAGATCGCGGCCCGCCAGGAGGCCGCCCTCGCCGGGGCGCACGCGAGGTCCAAGGCGGTCCTCGACGAGGCCCGAGGCCAGGCCGAGGAGTACCGAAAGCGCGAGATGGAGAAGGCGAACGGGGAGGCCGAGGCGTTCCTCGGCAGGGCGAAGAAGGAGATCGCGCTCGAGGAGGGCCGGGCCCGCGACGCGCTGCGCAAGGAGGTCGTGGACCTCACGCTGGAGGCGGCCTCCCGCGTGCTGGGGCGGGCCGTCACCGGCGAGGACGAGCGCCGGCTGGCCGCGGAGACCGTCGAGGAGATCCGGAAGCGCGGCATGGGGGCGGGCCGGAATTGAACCGCTCCGAACCCGCCGCCCGGTGCTACGCCGAGGCCCTCCTCCAGATGGCGCGGGAGAGGGGCCGCCTCGGGGCGGTGCTCGACGACCTCCGGGCCGTGGAGGGGGTCTTCCACGCGGAGCGCGCGGTCGGGAGCCTCTTCACCTCGCCCCGGGTGGACCGGGAGGAGAAGCAGGGGATGGTCCGGCGCGCCTTCGGGGGCCGCGTCGGCGAGGAGGTGCTCGGGCTCCTCGTGGTGCTGATCCGCAAGGGGCGCGAGCCCCTCTTCGACAACGTCGTGGACTGGTTCGCGCGCTTCAAGGACCACGAGGAGCACCGCGTCCACGTGCACGTGCAGGGGGCCCGGCCCCTGGACGCGGGGCTCCGGGCGGCGCTGGAGGCCGCCGTCGCCGAGGCCTCGGGGCAGTCCGTCGTGCTCCACGAGCGGACCGACCCGGCGCTCCTGGGGGGCCTCGTCGTGCGGGTCGGGGACCTGGTGCTGGACGGGAGCCTCCGCTCGAGGCTGCGCTCGCTGGGGGGCCGGCTGGCGGGGGAACGGACGTGAGGCGCGGAGCCGAAGGGGGAGGGCGATGAACATCCGGCCGGAAGAGATCACGAGCGTCCTGCGGAAGGAGATCGAGCACTACGACTCCGCCATCCGCATGGACGAGACCGGGAGCATCCTCGAGGTGGGCGACGGGATCGCGCGGGTCTACGGCCTCGAGAAGTGCATGGCCGGCGAGATGCTCGAGTTCGAGAACGGGGCCTTCGGGCTCGCCTTCAACCTCGAGGAGGACTCGGTCGGCGTCGTCATCCTCGGGCGCTTCATCGACATCAAGGAGGGCCAGCTCGTCAAGCGCACGGGCCGGATCCTCTCGGTGCCCGCGGGCGAGGCGCTGCTGGGGCGCGTGGTGACCCCGCTCGGCGAGCCCCTGGACGGGAAGGGGCCCGTGAAGGCCGCCGAGAACATGCCTCTCGAGGGCCGGGCCCCCGGCATCGCCGACCGCCAGCCGGTGCGGCAGCCCCTCCAGACCGGCATCAAGGCCGTGGACGGGATGATCCCCATCGGGCGGGGCCAGCGCGAGCTCATCATCGGCGACCGCGAGACGGGGAAGACCTCGGTCGCCCTCGACACGATCATCAACCAGAAGGGGAAGTCCTGCCTCTGCGTCTACGTCGCCATCGGCCAGAAGGCCTCCACGGTGGCGGGCGTCGTGGACAAGCTCCAGCGCAACGGCGCCATGGACCACACCATCGTGGTCTCGGCCACCGCCAACGACCCGGCGCCGCTCCAGTACATCGCCCCCTACGCGGGCGCCGCCATGGCCGAGTACTTCATGTACCGGAAGGGCCTGGACACCCTCTGCGTCTACGACGACCTCTCCAAGCAGGCGGTCGCCTACCGCCAGCTCTCGCTCCTGCTCCGCCGCCCGCCGGGCCGCGAGGCCTACCCGGGAGACATCTTCTACTGCCACAGCCGGCTCCTCGAGCGCGCGGCGAAGCTCTCCGACGCGAAGGGCGGGGGCTCGCTCACCGCGCTCCCCATCATCGAGACCCAGGCGGGCGACGTGTCGGCCTACATCCCGACGAACGTCATCTCCATCACCGACGGGCAGATCTACCTCGAGCCGGACCTGTTCTACGCCGGCGTGCGTCCGGCCATCAACGTGGGGATCTCGGTCTCCCGGGTCGGCGGGAACGCCCAGATCAAGGCCATGAAGAAGGTGGCGGGCACGCTGCGCCTGGACCTGGCCCAGTACCGGGAGCTGGAGGCCTTCGCCCAGTTCGCCTCCGACCTCGACAAGAGCACCCAGCGCCAGCTCGCCCGCGGCGAGCGCACCGTGGAGATCCTCAAGCAGGGCCTCTACGCCCCCTGGCCCGTGGAGGAGCAGGTGGCGGTCCTCTACGCGGTGGGGAACGGCTACTTCGACGAGGTCGAAGTCGAGGACCTGAAGAAGGTCGAGAGGGAGATGGTCGAGTCGCTGCGCACCGGGAAGGCGCTCGGCCTCATCGCCGCGAAGAAGGAGCTGGCCCCGGAGGTCGTCGAGGCGCTCCGGGCGGAGCTGGACGCGTTCCGGGCCCGCCGCGCCGTGCCGGCGGCCGGGTAGGAACGAGGGGGGGAGCCGCCGCCCGTGCCCGCGAACACCAAGGCCATCCGCAAGAGGATCAAGTCGGTCACCTCCACGCGGAAGATCACCAAGACCATGGAGATGGTCGCGACGAGCAAGCTCAAGCGGGCCCAGGACGCGGTCCTCTCGAGCACCCCCTACGCGAACCTCCTCCTCTCGGTGATGGGCGAGGTGGCGTCGCGGGTGCTGGATCGCGCGGCCTTCCCGCTCCTGCGGTCCGCGGCGGCGCCGAAGCGCACGCTGGTCTTCGTCGTCACGGCCAACCGGGGGCTCTGCGGCGGCTTCAACTCCAACCTCGTCCGCAAGGGCCGCGACGCGGTCCGGGCGGAGGAGGCCGCGGGGCGGACGCCCGTGGTGTACGTGGCCGGGAAGAAGGGCGTGGCCGCCTTCCGATTTCAGGAGATCCCCGTCGAGCGGAAGTTCACGGACCTCCCGGACCGCCCCACCTACGAGGACGCGGAGCGGCTCGCCGAGGCGCTGACCGGGCCCTTCCTCGCGGGCGAGGTTGACCGCGTGCAGGTGGTCTTCCCGGACTTCCGGTCGCTGGCCTCCCAGCCCCCGACGGTCCTCACGCTCTGCCCGGTCGGCGGCGGGGCGCCGGACGGGGGGAAGAGGGGAGGGGCGAGCCGGGAGTTCCTCTTCGAGCCCTCCCCGCGGGCCATCCTCGAGAGGCTGCTCCCGCTCTACGTTCGCACGATGGTCTACCGCGTGCTCGTCTCGGCCGTGGCGTCCGAGCAGATCGCCCGGCGCGCGGCCATGAAGCTCGCCACGGACAACGCCGGGGAGATGGTCACCTCGCTGACGCGGTCCTACAACAAGGCCCGGCAGGCGCAGATCACCCAGGAGATCGCCGAGATCATCGGCGGCTCGGAAGCGCTGAAGAAGTAGGAGGCAGGACATGGCCGACCTCGCGGACGGGAAGATCGCCCAGGTCATCGGGAACGTCGTGGACGTGGAGTTCCCCGCCGAGGCGGTGCCGGAGATCTACACGGCGATCACGATCCAGGAGGGGACGGGGGCCGCGGCGCGGACCGTCGTGTGCGAGGTCCAGCAGCACCTCGGCCGCAACCAGGTCCGTGCCGTGGCCATGGCCACCACGGACGGCCTCCTGCGCGGCTCCCCCGTGAAGAACACCGGGGCACCGATCACGGTGCCGGTGGGCGACGCCTGCCTGGGGCGGGTGTTCAACCTGCTCGGCGAGCCCGTGGACTACGGGCCCCCCCTCCCGCCCGGGATGGAGCGCCGTCCGATCCACCAGCCGCCCCCGAAATTCCAGAACCTCTCCGTGAAGACGGAGATCTTCGAGACCGGGATCAAGGTCATCGACCTCATCCACCCCTACGCCAGGGGCGGGAAGACGGGGCTCTTCGGCGGTGCGGGCGTCGGCAAGACCGTCGTCATCATGGAGCTCATCAACAACATCGCCAAGGCCCACGGCGGCTACTCGGTCTTCTGCGGCGTCGGCGAGCGCACCCGCGAGGGGAACGACCTCTGGCTCGAGATGAAGGAATCGGGCGTCATCGACAAGACGGTCCTCTGCTACGGGCAGATGAACGAGCCGCCGGGGGCGCGCCTGCGGGTGGGGCTCTCGGGCCTCACCATGGCCGAGTACTTCCGGGACAAGGGCGGGACGGACGTCCTGCTCTTCGTGGACAACATCTTCCGCTTCTCCCAGGCGGGCTCCGAGGTATCGGCCCTGCTCGGCCGCATGCCGAGCGCGGTGGGCTACCAGCCGACGCTCGCCACGGAGATGGGCGCGCTCCAGGAGCGGATCACCTCGACCGAGCGCGGCTCGGTCACCTCGGTGCAGGCCATCTACGTGCCGGCCGACGACCTCACCGACCCCGCGCCGGCCACGGCCTTCACGCACCTCGACGCCAAGACCGTGCTCTCCCGCCAGATCGCGGAGCTCGGCATCTACCCGGCCGTGGACCCCCTCGACAGCACGAGCCGCGTGCTGGACCCCCAGTACGTGGGCGAGCGGCACTACCGGGTCGCCCGCGACGTGCAGAGGATCCTCCAGCGCTACAAGAACCTCCAGGACATCATCGCCATCCTCGGCATGGACGAGCTCTCCGAGGAGGACAGGCTCACCGTCCACCGGGCGCGCAAGATCCAGAAGTTCCTCAGCCAGCCCTTCCACGTGGCCGAGCAGTTCACCGGGATGGCCGGGAAGTACGTGAAGCTCGAGGAGAGCATCCGCTCCTTCGAGGAGATCGCCCAGGGCAAGCACGACGCGGTGCCCGAGCAGGCCTTCTACATGAAGGGCGGCATCGAGGAGGTCCTCGAGACGGCCGAGAAGATGAAGGCGGAGAAGTAGCGTGTCCGGGCCGCTGTTCGAGGTGGAGCTCGTCTCCCCGGTGCGGCCGCTGTTCCGCGGCGAGGCCGGGGGCGTCGTGGCCGAGAGCCACGACGGGCAGATGGGGCTGCTGCCCGGCCACACGCCGCTCCTGTCCCTCCTCGGGACGGGCGTCGTCCGCGTCCATTACGCGGGCCTCAAGGAGGGGGACGAGCGGTTCGCCGTCCGCGGCGGGTTCCTCCAGGTGCTCGGCCGCAAGGTGACCCTGCTCGTCACCGACGCCGTCCGGGCGGCCGAGGTGGACGCCGGGAAGGCCCGCGCGGCCTTGGAGAAGACCCTCACGGCCCTCCAGCACCCGAAGTCGGACGCCGACTTCGAGCGCCTGCTGGACGAGCGCCGCTGGTTCGAGGCGCAGATCCGGATCGCGAAGCCCCTGTAGCGGCGCAGCTTGCTGCGCCGGGCCCCGCGCCGGGCCCTCGCGTCCCCGCCGGTCCGTGCAGATTCGCATTTGGAACGCGAACTCGCACGGGGGAGGCACGGGCCCCGCTCGCGAAGCCCCGCCCTCCTCCATCTAGCAGGCCCTTCTCCCCGCTTCCGGGCACCCCGGAATGGTGGGAGAATGGCGCCATGGAACGGACGAGGGTGACCGGGGAGGAGGCCGCGCGCCTGCGCCTCTCCCTCGCGGAGGCCGGCGTGGCGCTCTACGAGGACGCCCCGGGCCCTCGAACGCCCCTCGATGCCTCCGCCTACGCCGACCTCCTCCGCTCGTTGGTTGCCTCCGGCGACGCCCGTCTCGTCGTCGCGATCCCCTGCCTCCTCGCGGCGAACGACGGCCCTTCAGCGTCGCGCTCCGCGGCGGAGGCCGCGGCAGGGCTCGGCGCCGAGGACCGGGGGAGGCTCGGTCTCCTCTACCGGCTGGCCCGCGCGCTCCTCGTCTCCCGCGCGCCCGACCTGCGGCGCCTGCTCGGGGGCGTCCCGCGGCTGGACCCCGTTTCCCTGGAGCCGGAGGGACTCCGCGATCCGGCGGAGGACTGCGGGGAGGCCCTGGTGAGGGAGGCCGCGGACCTCGAGGAGGAGGCGGACCTCCCCCGGGTCTCGGCGGACGCGGAACGGGCCTTCGACACGTGGCTGGGGATCCTCGCCGCGAAAGGGCCGATCCATGAGCCCTCGTGAGGAGGTCACCGCGGAACGGCTCCGCTCCCTGCTCGAATCGATCGGAAAGGAGTTCCGCCACCCGGCGCGCCTCTACCTCACCGGGGGCGAGGGCCTCGTCTGGCGGGGACTGCGCGGCTCCACGATGGACGTGGACATCGCCTACGAGGTCGACCCCCGCCACCACGACGAGTGGCTCCTCTGCCTCCGCGGGCTCAAGGAGAGCGAACGGGTCTCCATCGAGGAGGCAGGCCCCGCGGACTTCATCCCGCTCCCGCCGGGACACGAATCGCGGGCCTCCCACATCGGGCGCTTCGGATCCGTGGATGTCTACCTGTTCGATCCCTATTCGGTCGCGCTGGCCAAGATCGAGCGCGGCCACGCACGCGACTTCGTCGCCGTCCGGGGCATGGTCGCCGCGGGACTCGTGGTTGCGCCCGAACTCCGCCGGCTCTTCGAGGCGATCCTCCCCGACTACGAGCGGGGTAGCCTGAGTGCCGACCTCGCTCGCTTCCGACGGAACCTCGAGGAGGCGCTGCGCCCGTAGTGCCTCCCCTCCCCTTCGCGATCCGCCCCTACCGGCCCGCCGACGCGCGGGCGGTCTGCGCCTTCTTCGCCTCGGCGCACCGCCGGGACCATGCGGTGGGGGTCGTGGACCCGGGGCAATGGAGGGTGTACCTCTCCCGCCCTTCGCTTCGCGGGGGGCGGGACTTCCGGGTCGCCGTGGAGGGGACGCGCGTCGTGGGCCTGCTGGTCTCCTTCCCTCTCGGGGGGCGGGCCCGCGGCCGGACGCGGCGCCACTTCCGGATCCTCGTCCACCCGACGCGTCGGCGACGGGGGATCGGGGGGGCGCTATTCCGGCTCCTCGAGGCGCAGCCCCTTTCCGGGCCGCGGCCGACGCTCCAGACGGTGGTCCCCGGGATCTGGAGGGCAGCCCGGGCCTTCTACCGCAGGCGCGGGTTCGGTGTGGTGCACAGGGAGATCGAGATGCGCCGCGCGGACCGGCCCGCTCCTCCGCCGCGGGTCCCGGAGGGGTATGCCGTCCGCCCCTTCGGCAGGCCCGGGAATCCGACGGCGTGGCTCCGGCTCTACCGAGAGGCCTGGGGGCGCGACCTCCAGCGGTTCACCCTCGGGGAGACGTGGGCGGAGCGCGCGCTCCCCGGGGCTCGGGCCTGGCTGGCGGTCCGCGGCGAGAGGCCCGTGGGGCTCTGCCTCGTCAACCGCGCGTCCGGAGGGCGATGCGTCCAGAGCCTCGCCGTCTCCCGCGCGCATCAGGGCCTCGGGCTCGCGCGGGCGCTCCTCCGCACGGGGCTCCGCGCGCTCCGGAAGTCGGGACGGGGGCCGATCCACCTCTCGACCGGGGACGACAACCCCGGTGCGCGCCGCCTCTACGAGTCCGAGAGGTTCCGCGCGGTGGGCAAGGAATACGCCCTCTGGCGCGACCGCTGACCGTTACAGCCCCTCGCGGCGTTCGTCCTCGCGGAAGACGGCGACGACGTCCTCGGGCGTGCGGGCCTCGGCGAGCGCGCGCTTGGCCCTCTCCTGGTTGAGCACGCGGGCGACCTGGGCGAGCGCGCGGATGTGGGGGCCCGAGGCGTCGGGGTTGGAGACGAGCAGGAAGAGGATGCGGCAGGGCTCGCCGTCCACCGCGTCGAAGGCGAGTCCCTCCGGGCAGGTCGCCATGGCGGCCATCAGGCGCGGGACCGCCGCGGTCTTCCCGTGGGGCACCGCGACCCCGCGGCCGATGCCTGTGCTGAGGACCGACTCGCGCTCCAGCACCGCGCGGACGACCTCGGGGCGGCCGTCGGGGCCCTCCAGCGGGAGGAGGTCCACGAGCTCGGCGATGGCTTCGTTCTTGGTGCGGGCGCGGAGGCCGATTCGTATCTGCGCCGTCGGGAGGAGGTCGGAAAGCCGCACGGGGAGACGATACCGCGGGCGAGACGAGGACGGGGACTCTCCCCGGAGGGGAGACGTTGGGAATCGGAGTTGGGGGCAAGGGCACGTAAGCCGAGCCCGGTGGTCCCCTCCAAGGTTCAGAAGTCCCGCGGGCTGCGAGCCGCCGTCGCCGGCGACGCGCCTCCCCTCATGGGCTTGTCCTGCCTCCCGGAGCTTCCGCATCGCGCGCCTAACCGCGTTCTGGTTCGCGGCTCCCCCCCCGCCGTTCCTCCGGCCTCGGGGTGTTCGGCGCTCGATACCGTCCGGGGCCATGGCCCCGGCTGCTCCCTCAGGCTTGAACGACCCTGCAGGGTGTGACCCTGCGGTCTTCGCCGCCGCGCCCGAAAGCGCGCCGGCCACCTTCCTGGGGTTCCGCACCCCTACAGCGGTCACGACCTGCCGGAGTCCGTGATCGCGGAGAATCCGTCCTCCGCCACCGTCCGTCCTCGGCGTTTCGCACGCCCTCGACGGTTTGCTCCTCCAACAGGCTCCCGGCCCTTTTCAGGCCGGTGCCGCTCCTGGGGTTCTCCCTACAGAGCTTTGCTCCTCCTCGGACAGCCGCACGCCTTTCGGCGCCGTTACTCTCCTGCCGTTCCTAGCAACCGCAGTCCTCCACTCTGAGGTTTTCTGGAAGATCACGGTTCTCCGCAGCTGCAGAGTCTTGCTCCGTCCGAAAAGTCCGTACCCCGCGGGGCTGCCGCCCCGCCGACGGGCCGATGCTCTCTTGGGATTTCGCCTCTCCAGGGCTCTCTCCGATCCGACGCGGCCGGCGCTTCCGCCGACCAACCCGCACACACTTCGGCTTCGCCGCGCCTCGCGAAAGACGTGACGTCGCCTGTGCCACCGGGCATTGCCCTTCGGATCGTCCAGGGGATCCGTCTCCGGACCCCCGGCCCTCCTGAGGTTTTCCACCTGGTCTCGCCCTAGGTGCCCCCGTGAGGCACCCAGGCGTATCCGGCCGGGACGAGCCCGACCGGCGCGAGGGGGGTTACCCCCCAAGGCGCCGGAACCCGAAGGCCCCTACGCCCGACTCGCTGCCCGGATGTCAAAGAGGCACTTCAGACAGGCGAAACCCCGGTGACGGGTCTCAGAAGCGCCCTTGCCCACCGGGGGCAAAGTCTACAACATGGCCAGAGATCGTCAAGGGGTATTCAACTCACAATCTGTTTCCCGTCAATGGGTTATGACATTCAACGCATGTGGATAACTCTGTGGGGAACTACCGATCCCGCTTCGGGGAAAGGGGATGTGAACGGTGCATGCTGGTGGACATCGGCCAGGGAGCGGCCGATGTAAGGGGAATGAGCCGGGGCGCGCCTGTCCCCGATTCCGGGGCGATTCACCGGGACTCCACAGGGTGTGGAAACCCCGCCGGGGGCGGGAGGTTGCTTTCATCCGGGCAAGGAGGCCCTATTCTTTGTATGTCGGTCGTGAATAGACCCAAGGCCTGGCGGCTAGGACCCGTCCGAAAAGGCGGTTGCTCTGAGGGCCGCCCTGCCGCCCGGATCTGCGCGCTCCTCCTCCTCCCCCTCCTCGGCGCCGCCTGCGCCTCGGTCGATTCCTCCCTCCCCCCCGCCTACGTCCCGGCCCCCGAGGAGGAATTCTCGAGCAGCGCCAGTTCACTGGCCGCGGAGCTCGGCCTCGCCCTGAAGGACGAGCCGGAGCTCCGATGCCTCGCGCTCGAGGGGGAGGCCGGCCGAATCCTGCTGGTGAACGGGACCCGCACGGTGACGGTCGCGGGGAGGCGGCTGGAGGCCTCGGCGGCGCTCCGGTTCTCCGGCGGGGACTGCCCGCTGCTCCGGGAGGACGCGGTGCGGATTGCCGCGGCCTGGCACGAGGCCGAGGCACGCCTCGCCGGGAAACGGAAGGAGTGGACGGACGCTCCCACCCCGGCTCTTCCGCCTCCCGCCCCGCGCGCGGGGAAGGGGAGCGCGGTGGGCGAGCCCGAGTGGGCCGTCCGGCTCCAGCGGGAGTGGGAGGGGATCCTCGTCCACCACTCCGCGTCGCCCTCGGGGAACCTCGAGCGCCTCGACCGCTACCACCGCGAGCACAACGGGTGGCTCATGGTGGGCTACGACTTCGTCATCTGCAACGGGGACGGCGGCCCCGACGGCCTCGTCCAGACCACGGACCGGTGGCGCCGGCAGATCCAGGGCGCCCACGCAGGGGAGGGCCTCAAGCGCTACAACGACCACTGGATCGGGATCTGCCTCGTGGGGGACTTCAACCGGGGCCGGCCGACCCGGGAGCAGATGCGCTCGCTGCGGAGGCTCGTGGCCTGGCTCCAGGACTACTGCGAGATCCCCGGAGGGAACGTGCGGCTCCACCGGGACGTCCGTGCCACGGAGTGCCCCGGGGGGCACTTCCGCCTGGAGGAGGTCCTCCGCGACGCGCCGCGGGGGCGCTGAGGGAGGGCGGGCTGCCGCCCGCCCCTACTCCTCTTCCTTCTTCGCCGGGGGCTTCTTCTTGGCGGAGCCGAGGATCTTGTACATGCCGGTGCCGCAGGTCCGGCACTTGCCGCGCATGGCGAGCTTCCCGTTGGACATCGTCACCTCCTGGGTGCTCACCATCTCGGACTTCTTCCGGCACTTGACGCAGTACGCTTCGGAAGCCATTGGCTCCTCCTGATACCGAACCCGACCCCTCTTTTCAGGGTTCCACGGGCGCTACGGTGACCCCGACCCGTCGCGGGAACCCCGAAAAAAGGGGTCGGGTTCGGTATGCCTATCTCCGCGCCGCGGCGGCGATGGCGGCGGAGTTCTTGGAGAAGCGGATGTCGCGGCTGTCCGCGTACTCCATGAGCTCCTCCACCATGGAGCGGTGGATGAGCCCCTCCTCGGCGAGCAGGCGCAGGAAGATGCGGCCCT
>Ga0247727_10004479_pt1 | contig 29582 bp, 29 predicted proteins | sample WisWelCaveWW1625_FD_202498 | JGI IMG/M metagenome (GOLD analysis project Ga0247727, IMG submission 202498) | Biofilm microbial communities from Wishing Well Cave, Virginia, United States - WW16-25 | ecosystem: Environmental > Aquatic > Deep subsurface > Groundwater > Cave microbial mat | place...
CTTCAGGGTTTCCCCCATTGAGAAAAATCCTCGACTGCTGCCACCCGTAGGTGTCTGGACCGTGTCTCAGTTCCAGTGTGGCTGGTCGTCCTCTCAGACCAGCTACCCGTCTAAGCCTTGGTGGGCCGTTACCCCGCCAACTAGCTGATAGGCCGCAGCCCCATCTCAAAGCGCCAGGTCTTACGATCCCCAGCTTTGATCTCACGATCACATTCGGTATTAATCCGGCTTTCGCCGAGCTATCCCCAACTTCGAGGTAGGTAGCTACGTGTTACGCACCCTTTCGCCACTAGAGTTCACTCATATTGCTATAAACAAACTCCCGTTCGACTTGCATGTCTTATCCACGCCGCCAGCGTTCGTTCTGAGCCAGAATCAAACTCTCCGTAAAAAAACTTTCAGACCATTGCTGACCTGATCGTTTCCACGATGAGCAACCAACCGGGGCTCCCCGATTGATATTGTTACATCACTCAATAAGTCTACTTCGACTTGCATCGAAGCAGACGTGGGCTCTCACGTATCGCACATTTCAATTTTCAAAGAACCGCTTACTTCCAAATTGGGACGACAAAAAACCCGACACAGCGACAGCACAGATGCGCCGTGCCGAGCAAAATATTGCTTACTACTAAAGAACCGTCCTGACTTCCCCTCGCAGCAGTACGTATCTACTCCGCTGCGCAACCACTGTCAAGCTTCCCGCAGAGATATCTTTCCCCGCAAAAGAGCCGCGAAAATACCTATCCGCCCAACCCAATGCAACAACTTTCTTCTGCCTTGTCCACCAAGCCAAAACACACGCTTCTGCCCGCTCTTCCCGGTAGGGCGCGCCAAGAACGTCCGACCTGATGCAACCACGCTTTTCAGGCAATCTCCCGTTTCGAAAATTCCTTTCTAACTCACTGTTCGTCCGCTATAAATGCGGCGAGGACTATCTTGGACCGTAAACCTTACTACTCCACAGAATACGGCGAAGCTTATCTTGGCGACTCATTAGAACTGATGCGAGAGATGACGGAGGCATCGGTTAACCTTGTTGTTACCTCTCCCCCTTTTGCTCTGACACGAAAGAAGGAATACGGCAACGCTGAGGATGACGAATACATCGGATGGCTTCTGCCTTTCGCTTACGAGATCAAGAGAATTCTGAAACCTGACGGCAGCTTCGTCATCGACCTCGGAGGTGCATATCAGAAGGGTGCGCCGGTACGCTCGCTTTATCAATTTGAGACTTTGATCGCTCTTTGCAGAACTGTCGGCTTCTATCTCGCCCAAGAATTCTACCACTACAACCCCACGCGCCTGCCGACTCCGGCAGAGTGGGTAACAGTCCGAAGGTTGCGAGTGAAGGATTCCGTGAATGTGGTTTGGTGGCTAAGCAAATCGACAAACCCGAAGAGCGATAATAAGAAAGTTCTTGCGCCATACAGCAAGGCAATGGAAGACCTGCTCAGCCGGCAGACTTACAACTCCGGCAAGAGACCGTCTGAGCATGACATCAACGCGACCTCGTTCCTCAAGAATCATGGCGGCGCGATTCCGTCAAATCTGCTCTCCCTTGCGAATTCAGAAAGTAACAGTGCGTACATTCGCAGGTGCAAAGATCGCAACATAAAGTTACATCCTGCTCGATTTCCGACGGAGTTCCCGGCGTTCTTCATTAAGTTCCTAACCGATGAAGGCGACGCTGTTTTAGACCCATTTGCAGGATCGAATGCGACCGGCGAAGCCGCAGAAAAACTCGGCCGCAAATGGACGGCAATCGAAATGAACGAGGAATATGTTCGGGGTTCGCGGCTTCGCTTTGAGGACACGCCACAGCTAATGCTCATCCGTGAGCGCCGCCATTCCAAATACGCCAAGGCTTAGCAAACCGCATCTGCTGGATCGGATTATTCAGGCAATCCGCATCAGTGGTTGGGATGTTCTCATTCTAACTGACGAGCATCCGTTCGATCTCAGCATATTCAGCGGTGACACAAAGGTCGGCCTTCTCTGCTACATCTGGAACTTGACGCACGGGGGTTTTCCTCGCGACCCCAATGAACTGCGAATTCAGGTTACCGGCGTCGATCAGATTGAACTACGCGAAGGCATGCGGACTTTGTTGTTGGGTTGGTCTGAGGCGCTTGGCGTCTTTGCCGGTTTCGACGCGACCAAACATCAAATACCAATGGCAGGACGTTCACCGTCTTTGCAGATACGTCGCGAGGCTTTGGAAAAGGCTAAGGTCAACGGCTTCTATCCGCAGAGTCGAGGTAGCGATGAAATTGCCGTGGCCTTTCGCCCTGACTTTTTCATTCCGTACGTGCTCCAAGCGGACGAACTTCATAAGACGACTTCGGCGACGACTGAAGCAAGAATACTTGAGAAGGTTGCGAAGGAAGAGCCGGGAGAAATGGAGTTTCCCGATATTCCGCCCGGCGAACGAAAGCAGGTTCTGCAGACATTCACACGCAAAGTTCGCGATGCTCGCTTCCGCCGAAACGTCTTGCTCGCTTACAGTCATCGTTGCTGCATGTGCGGATTGCAACTCGACCTGCTGGATGCCGCCCATATAGTCCCGGTAGAGCACGAAAAGGGCACGGATGAAATCAAGAATGGCCTGTCTCTCTGTGCCCTGCATCATCGGGCGTTCGATCATGCGCTACTTGGAGTTCGCAAGGACTACTCCCTCGCTCACAATGATAAGCAGTTCTCTCATCTTCGCTCGATCGGATGGGATGGAGGCGAGGCGGAATTCAAGGCGGCCCTTCGTGACCAAATACTGTTGCCATCTCGCAAAGCGATCTATCCTGACCCAGACTACCTCGTTTTTGGGCAAGAGCTTCGTGGGTGGCAGAGACGATCTCTTTCCTAGACACAGTCATCCGCTATGCGCTTCGTTACCTTCACCACCAAAGCAACCGGCATCCGTGCCGGCATCCTGTCCAACGACGGTGTCGTGCCCCTCAGCGGCTCTGCGCGAGACATCCTTGCCGGCCTCGACAATCCACACCCTACCGGCGAAGCAATCCCGCTTGCCGACGTCCGGCTGCTCCCGCCCATTCCCGACCCGCAAAAGATCATCTGCGTCGGCCAAAACTACCGGGATCACTGCGCCGAACAGAACGTCCCGCTTCCCGACCGCCCCATCATCTTCACAAAATTCGTAACATCACTTGCCGGCCCGCGCGACAACATCGTGTTACCGCGCATCTCGACGCAGATAGACTTCGAGATCGAACTCGCCTTCGTCATCGGCAAAACCGGTAAGCACATCCCGAAGGAACGCGCCCTCGACCACGTCGCCGGCTACATGGTTTTCAACGACGTGACCGCCCGCGACATCCAGCGAGCCGACAAACAATGGGTGCGCGGCAAAAGCTGCGATACCTTCGCGCCGTGCGGCCCTGCGCTCGTCACCCGCGACGAGATTCCTGATCCGCAAAACCTCAAGCTCAAACTCAGCGTCAACGGCGTCGCGATGCAATCGTCGAACACAAGTCAGATGATCTTCGGCGTCGCCGATCTCATCGCATTCCTCTCACAAACAATTACGCTCGTCCCCGGCGACATCATCTCCACTGGCACACCGCCCGGCGTCGGCCACTTCCGCAAACCGCCGGTCTACCTCAAGCCCGGCGATAAAGTCGTCGCCACCATCGAGAAACTCGGCTCACTCGAAAACACCTGCGTCGCCGAATAGCTTCCGGCAAATCACTTTCACATCGTTTCCCCGGTAAGGCACAACCCCCAACACCGGCACGCCACACAATCCCGGCAACACTCTCGGATTCGTCTTCTTCGCCAAACTGCGTCCCCGGCTCATGTCACTCAGCACCAAGCCGGCAATCTTTAATCCGCACGCTCGCGCCTGATTCACCGTCAACACGCTATGGTTGATCGTGCCCAAACCAAGTCGCGCGACAATCAAGACCGTCAATCGTAACTGCTTCGCCAAATCGGCCACGAAATACCCGCGCTTAATCGGCACCATCAACCCGCCCGCGCCTTCGACGAGTAGAATATCGTACAACCGGGCCAAGCGCCGGTACGCCGCGACGATGCGCCGCACGTCAATCCGCGTGTTCTCCAACGCCGCCGCCACACTCGGCGCCAACGGCTCCCGCAAGAATACCGGATTGATCGCGTCGACAGTTACCTCGTCGTCCATCAGTCGCCGGTAGAGGCGCGCATCGTTGCGCCCACCGGCACCGCACGCAATCGGCTTGAACGCCGCCGCCTTTACCCCGCGCCGTCGCAATTCGGCTAGCAACAGCGCTGTCACGTAAGTCTTGCCAACACCAGTGTCCGTGCCGGTGATGAAAATGCCGCGCGTCATAGCAACGAAATCGGGTCGACATCGACGCTCACATTCACATCCTCTGGCCACTTCTTGCCGGACACGACTTTGCTGAGCGCTTCGGTGAGTTTCATGATTTGTTCGGTCCGCACCATGATCTGAAAGCGGTACTGATTCTGAATCCTTGCCAGCGGCGCCGGCGTCGGCCCCGCGATGAGTATGCGCTCGCTGGCGATTTCATTCTTGAGCTGGCGAGCGAGCGTCTCCGCTACGAACTTCGCTTTGTCCTCACTGCGCCCGCGCACGGTGACACACACAAGGCGTGTCACCGGCGGATACCGCAATTGCTCACGGTACTCGATCTCATGATCGTAGAATCCGACGAAGTCATGTTGCCGAGCGTACTGCACTGCCGGATGAAACGGCGTGAACGCCTGCACGATGACTTCGCCTTCCACATCGCCACGCCCAGCGCGTCCGGCCACCTGCACGAGCAACTGGAACGTCCGCTCACCGGCCCGAAAGTCCGGCAGGTGCAGCGCCATGTCGGCGAAAATAATTCCGACGAGAGTGACGTTCGGAAAATGCAGCCCTTTTGCAATCATCTGCGTGCCAACGAGAATATCAATCTTGCCGACGCGAAACGCGCTGAAGATTTCGCGATACAGATTCTTCTTCGTCATGATATCTGAATCCATCCGTTGCACGCGCGCTTTTGGAAACGCTTTCTGAATCGCCGACTCGACTTTCTCCGTGCCCATGCCGGAGTATTTGATCGCCGGGTCCTTGCATTCAGGGCATCGGTTCGGCACGCCGGCAATGTGATCGCAAAAATGGCAACGCAACTGTCCGTCGCGCCGGTGATACGTCAACGCAACGCTGCAGTTCGGGCACTTCGCGACGTAACCGCACTTCGGACAAAAGCAATGCGTCGCATAGCCTCGCCGGTTGAGAAACAAGATGACCTGCTCCTTCTTGTCGAGACGCGCCTGAATCGCATCGCGCAACTTTGCCGACAACACGTGCACGCCTTTTTGCCGAATCGCCTCCTGCCGCATGTCCACAATGCGCATGAGCGGCATCTTCTGGTTGTCCACGCGTACCGGCAGCGTCGCCAACACATACCGGCCACGCTTGGCATTGTAGAATGATTCCAGCGACGGCGTTGCCGAGCCCATGACGACGGCGGCGCCTTCGAACTTGCCGCGCATCACCGCCACGTCGCGCGCGTTGTACCGCGGCGCTTCCTCCTGCTTGTAACTCGTCTCGTGTTCCTCATCGATGACGATCAACCCGAGCGCCTGAACCGGCGCGAACACCGCCGAGCGCGCGCCGATGACAATGTGGGATTGGCCATCGCGGATCTTGTGCCATTGATCGTGGCGCTCACCGGCACTGAGATGACTGTGCAACACTGTGATCTGTTGACCGGGAAACCGCGCGCGAAACCGTTCGACGGTTTGTGGCGTCAGCGAAATCTCCGGCACGAGCACGATCGCGTCCTTACCTTGCCGGAGCGTGAAATCAATCGCCTGCAAATACACTTCCGTCTTGCCGCTGCCGGTCACGCCGCGGATGAGTACCGGCTTTTCGGGGTTCGAGATTTGAGCTTTGCACAATTCAAGCGCCTGAAGCTGCTCGGTGTGCAGTTTCAACGCTTCGGTCGGCAGAAACACTTCGCCGCCGAAAGGATCGCGCTCGTCAACCTGATCACTGAGCATGACGAATCCCTTACCGGCCAGCCGTTTGATGGTTGAAGCGTCCGTGTCGGCGAGTTGCGCGAGTTTCGCGACGAACATGCCATCCGACTTCTGCAGAATCTCGATGACCTGCCGGGATTTCGGGCGCAGTTTTGCGAGCTGCTTCGCGTCAATCTTGCCGGCGCGGACGAACTGGCGTTCCTTCCAACTGATTTTCGCCTTGCGCACCACTTCCGGCAGCGCGCATTTCACGCAGAGTTCGACCGGGCAGCAGTAGTACCGGCCCATCCAGCGTGTGAGTTCGAGAATCTTGTCGCTGAGTAACGGTTTCTTGCCGACGACTTCGCCAATTTCCTTGAGCTTGCCGTAGCTCGATGTCTCCGCGAGCCCGACGACGTAGCCCTGCGCGTTGCGCGCGCCGAACGGCACGGCCACCCGGGAGCCAACGTGCACCTGACCGGATAATCCGGCCGGGATGCGGTAGTCAAATTCCCGGTCGAGCGCGAGATCGACGACGACTTTGGCAATCGAATGCGTCACGGCCGGTCATGGTATACTGCCGGTCATGGTGCAGCGAGGAACAAAGCGGTGGTTGATGTTGTCGGTGGTGGTTTTAGCCGTTGGTTATGCCGGCTTCGTGTACGTGCGATGGATTTACCGGGAACACGTTTGCAACGCGTTGATCGAGGAAATTGCGCCGCGCCACGGCGTGGACAAATTCCTCGTCAAGGCTGTGATCCGGCAGGAGAGCGGTTTCGATCCGTTCGCGCACAGCTCGGCCGGAGCGATTGGATTGATGCAAGTGATGGAGGCGGCCGGTCAGGATTGGGCGTGGGCGACCGGGCGCAAGGATTTCACGCGCGACGCGTTGTGGGATCCGCGCAACAACGTCGAGGCCGGCACGTGGTATCTGGCGCGGGCGTTGCGACGCTGGAGCGACAAGCCCGAGGAGGAACGCATTCCGTTCGCGCTGGCGGAGTACAATGCCGGCTACGGCAACGTTCTAAAGTGGCTGCCGAATGGTCGCGCGACGACCGCGGAGGAGTTTATGGCGGTGATCACCATTCCCGGCGTGCGCTACTACATCAAGAAGGTGACCGGGTATTACGAAGACTACAAGAGAAGCGAAGGGAAGCTGCTCCCGGTTTCGACGATGACTTCTAGGGTGAGGCCGGTGAGGCCAGGAGAAGCGTAGCCATCATCAAAGGAGGGCATCCGTGAGCAGCCATCCCTTCAACTGCTTTGGACACCGCCCCAGACGGAACGTTCAACGACCTTGCAGCTTGCGGTTCTTGGCCCGGGACGCCTCCGCCAGCTTGGCCTTGAAGACGACGAACTGTTTCCGCAGCTTCGCGTCGCCGGTCGCCAGTATTTGCACCGCCAATAAGCCGGCATTGCGACCGGCGCCGATGGCCACCGTCGCGACCGGCACGCCCGACGGCATCTGCACCATCGACAACAACGAATCGAGTCCCTTCAACGCTTTGCTCTCTATCGGCACGCCGATGACCGGCAACGGCGTGGATGCCGCCACGACGCCGGCCAGATGCGCCGCGCCGCCCGCGCCGGCAATGATGACCCGGATTCCCCGGGAATCTGCAGCGCGCGCGTACTCCGCCACGTCGTCCGGCGTACGGTGCGCGCTCATGACATGGGTTTCCGTCGCGACGTCAAATTCGGCGCACGCCTCGGCGGCGGCCTTCATCGTGTCCCAGTCCGAATCGCTGCCCATCAAAATTCCGACCAGCGGTTTTCCGGTGGCTTTCATGTTTCGGACAAAGACTTCAAAACGGATTCGAGTTCAAGTCTTTTGTTCTCCCGCAGCGCCTCGTCGGCATCACGCGGCACGGTGATTGGCGCGCCGAAGCGCGCCGTGCACCGTGCGAACGGCAAGGGAATCATGAAAGCGTCCCAAGTCTTGAGCGTGATCTGGCGCGACAAGGTGTAGCTCACCGGCACGATCGGCGCGCCGGTGAGTTGGGCGAGTGAAATGACACCGGGCTGGGCCTGATATTTTGGTCCGCGCGGGCCATCCGGCGTGATTCCGATGTCGCTCCCCTGGGTCACTTGTCGGATCAGTTCACGCAGCGCTTCGCGACCCCGCCGGCTCGAGGAGCCGCGGACGCAGGTCATGTCGAAGCGGGACAAGACCTGCGCCAGTTTTTCGCCGTCCTCGCTGGCGCTGATGAGCACGGCGACGCGATGCGCCCTTCGTGCCGGCCAACGATAGCGATAGAGGACCGGCAGGAGAAAAATCCGATTGTGCCAAAACGTGATCAGGATCGGCTGCCCGGGCGCCGCGGCGCGCTGGCCGTGCGGATCGACGAATCTCCACCGCAACGTCCAACCAATGAAAAGGGTGATGGCTCGCAGGATGGCGCCGCTCATAGCGCAAATTGCAGGTCGTGGAGCCGTTTGTACGCCTGGCCGCCGGCCAGCAGTTCGTCGTGCGTGCCGCGTTCGGCGATGCGGCCGTTTTCGAGCACGACGATGGTATCGGCGTGCTGCACAGTGGACAGCCGGTGGGCGATGACGACCATCGTGTGCTGCTTGGCGCGGCCGGCCCCCCACATCAAATCGTCGAGGGCAGCCTGCACGGCGCGTTCGCTTTCGGTATCCAGCGCACTGGTCGCTTCATCGAGAAGTACGATGGGCGGGTTGCGGAGAATGGCGCGGGCGATGGCGAGGCGCTGGCGCTGGCCACCGGAGAGTTTGACGCCGGATTCGCCGATGACGGTCTCGAATTGTTGTGGCATCTGTCGGATGAAGTCCTGCGCGTGCGCCCGGCGGGCAGCACTCATGATCTGCTCGGTGGTGGCCGCCGGCAGGCCGTAGGCGATGTTGGCGGCCACGGTGTCGTTGAACAGAAACGTGTCCTGCGTGACGAGGCCGATCTGGTCGCGCAACGAACGCAAGGTGACCTCGCGCACGTTGACACCGTCCACGCGCACGGCGCCGCCGGTCGCGTCGTAGAACCGGGGAATCAGATTCAACAGGGTCGTCTTGCCGGAGCCGCTGGCGCCGACGATGGCCACCAGCGAGCCGGCCGGGATTTCCAGATCGATCCCACGGAGGACGCCGCGCTGCGGTTCGTTGTTGGCGTGTTGGTAATGGAATGAAACGCTCTCAAAACGGATCGATTTCTGGAAGTGCGACAAGACGCGCGCGGCCGGCGCCTCGACGACGGTGGGAGCGGTGTCGAGGATCTGAAAAATGCGTTCCGCGCCGCTCAAGCTTTCCTGCAGCGTCGTGTACACGCGGCTGAGTTTTTTGAACGGGTTGTACAACAGCCAGAAGCCGAGCGCCATAGTGACGAGTTGACTACCGGCCAACCGCGCCCGAAACGCGTAGACAAACACCGCCGTGATGCCCAGCGCCGCCATAAACTCGATGATCGGGGCCAGGATGGCTTGGGCGCGGATTACGCGCATTTGTTGGCCGAACACGCGCGCCGTGAACTGCCGGAAATCCTCCGTCTCCCGCGCTTCGGCTCCAAACGCCTTGACGACGCGCGCTCCGGCAATCGCCTCTTGTAACACCGAGAGCAGCGACGCCTGCAATTTCTGCGTCGTCTGGCTGGCGATGCGGATCTTGCGGCCGTACACCAGAATCGGGACGAGGCAGACCGGGAACAGCAGCAGCGCACCCAGCGTGAGCGCCCAATCGATGTACAGCAAATAGCAGACGACGGCCGCCAACGTGAACGGTTGCTTGACGAGGTCCTCAATTGCCCCGGCAATGGAACGCTGGATGAGACTGACGTCGTTGGTCACGCGCGAGATCAGGTCGCCCGCCCGCGCCTCGGTGTAGAAATCCAGCGAGAGCGACTGGAGATGCTCGAAGAGCCGGGTGCGCAGATCCACCACGATCCGCAGGCCGACCCAATTCATCAGGTAGTTGCTGAGGAAATCGCTGAGGCCACGCGCCAGCATCACGGCCGGCAGAATGCCGGCAACGGCCGCCAACTCCCACCCGGTCAGTTGCGTGTTTTGCTCCAGAAAGCGCGCCCAAATGCGCTGCACGACGTAGAGCAACGCGCCGTTGGTCGAGCCGTACAGCGCGCCGCAGACAATCCCGGCCACCAACCGCAGCCGGTACGGCCGCGCGAAGCCCGACAGACGACCGCAGAGCGCCTGCATCTCACTCCATTTGCCCATGGGGGCGGCAGTATAACATTCCGCCCGGCACGGCAAAGGCTAATGTCAGCCACCGCCGTGGAGGTTTGACATTTGGAGGACGTTGACTGACTATTCTGCGGTCTCGATTTGATGAGCACGACCGATGTGACGAATGCGGCGCGTAGCCCCGAAAGTCCGGGGAAGCCGTGGACGTTTTCTCTCCCGACAAATCCCGAGGACCGCAACCGGCTGATCCTGGCAGTGGTCGGCTTGGCTCTGATCTTCGTGGCTTTCGGGGTCGTGAAGATTACCGTCGTGCGCAACGTGCCGGTGTCCTTGATCGCTTGGTTGTTCTATTTCTGGGGCAGCGGCGCCGATTACGCGCACGGGTATGTGGTGCCGGTGGTGGCCGGCGGACTGGCCGTCTGGAAGTGGCGTCGCGGACTGTACGCGCTGCCGATGGAGACGACGCGCGCCGGTATCGGAGCCGTGGCGGTCGCGATGTTCGTCTACTGGATCGGCGTGCGCGCTCAAAATCCCCGCGTGGTTGCGGCGTCGCTGGTGTTGCTCGTGTTCGCACTGGTCGTGTACCTGGCCGGTTGGCGGTGGGCGAAGGAATTGTGGTTTCCGTGCGCGTTTTTGTTTTTCATGATCCCGGTTACGTTCTTGGAAGCGTACGTTTCGTTTCCGCTGCGGCTGTTCGTGGCCAAGACGGCAACCACGATGCTCAACATGTTCGGCCTCGAAGTGTACCGCGATGGTACCGGCATTTATTCGAAGCTGAAATTGTTCAAGCCGCTCGATGTCGCCGATCCGTGCAGCGGGATTCGGTCGCTGATGGCGCTGATGGCGCTCGCGGCCTTGTACGGCTACGTGACGATGAACCGGTCGTGGAAGAAATGGGCGCTGTTCGCATCCAGCATGCCGTTGGCGGTCGTCGGCAACCTGGCGCGCATCACGACCATCGCGCTGGTGGCGCAAGGATTCGGGGAGGATCTGGCGATGAACATCTACCACGATTACTCCGGCTACATCGTCTTCAGCCTCGCGATTCTGTGCATGATCGGTCTCGGCGCGTTGATGAACGTGCATTACCGGGAACTGATTCATTACTGGACGAAGGAAGAGGTCGAGGTGCCACGCCCCGTGCCGCGTTCGACCAAGCGCCGCAATTGACACCCCCGGTCGGCTCTGCTAGAAATCTCGCGCGAACCGCATAACCCTGAGGTGTCACCGTGGCCAAAGTCGTCCTCGAAAACGTCTGCAAAACCTACCCCGGCGGCGTGAAGGCCGTCGATAACGCCAACCTCGAAATCGACGACCGCGAGTTCGTCGTTCTCGTCGGCCCATCCGGTTGCGGAAAGTCCACCACCCTGCGCATGATTGCCGGCCTCGAAGAAATCTCCAGCGGCTCGGTTTCCATCGATGGGAAGCGCGTCAACGATGTCCCGCCGAAAGACCGCGACATCGCAATGGTGTTCCAAAACTACGCGCTCTACCCGCACATGACCGTGTACAAGAACATGGCGTTCGGCCTCATGCTCCGGAAATATCCGAAGGACGAGATCGACAAGCGTGTCCGGGAAGCTGCGCAAATCCTCGGCATCACCGACGAACAACTCGAACGCAAACCCAAAGCCCTTTCCGGTGGGCAGCGTCAGCGCGTCGCCGTCGGCCGCGCCATCGTGCGCAAACCGAAAGCGTTCCTCTTCGATGAGCCGCTCTCCAACCTCGACGCCAAGATGCGCGTCCAAATGCGCGTCGAGATTTCCAAGCTCCACAACCAACTTCAGTCCACGATGATCTACGTCACGCACGATCAGGTCGAAGCCATGACGATGGGCGACCGCATCGTCGTCATGAAAGACGGCCTCATCCAACAAGTGGCCGAACCTATCGCGCTCTACAACAATCCGAACAACATGTTCGTGGCCGGCTTCATCGGCTCGCCGCCGATGAACTTCTTCCGCGGCAAGATCGAATCGAAGCAAGGCGCGCTGTGGCTCACCGAGGACGCGGCCGCCGGCAAGACCGGCTTCAGCCTCCGCATCGCCGACCGCATGGCCGGCAAGCTCAACGCTTACGCCGGCAAGCCGGTCGTGTTCGGTTCCCGGCCCGAAGACATCAACGACAAGCAACTCACGCCGCAAGCCAATCCCGGCCACGTCGCCGCCGCCACCGTCGAACTCGTCGAGCCGATGGGCGCCGAGATTCACCTCACGCTCAGCACCGGCACCCATTCGTTCACGTCCCGGCTCGATTCCCACGAGACCGCCACCGTCGGCCAACGCCTCGATATGGTGTTCGACATGAACAAGTGCCACTTCTTCGATCCGCAGACCGAAAACGTGATCGTTTGAGTCGTGGGTAAGGCGCGACCGCCGGGCGCGCCGAGAATTTTATGAGCGCCGACCGGTCAGCCGACAAACTTCCGCTCTCCTGCGGTCAACGCCTGTTGCGCTACGTCGGCGGCGTCATCCTCTCCGCTTGCGCCGTCATGTTCGTTCTCGGCGTCACCGTGTTGCGCGACCGGCTCTACAGCCTCGAACTCGTCACCTACTGGAGCTGGTGTTTCCTGCTCGCCATCGCGTCGATGGTCTGTGCGCTCTGGGACATGATCCTCATCCGTCGCACCTTTAAGCGAACGCGCCGGGAACTTTTTCGCGCTGAGCTTGGGAACGAATCCGCTCCACCGCCCACGCCGCGTGCTCCCGAATAAGCGGCTCCGAGTCGAGCACCGCGCGATTCAATGCCGGTAAGGCTTCCACGCCGGCTGTGTTGCCGAGCACCACGCACACGTTGCGCAGAAATCCGCGCCGCTTGATCCGGTAAATCGGCGTGCCGGCAAAGAACTGTCGAAACTTCGCGTCGTCCCACGAAAGCATCTCCGTCAACGCCGGCATCTCCCGCTGCCGGAATTCCCGCACCGGCGATTGCCGGGCAAATCGATTCCACGGACACACTTCGAGACAATCGTCACACCCGAATAAGTGATCGCCGATGAGCGGACGGAGTTCGACCGGGATCGCGCCCTTCAATTCAATCGTGAGATAGCTGATGCACAGCCGGGCATCCAGCCGGTACGGCGCGACAATCGCGCGCGTCGGGCACACATCGATGCAACGGGTGCATTTGCCGCAATACGTCCGTTCCTGCGGCTCATCCGCCGGCAGCTCGCGCGTCGTCAACACGACGCCGAGGAACAGCCAGTTGCCGTGCGACCGGCTGATGAGGTTGGTGTGCTTGCCGACGAAGCCGATGCCGGCGCGTTGCGCCAAGTCGCGTTCGAGAATCGGGCCGGTATCCACGTACCACTTCGCGTTGCCGCCAATGAACTCAGCGAGTTGCCGGAGTTTCTCGCCCATCACGTCGTGGTAATCGCGCGTACCGGCTGCGTACCGGGCGACGAGGGGTGAATCGCCGGTGTAATAGTTCAAGCCGACGACGATGATCGAACGAGCCGGTGGCGCAACACGTCGGTCAACGTTGCGCGCCAGGTAACCCATCTCGCCATGAAACCCGTCGGCGAGCCATTGCCGGAACTGCTCGCGGTGCGCCGGCGGATTGCCCGTCGTGATGCCGACCAAATCAAAGCCGAGCGCGTGCGCTTTGGTCTTGATAGATTCGGACGAGGGCATCGGCTTGTTTCTCGATGGTTAGGTTTGACGTATCGAGTTGAAGGGGAATGGCCCGGTAGAGCGGCTCGCGCTGCCGCAGCAGCGTTTCGATGCAGGTTTGCCGGTCGGAATCGGATTCGAGGAGCGGACGATGTTTTGTGTGCCGGGTGCGCTCGAAGGCAATCCGAGGCTCGATCCAGCAGCAGATCACGATGCCGGTACGGCTGAAGTCACGGACGTTGTCGGGATTGAGGACGATGCCGCCGCCGGTGGCGATGACGAGGCCGTCGCGCGCGGCGAGTTCGCGGACGATGTCGCGTTCCCGGTCGCGGAAGAATGGTTCACCGTCGGTCTCGAAAATTTGGGCGATGGTGCGGCCGAGGCGTTGCTCGATCAGCGCGTCGGTGTCGAGAAATTCCATCCCGAGTTGCCGGGCGACTAGTTTGCCGGCACTGGTCTTGCCACTGCCCATGAAGCCGACGAGCACGAGGTTCTTCATCGCGGGGAATCTAACAGAGGGTTTCGGTTGAAACAAAGGGAAAGCCCGCCTGGCATCGCAGCCGCGGTCGTGACGGGGATTTTGCCGGGGCGGGATGCCCCCTAGGTTGTCGGAAGAGAACTAGACTCGTGTGACGTTCTGGGCCTTGGCTCCTTTGGCGTCCTGGATGACTTCGAATTCCACCGACTGGCCCTCCGCCAGCGTTTTGAATCCATCACCCTTGATCGCCGAGAAATGGACGAACACATCCGGTCCGCCCTCCTGCTGAATGAAGCCGAAGCCCTTCTTCTCGTTGAACCACTTCACTGTACCGCGTGCCATCAGTCACTCACCTCCCCCAACCTGCCGCGCTTGAACGCGACAAAAAAACAAGACCGCGACGGGCCGAAGCCCATCACGGTCATTCATTCACGGAACTCACGAATCAGCGACATCGAAAGCTTAGTCACACGAAACGATGCGCAGTGTGTAGCAGAACGCCTCGCGCACGTCAAAATCATATTTTGGCGAGCCGAGTCATAGCACGCAGCGCGAAGACTGGCGGAGAGGGAGGGATTCGAACCCCCGAGACGCTTGCGCGCCTAGCGGTTTTCAAGACCGCCGCATTCAACCGCTCTGCCACCTCTCCGCTGCCGCGAACGCCGGCACATTACCACATCCTTACCGGCGTTTGCTGCCAAAATTGATGGCCATCGTCCCACCGACGTATTCCTCGAAACCGCACTCGGTGAAGCCGGCAACCTCCATCAGCGATCGGATGCCGCGCTGCGCCGGGTAGCTCGCCAGCGATGCAAGGATGTATCCGTGCGTGTCCGGGTCGCCGCAAAACAAGCGCCCCAACACCGGCAACGCCATCCGCAAATAACCAAAATACAAGCGCTGTAACGTTGGCGATTCCGGTTTGCCGAAATCCAACGACAGCATCTTTCCTCCCGGGCGCAACACGCGCAGCACCTCGCGCAGCCCGGCTTCGATATCGGCGAGATTGCGCAAGCCATAGCCGACGCTGACGACATCAAATGAGTTGTCCGCAAACGGCAACCGCAACGCATCGCCGCGAATCCACGTCACGCCGGCCTTGTTGCGTTGCGCGGCCACACGCAGCATCTCGTCCGTGAAATCCACCCCGACGACGCGCCCGCGAAAGCGTTGCGCGATGTCGCCGGTACCGCAACACACGTCGAGCACGTCTTGTGGCTGACCGGCCATCTGCACCAGCCGGCGTTTCCAATACCGATGCAGCCCGGCGCTCATGATGTCGTTGAGCAAGTCGTACCGGCGCGCAATCGTGGCAAACAACTTGTGCACCTTCTCGGCACGCTGCGCGTCCGGGCTGTAGAACTTGCTTTTCACGGCCTCGGAGCGTAACTAGAACGCTCCTATGAGTCACGACCGAATCACGAACGCGCGCGAATTGCTGGAGAGATTTCCCGGCAACGATCTTGCTCGCTACAACCTCGCACAAGCCCTCTACGATACCGGCGATTACGCCGGCAGTGCCGACCATTTGCGGCAGTTGTGCGCGAAGAAGAGCGAGTGGATGGTCGTGCACATTCTCCTCGGCAAGTGCTTGCTGCATACCGGCCAAAGCGACGAAGCGAAGAACCTTCTGAAGCACGCGCTCCAACTTGCCATCAGCCAACATCACGATGGCCCGCGCGAGGAACTGGAAGAACTGCTGAAGACGTTATAGCTCCACAGCCGGTGGGCCTTGCGGCGGCGTCTGCGGTTTCGCTTGGATGACGTGGAAGCGGCGTTCGAGCACAAGGGCGTCGTCGCAGTAGAACTCGATGCTGTAGAGTCCCGGCTGCGGGAACGCGAGTCCCACCAGATCAAAATTCAGTTCCACGACGGTGTGGATATCCGGGAACTGAATCTGGCCGTTGAGTTCGGCGACGACGGCTGCCGTGTCGTCGTGCGCGATGCGCAGCCGGGCCGCGCACGTGCCGCGACCTTCGGTCAGCGAAACAAAGACAGCCATGCGCGGATGCCGGCACGGGAAGCTGCCGGCCGCAATCTGGTTAAAAGTACCGATCAGCGATTTCTTGTGCGTGAGCTTGTCCTCGATGATCTGGTCGCACACGACAATCGCAAGACCGACCGGCATGGGAGTGGAGGAGGTCATTCGCGTGTTACCGGGAGATATCGCGCTGGCTGATGACGGTGTAGCCGGCCTTGACGAGCACGTCGCGCGCGTACTCCGGGTCTTCGCAGTGCAGCGCGAGGAGCGCTTTGTCGTGCGGGCGAATCATCAACGAATATGTGTACTGGAGATTGACCTCGGCGGCAGCGAGTTGACGCAGGACGTTATCGAGTTTCTCGGGCCCGCGCGGTAATTCGGCCACGACAAGGACCGATTCACCGGAAGGGATCCGTGCCTTGTGTAAGACCTCCCGGCAACGGTCAGGATCATCCACGACCATGCGAATGACGGCCGAGTCGGCGGTGTCCACGACGGAGAGGCCGCAAATGTGGATGTTGGCTTCGCCGAGCGTGCGGGTGAGATCGAGCAAGGCGCCGACCTTGTTTTCGAGGAACACCGAGAATTGTTTGACCAAGGGTGGACGCAGCGTTTCCGCAGTGCGCATATTCGATTCCGCCATCGTTTCTGCTCGCGCCGGCAACCCTAACGCAGTTGCTGGCACAGGGAAAGCAAAACTTTCCCGGTCAGTGCGCGGCGTCGAGATCGATGTGCTCGATCTTGAGGAAATCAATGATATGCGCGACCGACTCGGCGATGGATTGTTTGTCGGTGTGCACGACGACATCGGGTTTCTCGGGCGGTTCGTACGGCGCGTTGACGCCGGTGAAGTTCTTGATCTCGCCCGCGCGCGCTTTCTTGTAGAGACCTTTGGTGTCACGCTGCTCGCAAACTTCCAGCGGGGCGTTGACGTACACTTCGATGAAGTCGTTTTCGTTGACGAGCGAACGCGCCAGACGCCGGTCATCCCGGTACGGCGAGATGAATGCGGTGACGACGAGCACGCCGGCATCCATCATGAGCTTGGCGACTTCGCCGACGCGGCGGATGTTCTCTTGCCGGTCTTCGGGGGCGAAGCCGAGGTTGGCGCTGAGGCCGTGCCGGATGTTGTCTCCGTCGAGGATGTACGTGTGCAAACCCATCGCGAAGAGCTCGCGTTCGAGATCGGTCGCGATGGTGGATTTGCCGGCGCCGCTCAAGCCGGTGAGCCAGACGATGGCGCCCTTGTGCCGGTTGCGTCGCTCGCGGGAGTTGCGGGTGACTTTGCCTTCGCTCCAGAAAATGTTTTGGCTCTTGACGCCGGACAGCACGTCGCGCCGGTCGGGGTACTCGCCTTTCGAGATGACGCCGCCGCCACAGACTTGTCGGCCATCCACGAGCACGAAGCGGCCGGTCGGCACGATGCGGTCGTAGTTGTCGAACGCGATGGGCGACTTGGTGCGAACGGTGATCTCGGCGACTTCGTTGCGGGCGATGTGCGGCCGGGTCTTGGGATCGATCTCGGCGAGCGTCGAAGAATCGATGAGTTTGTCGATGGATTGAATGTGGCACTCGACTTCTTCGCTGGTGAGTTTGAGTTTCACCTTCCGGCCGACTTCGAGGTTCTGCCGGCCGAGCCAGAACAGTTTCGCGCTGAACACGTCGGTCTCGATCGGGGGTTCGTGCTCGTGTGAGCCGAGCTGGCCGCGCTCGACGTAAATCTGTTCCGTCAACGTGATGCCGATGGACTCGCCGGCACTGGCGGAGTCGTGTTGCGGCGCGTTCCAACGCTCGATGGATTTGACGGTGCTGATCTTGTTGCGGGGCGAGAACAAAATCTTGTCGCCGACCTTGATCGTGCCGGCTTCGACGCGGCCGCCGAGGATACGGCGATGATCGAACCGGTAAACATCCTGAACCCCGAAGCGTAGCGGCAGGTTGGCGTCCGGCTTGGCGACTTCAAATTGATCGAGCGCTTCGAGAACGGTCGGGCCGTTGTACCAAGGCATGTTCTTGGAGCGATTGGCAACGTTCTCGCCCTCGCGCGCGGCAATCGGGATGAACAATCGCGGCGTGATGCCGAGCGGCGCGAGGAAGGCCCGGTATTCGTCTTCGATGGACTTGAACGTTTTGTCGCTGTACTTGACGAGGTCCATCTTGTTGACGAGCACCGCGACTTGCCGGACGCCCAGCAACGAGAGCAGGAAGCCGTGCCGGCGCGATTGTTCCTGAACGCCTTCGTGCGCATCGATGAGCAACAGCGCGGCTTGCGCGTTGGCGGCGCCGGTGACCATGTTCTTCAGAAATTCTTTGTGGCCGGGCGCGTCAATGATGCAGTACTGGCGTTTCTTGGTGTGAAACCAAATCTGCGCCGTGTCGATGGTGATGTTCTGGTCGCGCTCGGATTGCAGGCCGTCCATCATGAACGCCCACTCGAACGGCATGCCGCGCTTCTCGCACGAGGCCTTGATCTTCTCGAGCTTCCCGTCCGGCAAGCTGCCGGTATCGTAGAATAGCCGGCCCACGAGTGTGGACTTTCCGTGGTCAACGTGACCAACGATGACGATCTTCAGTTGTTCAGGTGGCAAAGTTGTCGTGCTCATGAATCCGATCACATGTAACCGTCGCGGCGGAGTTTCTCGAACGCGTCTTCGCTCTCTTGATCTTGCGCGCGGACGCTGCGTTCGCTCTTCTTGGTGTTACGCAACTCTTCCTTGATCTTCTCGTAGTTGTCAGCCTGCGATTCAATGGAGAATGTGCAGGGCACGCAGCCGAGTGACCGGAAGCGGATACCGTTCTTCGCGAAATACAGGTGGACGTTCGGCACTTTCTCGCGCTCGGCGTACTCCCAAATGTTCATCTCGGTCCAGTGCAACAAGGGATGAACGCGCAGATGTGTCCCGCCGGCCATGTCGGTGTTGAATTGGTCCCATAATTCCGGTGGCTGGTCTTCGACGTTCCACTCCATGTTCTTATCACGCGGCGAGAAGTAGCGCTCCTTGGCGCGCGTCGGGTCTTCGTCTCGCCGGACACCGACGATGAGGCCGCCGAAGTTGTGCTTGTCCACGATCTTCTTGAGATTCTCTTTCAGCAACGCCGAGCAGCAAGTGACGCGGCCGAGCTTGTGGTTCATGCCTTGCGCGAGCGCTTCGTCGTTGCGGGCGACGATAAGATTGAGGTTCCATTCCTTCGCGAGTTGATCGCGCAACACGATCAGCTCCGGCATGTCGTAGCTCGTCTCCATGAACACGCACGGGAACGGGACGTGACCGAAGAAAGCTTTGCGCGCGAGCCAAAGGATCGTCTGTGAATCTTTGCCAACGCTCCAGAGCATCGCCAGACGCTCAATTTTGTTGAACGCCTCGCGCAGAATGTAAATGCTTTGCTGCTCTAATTTGTCCAGATGGTCCATAGATTGATCACTGCCGTTTCGTGGGCCGCGCGCTTAGATGTTGGCGGCAAAGGTGTGCAGTCCGCATTCCTTCTTGTCCGAGCCAGCCCAACGTCCAGCGCGTTCATCATCGCCACTCTGCACGGGTCGGGTGCAAGAATCAGGCCAGCAGCCGATGCTCGGGTATCCTTGATCGTGTAATGGATTGTAGTGAAGCTGATGGCTGATGATGTACCACCAGACCTCCTCCTTTGACCACGCCGCGAGAGGATTGATCTTCACATACCGGTGGCCGCCCGGTGTTTCCTGCAATTGCAGGATCTTCGACCCCTTGCGTACCTCGCCTTGTGAGCGGCGCAGGCCGGTAATCATCGCGTCGAGCGCCGGCAGCTTCTTTTCGAGCGGCAACACCTTGCGCATGTAGCAGCACTTGTCGGGTTCTCGCCGGTACAATTCGGCGCCGTATTGCTCGGCTTGTTGTTCGGGCGTCAACTCCGGATGTAGCCGTTCGATGGTGATACCGTACTCCTGTTCGATTTTGCGAATCAGTTCAACTGTCTCCTTGAACAGAAAGCCGGTATCAATGGTGAAGATCGGAATTGCCGGCGTCACTTTGCGCAGGGCAATGTCCATGATCACCAGCCCTTCCGGACCAAACGCCGTCGAAACTGCCAACCGCGGCATGAAATTGTCCGCCGCCCATTGCAGAATATCGCGCGGGGTCCGCGTCTCAAACTCTTCGGCAAACCCCTTGATTTGTTCCGAGGTGAACTTCATTCAGCCTTCAATCACATTGATCTCAACCGGCTCGACCTTGATCTTCAGACCTTCAAGCCACTTGATCGCCTTCTTGATCTCGCTGCGTTCCCCTTCCAACTCCAGCGACACAATGCCGACCTCTTCGGTCACGCTGGCCTGCCGGACATTCGTGACGACTTTGAACTTGCGGCCAAGATCGTAGATGACCGGCTCCTGAATCGCCTTCCTCGGATACGTCAGCCACAACCGTTTCGTTTCCTTCTTCACAGTCCACCCGCAATGGCCGGTATGATCGAAATCTCGTCACCGTCTTTCACGGCCGTCTGCCGGCCTTGTGCAAATCGAATGTCTTCATCGTTCAGATAAATATTCACAAACCGCCGCAACTCGCCGCGTTCATCACACAGCCGCTCCTTCAACCCCGGATACTGCTTCTCCAAATTCTCCACGATCTCCTGAATCGTCCCGCCGGTCGTCTGCACGGCATCTTTGTCCTGCGTCAGTTTGCGCAACGGTGTCGGAATTCTCACATTGACTGCCATATCTATTCTCCTTCGATTAAGTTCGAAAATTCTCTCAGGCTCGGCTTGATCACACGCGGCGCGCCACACTTACCAGCCACCGCTTCCTGCGTCTTCAACCCGTGCCCGGTAATGCACAACACCAGCGATTCGTCCCGCTTGATCCGGCCGGCTTCCACGAGCCGCTTCGCCGCCGCCACCGTTGTCCCCCCGGCCGTCTCCGCAAATATTCCTTCCGTCTCCGCCAACAGCCGGATGCCGGCCACCACTTCGTCATCGCCGGGGTTCTCACCCCAACCGCCAGTCTGTTTCATCGTCTGGATCGAGTAGAATCCGTCGGCGGGATTGCCAATCGCCAGTGATTTCACAATCGTGTTCGGCTTGCTGACCGGTTTGATGATGTCCACGCCGGCTTTCAGCGCGTTGACGATGGGCGCGCAACCTTCCGCCTGCGCGCCGTGAATGCGCACGTCGTGGCTCCGGATGAGTCCGAGTTTCACGAATTCCTTGAACGCCTTGTGAATCTTCGTAATCAACGAGCCCCCGGCCATCGGCACCACCACATGGTCCGGCAATCGCCAGCCGAGTTGCTCCGCGATCTCATGTCCCATCGACTTGGAGCCTTCCGCGTAGTACGGCCGGATATTCACGTTGACGAACGCCCAGCCATACTTGCCGGCAATCTCGCTGCACAGCCGGTTGACCTCGTCGTACGTCCCGTGAATCCCGATGACATTAGTGCCAAACACGAGCGAGCCTTGCACCTTGCCGGTCTCAAGGTCGGCCGGGATGAACACATAACTCTTCAGGCCGGCACTCGCCGCATTCGCCGCTACGGAATTGGCGAGGTTGCCGGTCGACGCACACGCCACGATATCGAATCCCATCTCTCGCGCGCGCGACAACGCCACACTTACGACCCGGTCTTTGAACGACAGTGTCGGATAATTCACCGTGTCGTTCTTGACCCAGACTTCCCGGAGACCAAGCCGTTTCGCCAGCCGGTCGGCTTTCACCAACGGCGTGAACCCAACCTGAAAGCCGACCGTGGGTTCTCCATCGATGGGCTGCAACTCCCGGTAACGCCACATCGTCTGCGGCCGGGATTGAATGCGGTCCCGCGTCAGCACGGCCTTGATCGCGTCGTAGTCGTAATCCACTTCGAGCGGACCGAAGCAGAACTCGCAGACATGCAAGGCTTCTTTCGGATAGTGGCGGCCACATTCCCGGCATTTTAGGCTGGTGAAGAAACCGTGTTTGGCTCTCATGGCATCTCGCTTTCGTCATCAAGAGCGACCGGAAGGAGGGGAAAGGCAAAGCGACGAGCCTATTGCTCCCTCATCTTCCCCCGATACACAATCGGAGCTGGATTTGGCACCTCGACCCCCTTGCGGGGCGGTTGCCGCGGCTTCATCGGGCCAGTCCCTCTGCCGCTCTGGATGAGTGCGGCGGATCATATCAAAGAACGAAATCGTGTCAATCCCTGACTCGGCTAAATGTAGTACATCTGCATCTTGCGGTTGGCGCTGGCGCAAATGTCTTCAAACGTAACGTCATCCGCCGCCCCTTCGGCGGCCAGCTTGATTCGCCGCCAAGCCTGCTTGATTTCCTCCGGGCAGCGCGATTCCCGGAGCATCGGCATCTCCAACACATCGCCCTGAATCGCCCGCAACACGTCGCCTACCGTGATCTCGCGCGGCAGTTTCGCCAGTATGTAGCCCCCCGCTTTGCCTCGCCGACTCTGGATCAGTCCCTTCCCTTTCAACTCAATGAGGATCTGCACAAGATAGTTCGCCGGGATGGATTCCTTGCCGGCAATCTCGTCGATCGTCATCGGGCGGGAGTCTGGGTGATGCAACGCCAGAGCCTCCACAGCCCGGCAGGCATAATCGCTTTTTACGGATGCTCTCATGCTAACATGAGTATCTTAGTAAAGATGCCATAGTTTACCACGAATAGTCAGGCTGTCAACGCCCGATTTTGTCGCCTTGCAAATCGAGCGGAACTCGCACATTCATCGAGCCTTAGCAATGAAAGATTCCTCGAGAAACTCATTGCAGTCCGGGCTGAGATTTTGGTACTATTTGTGTGTCAAAGGGGGATGGGAATCAATGCCGAGCAAGACTCTCGTTAAGGCAAGTACTGTGGAGAAATCAGCTCAAAAAACCGAACCTCGACCCACCGTTCCACTGGGGGCCGGCGACTACACCGCCGACAAAATCCAGAAGCTCGAGGGCGTCGAGGCCGTCCGCAAACGCCCGGCAATGTACATCGGCGATACCGGCGAACGCGGACTGCACCACCTCGTCTATGAGGTCGTGGACAACTCGATTGACGAAGCTTTGGCCGGCTTCTGCAAACATATCGAGGCCACAATTCACGTGGATAACTCGATCACGGTGATTGACGACGGTCGCGGCATCCCGGTGGACATGCACAAGACGGAGAAGAAGCCGGCCGTCGAGGTCGTGCTCACGATCCTCCACGCGGGCGGCAAGTTCGACAAGAAATCGTACACCGTGTCCGGCGGTCTGCACGGCGTCGGTGTCACCTGCGTCAACGCGCTCAGCGAATGGCTCGAGGTCGAGGTCAAGCGCGACGGCAAAGTTCATCACATGCGCTTTAAGCGCGGCAAGACCGCGACGAAGCTCGAAGTGACCGGCAAAGTTAAAGGCACCGGCACGAAGATCACGTTCAAGCCGGACAATGAAATCTTCCCGGTCATCGATTACAAGTACGACATCCTCGCCAACCGCCTGCGCGAACTGGCCTTCCTGAATCGCGGCATCGAAATCTCACTGAAGGACGAACGCCACAACAAGGAAGAGCTTTTCAAATTCAACGGCGGCATCGAGGAGTTCATCAAGCATATCAACCGGGCGAAAGAACCGCTGCATCCGAAAGTCATTTACGTCTCGAAGGAGAAAGACGGCATCCATGCCGAGGTCGCGATCCAGTACAATGAGGGCTACAACGAGTCGCTCTACGCGTACGCCAACAACATCAACACGACCGAAGGCGGCACGCACCTCAGCGGTTTCCGGTCGGCGTTGACGAAGGCGGTCAACCAGTACGCCAAGACCAACAATCTTCTCAAAGAGAAAGACCCGTCGCTGACCGGCGACGATTTGCGCGAAGGTCTGACCGCGGTCATCAGCGTCAAAGTGCCGAATCCACAGTTCGAGGGCCAAACCAAAACCAAGCTCGGCAACGGCGAAGTCGAAGGCATCGTCAACTCCATCGTGTACGAAGGCATCTCGACTTTCCTCGAACAGAATCCGCCGGTCGGCCGGCGCATCGTCGACAAGTCGCTCACCGCCGCGCGTGCCCGGGAAGCGGCCCGGAAAGCCCGTGAAGCCGTTCGCAAGGGAGCGCTGACCGGTGGCGGCTTGCCCGGCAAACTCGCCGATTGCTCCGAGAGGAATCCCGAGTTGTGCGAACTCTACATCGTCGAGGGCGACTCCGCCGGCGGCTCGGCGAAGCAAGGACGCAACCGGCAGTTTCAAGCCGTGTTGCCGATCCGCGGCAAATTGCTCAACGTCGAAAAGGCACGGTTCGACCAGATTCTCAACAACAACGAAATCCGCAACATGATCACCGCCGTCGGTACCGGCTTCGGTACGGTGGAAGGCGAAGAGGCCTTCAACATCGAGAAGCTCCGGTATCACCGCATCGTGATCATGACCGATGCGGACGTGGACGGTTCGCACATCCGCACGTTGTTGCTGACGTTTTTCTACCGCAAGATGCCGGAGTTGGTGAAGCGCGGCCACGTCTTCATCGCGCAACCCCCGCTGTACAAAGTGAAGCGCAAGAAACGTGAGGAGTACATCGAGAACGAAGACCAGATGAGCCGCATCCTCATCGAACTCGGCTCCGAAGATGTGCGCCTCTTCCGCCTCAAGGACAAAAAAGAATTCAACGGTCAGCCGCTCATGGGCGTGCTCGAATCGTTGCAGGACCTCGAAAAGCTTGTGGACACGATCGAACGCCGCGGCATCAGCTTCGAAGAATACCTCGCCGCCCGCGACGAGAAGAGTGGCGACTTGCCGGCTCACGCCATGCGCATCAAGGAGGACGGTGTGACGCGCTTCGAGTTTGCGCGCACCGACCGCGAATGGGCCAAGCTCTGCGACAAATACGACATTGGCCCCGACGAAGAAACCCCGGCCGAAGCGAAGAATGGCGATGCTGCCAAAGCGCAGAAGGCGAAGCCGATCGAGTTACCGGAGTCCAACAGCATCCAGTCCGCGATCGAAACGCTGGCACGCAAAGGCTTCGACATCGATCACTACGCGGCGCAGGAGAAACCTCTTTTCGAAATCGTGGAAGGCACGGCGCCGGAACCGGAAGACAAAGACGCAAAGGCCGGCGAGAAGAAGCCGAAGGCCAAGCCCGTTGAGAAACGCTCGCCGGTCCATTCCATTCCGGACATCCTCGATCAAGTGAAGGAAATCGGGAAACGCGGCCTTGTCATTCAACGCTACAAAGGTCTGGGCGAAATGAACCCGGAACAACTCTGGGAAACCACGATGGACCCTGAGCGGCGCAAGATGCTCAAGGTCGAACTCATGGACGTCGCCGCCACCGACGAAATGTTCACGATTCTCATGGGCGATGAAGTTGCGCCGCGCCGGCAGTTCATCGAAGAGAACGCCCTCAACGTTCGCAACCTCGACGTGTGAGGCGCCCCGCCGTGACGCCCGAAACGGACGACCTCATCAAATTGCGGCTCCTGCAGTCCGGTGACTGCATCGCCGAGTCGCGTCAATCGCTCGCGGACGGCAATCGCCTCTACGCGATGCACACGGTTTATCACTCGATGCTGTTCAGCGCTTGCGCGCTCCTTGCCTCCCGGCAATTCACCCCGGCCGGCGAAGGGGGCATCCCGGAACGATTCCACCGCGAGTTTGTCGCCACCGGCCTTTTCCCGACCGAAATCGCCGCCCACTTCAAACGCGCCACCGATCTCCATCACGGCCTCGATGCCCACGCCCAACCACCGCCCGACGCCAACCGCCTCGCGCAGCTTATCACCGACGCCGAGACGTTCCTTACCGCGACCAAGCTCTTTCTCGGCAAATGACCATGCCCGGTACCACAGACATCATCATCGTCGGCGCCGGTCACAACGGACTCGTTGCCGCCACCTTGCTCGCGCGTGCCGGCCTGACTGTGCGCGTCCTCGAAGAGCGTGACGTGATCGGCGGCGCCGTTCGCACCGAGTATCCATTCAAGACCGCGCCCAAGCTCGCTGCTTCGACCGGCGCGTATTTGCTAGGCTTGATGCAGCCCGAACTCATCCGGTTGCTCGGCATTGACCTGCCACTCGTCCGCCGCGATCCGCACTACTTTCTTCCCACGACCGGCAAACGCTACCTGCTCTTCGGTTCCGACCGGAATGCGATGCACGAACAATTCCAGACGTTCTTCTCCGAGCAAGATTGGAAAGCGAACGAAGCCCTACAAGCCGAACTCGACCAACTCCGTGAAGACGTTGCCCCGACGTGGTTGCAAGAGCCGTTGTCCATCGAAGACACCGCCGACCGATTTATCCGCCCGAAACTCCGGCAAATCTTCGTCGATCTCTGCCGGGGTTCCGTCGGCGCATACCTCGACCGGTTCGGGTTTCGCAGCGACTTGCTCAAGGTGATGTACGCCGTCACGGATGGTTTCTCCGGCCTTTGCGGGACGTGGGACACGCCGGGCACTGGCATGAACTTCCTCGTCCACAACATGTGTCGTCTGCCCGGCTCCGACGGCACGTGGATGCTCGTGCGCGGCGGCATGGGCACCGTCACCCAACGTCTCGCCGATGCCGCCCGCAAAGCCGGTGCGACTATCGAAACCGGCAAGCCCGTTCGCAAGATCGTCGTTGAGAACGGTAGTGTGACCGGCGTCGACGACTACAGGGCCCGCGCCGTTATCGTCAATGCCGATCCGTTCCGGATGCGCGAGCTGGTCAGCTTCCCGGCCGAGTACAACAAGCGGCTCGACGCTTACCGGAAAGACGGCACGACGATGAAGGTCAACATGTGCCTGAAAGCGTTGCCAAAATTTACGTGCCTGCCGGAAGATCGCGGTCAATACGGCACGACAATTCATCTCTTGCCGGACGAGGCCGACGCCATGCAGGGCGTGCGGGATGCGTTTACTTCCGTGCAACGGGGCGAGTTGCCGGACTTCCCAACAATCGAGTGGTACACGCACAGCACGGTGGACCCGACGTTGCGCGATGATGCCGGTCATCACACGGCGGCCTTGTTCGTGCAATGGGTGCCCTACACGCTGCGCGGGACGACGTGGGAGAAGGAAGAGAACGACTACGTGCGGCATTTGCTCTCGATCTGCGACCGGTTCGCGCCGGGCACATCGGCGCTGGTGCAAGAGACGTTCACGCTGACGCCGCCGAAGATCGAAAGCTACTTCGGCATCACGCGTGGACATATTCATCACGTGGATAACTCGTTTGGATTTGCTGACCGGTTGCCATACGCAACGCCGGTAGACGGACTGTATTCGTGCAGCGCGGGCTGCCACCCGGCAGGCTCGGTCATCGGCGCCGCCGGCCACAACGCCGCGATGCGCGTGTTGAGAGATTTGGGAAAGAGAAAGGATTAAGCCATGTACGCTCAAAACGAAAAAGTCACGCCGGTCAACATCAGCGAGCAGATGCAGCAGGCCTACATTGATTACTCGATGTCGGTCATCGTCGGGCGGGCGTTGCCGGATGCGCGGGACGGATTGAAGCCCTCGAACCGACGTGTGTTGTACGCGATGCGCGAGCTGGGCCTGCTGCATAACCGGCCCTACTCGAAATGCGCGAAGATCGTCGGCGAAGTGCTCGGCAAGTATCATCCGCATGGCGACGCGTCGGTGTATGACACGCTCGTGCGCATGGCGCAGGACTTCTGCATGCGGTATCCGTTGATTGATGGCCAGGGCAACTTCGGTTCCGTGGATGGCGACCCGGCCGCGGCGTACCGGTATACCGAGTGTCGTCTCGAAGAAATCGCCGAGGAATTGGTTGCCGATCTCGACAAAGACACGGTGGATTTCCAGCCGAACTTTGACGAGAAGGAGCATGAGCCGGTCGTGTTGCCGGCCAGAATCCCGAATCTGCTCGTCAACGGCAGCACCGGCATCGCGGTCGGCATGGCGACGAATATTCCGCCGCACAACCTGACCGAGATTGTGGACGCGTGTTGCGCGTTGATTGACGAGCCGGAGAAAGATGTGAAGGAGATCGCGAAGCTTGTCAAAGGTGCGGATTTTCCGACCGGCGGCCTCATTTTAGGCAAGCAAGGCATCAAGGATTATCTGCTGACCGGCCGCGGCAGCATCAAGATGCGCGGCCGCGCCGGCGTCGAGGAAGTCAAAGGCGGCAAGGAACGTATCGTCATCACCGAGATTCCCTACAACGTCAACAAGGCGACGCTGATCGAAAATATCGCCCGCCTTGTCAACGATAAGAAGATGGAGGGCATCTCCGATATTCGCGACGAGTCGAACAAAGAAGGCATGCGCGTCGTCATCGAACTGAAACGCGATGCTATTCCGAAGGTTGTCATCAACAATCTCTACAAGCACACGCAGCTTGAGGACACATTCGGCGTCATCATGCTGGCCATCGACCACGGCCGGCCGCGCACGATGGACATCAAGCAGATGATCGAGTGCTACATCGCGCACCGCAAGGAAGTCATCACGCGGCGCTCGCAGTTCGATTTAAGGAAAGCTGAGGAACGCGCCCACATCCTCGAAGGATTCCGCATCGCGCTCGATAACATTGATGCCATCGTCAAGATCATCAAGGGCGCCGACGACCGCGCGGATGCGCAAAAGAAGTTGATGGAGAAGTTCAAGTTGTCCGAGCTTCAGTGCACCGCCATCCTCGAGATGCGTCTCTATCAACTGACCGGCCTCGAACGCGACAAGATCGAAGAGGAGTACCTCGAACTTATCAAGCGCATTGAGTACCTCAAGGGCCTGCTTGCCAGCGAGAAGAAGCTCATGGCCGTGGTGAAGACCGAGTTGCTCGAGGTCAAAGAGAAGTACGGCGACGAACGCCGCACCGACATCGTGGCCGACGAAGGCGAGATGAACATCGAAGACCTCATCGTCAACGAGCCGTGCATCGTCACCATCTCGCACCAGGGCTACATCAAACGCACTGCCGTCAGCGCCTACCGGTCGCAACGCCGCGGCGGCAAGGGCGTCATCGGCATGGAACAACGCGAGGAAGATTTCATCGAAAACCTCTTTGTCTGTTCCACGCATGACAAGATCATGTTTTTCACCGAGTCTGGCCGGGTTTACGTCGAGCAAGTGTACGAGTTGCCGGAGATGGGCCGCGCCGCCAAAGGCAAGAGCATCGCCAACTTTCTCCAGCTTCGCCCCGAGGAACGCGTCGCCGCGCTCATCCGCATCAAGGAATTCAGCGACAAACAATACGTCGTCATGGCCACACGCGTCGGCGTCGTCAAGAAAACCGTGCTCCAGGCTTACGAGAACGTCCGCAAAGGCGGCATCATCGGCATCACCATCGAAGCGGGCGACCGGCTCATCGGCGTTAAACTTACGAACGGCAACAACGAGATCGTCCTCGTCACCAAAGACGGCATGAGCATTCGTTTCCACGAAGAAGACGCCCGCGACATGGGCCGCAGCGCCGTCGGCGTCTGGGGCATCCGGCCCGACAAAGGCGACTACGTCGTTGGCGTCGAGAT
>Ga0247727_10004480_pt1 | contig 29579 bp, 33 predicted proteins | sample WisWelCaveWW1625_FD_202498 | JGI IMG/M metagenome (GOLD analysis project Ga0247727, IMG submission 202498) | Biofilm microbial communities from Wishing Well Cave, Virginia, United States - WW16-25 | ecosystem: Environmental > Aquatic > Deep subsurface > Groundwater > Cave microbial mat | place...
GGCAATCTCCGCGCCATGCTCCCTGCGGCCTCCTCCCCGTACGTCGAGTACGGCTCGTCGGTCCTCGGTCCGCCTGGCGCGGATCTCACCCCGGCTCGTCGCCCTCGCTACGGCGCCGTTTCACACCAGCCTCCTGGGGTAATCTCTTCCCGGTGGGCGCCACGGGCTTCTGGCTGGAAGTCGAGGGTCGCCGCTTTCCCATCGAGGGAGAGAAGACGACCGTCGGCCGCGACCCGTACTGCGACATCGTCGTGTCCGCCGAGTCCGTCTCCCGCAAGCACGCGGTCTTCCACATGACGCCCGAGGGCCTGTTCCTCGAGGACCTCGGCGCGAAGAACGGCACCTTCGTCAACGGAAAGCGTCTCTCGGGGCAAACGCAGCTCGCGCTCGGCGACCTGCTCGGTCTCGGCAAGGTCGCCATGCAGCTCGTCGCGATCGAGCCCGCGCCCCGCCCCCGCGCGCACCCGACGATGGGCCTCAGCCGCGAGATGGCCGCGACTTCCGAAGACGAGCCCGTCACGACCGCCAACTCCCTGCTCGATCAGATCGAGCCCCTCATCGGCCGCGCCTTCGACGCCGGCCGCCCCCCCGACCTCTTCGCGACCATCCACAACCTCGTCGACACATTCCTCGCGGACATCGAGCGCCGCGGCCAGCGCCTCGCGCTAAAGGACGCGACCCGCATCGCGGCCGTCGCCGACCTCCTCGCTGCCTGGTCCGACGACAAGACCTACAGAAACTGGCGGGACCACGTCTTCGACCTGATCGAACAGCACCGCCCCGGCGCCACGAAGCGCAAGCTGGCAGGGAAGTAGCGGTCGGCCGAAGCCGAGGACGACGTTCGCCGATCGGTCCTTGCCGTGACGACCGTCTGTCGGGACGATTTCAGCGAGCGCCGAGCCGGGTTCAAAACTCCCCTGGGTCGCGATCGATTGCCTTCGAGCCGCGAACGATTCCGATCGGCCCCGCGGCGATAGGCGCTCATGTGTGGAGGCGATCGCTCGGATGCGCGGGATCTCGGCCGCGCTACGCACGATCGCAGAGTGCTGAGCGGACCTCGGAACACGCTGGAAATCGTCCGGTCGAGCCCGCGTCGCGGACGATCCCGAGGTCGCGCTTCGTCGCAATCGCGTCCAGTCGGAACACGGCCTGCGGCTCATGCGGTGCCGTGACGGAGGAGATCGAGGAATTTCAGGTCGGAGAGGATGCGGATCGGCCGGTAGCCCGCGACCCGGACGACCTCAAGTGTCAGGATGTCTCCGTCGTTCGTGACGACGTAGCCGGCGTCGCCTTCGAGCGCGGACGCGACGATCGGGTTGTCCTTGGGATCCTTGGGGACGAGATCGACCTCGAAGGCGCCAGCGACGAGCTCGCCGACGACGAGCAACTCGGCGAGGAAGATCGCGATCTCCCGCGGCACGACTGGGTAGCGCGACCGGAAGTGCGGCTTGAAGAAGCCCGCGCGTACCTCACGGAGCAGGTGCGGCGACAGCACGAGCCGAAAGTCGCCACGCTTCGCGCTCGCGTAGAGTCGGGCGGCCGGTCCTGCGGGGCTGACGGCCGCGCGCAGCAGGACGTTCGTGTCGACGACGACTCTAGCGACGCGACTCGCGCGTGAGATCACGCCTGACCTCGCGGATGGCTGCGTCGGCGTCCCGCTTGATCACCCGCTCACTGCGTCTCGGCAGCTTCGCGCGGATCCGGTCCGCCTCCTCGAGGATCTGCTCGCGGCTCCGGGTCCGCAGGATGATCCCCTCGAGGAGCTCGCACTGCTCGACCTCGCTGAGCTGCTCGATCTTCCGCAGCAGCTCCTCCACGTGACTGCGTCGTCGTGCCATCGGGACCTCCACGAGTCTACCTTGCGATCGTCGCAGGTCCAGCGCCGAGTTCCAGCGGCGCTCCGAGGAGCAGAGCAGCCTGCCGCGGTTCGTGGTGCGCGAGGTCGGGGACCTCCTCGCGTCCGGGATCATCGAGCAGGGTCTCGTTCACCTCGCGTGCCCGGAGCTGCGGTGACTGCTCGACGGCGTCCACACCGCGAACAGCTCGCAGGAGACGCGGCGAGCAGACGCACCCGTGACGACGCGGGAGCGCAACCTGGCAGCCCGCCGCATCCGGGCCTCCGTCGCGCGAATCGCCGGCGCCGGGATGATCGAGTTCGCCCAGTCCCACAAGCGCGCCGACTTCGAGGCCCTCCTCGAAGGCCCCCGCCGCACCGCGAAGCCCGCCGCGAAGCCCGCGGCCGCGGCTTGATCCAGAACACCGACCCGGCGAGGCGGACCTTCGCGGTCTCTGCCGCCTCGCCGGGTCGCTTCCTCCGGCCTACAGCTGCCGGGTCCACGCCGCCAGGTCCCGTACCAGGATCGAGAAACCAGTCGGGGACTTTGCCTCGACCTCGGCAAGCGCGACGCTTCGCGCGCGCTCCGCCATTCCGCGCCAGCTGACCGCAGCCGCGTGGCTCGGAGATAGGTACGGCATCTGGACCGACGTACTCGACGCCGACGGGGAAGTCGTCTGGGACTCGACCGTCGGCCGATCGGGCGTGGACCTCTGGGGAAGTTCGATCGTGGCGAACCCGGACGGTTCGTCGACGGTGCTGGGCGCCGGCCCGAATCTCGCTGCCCTGGGCCGGGGGATCGCGGTAATCGGCCACGACGACACGGGGATCGAGACCTTCCGATCCACGTTCGACTCTCCCGCGGACGCGGACGACGAAGGCTACGCGCTCGCCGTGTCGGCGACCGGGCACTTGGCGGTGGCCGGATGGACGCGCGTCCTCGGGCAGGGGCACGATGCCCTCGTGCTGCTCTTCGATGCGGCCGGCAATCTCGTTTGGGTCGCGACGAACGACGGCCTCCTGCACGGCAGCGACCACGCCACCGGAGCCGCGTTCGATGGAACCGAGGTGATCGTCTCGGGCTCCACGTTCGACGGGACCCATACATCTGCCTGGATCGCGAGGTTCGCGCCCTAGCGACTCCGAGACCGGTTCACGGGAGGAGCCGGCCTCGTCTGCCATCCGGGCGCACCGCGCGTATGGCCGTCACCTCGTGGACGCCTGCGCCAGAGTCAGGGACAGCTTTCCTCGTACGTACAGTCCACGCAATCCGTGATCATGATCGGAACGCCAATTCCGAGGTCGTGATAGCAGAGCGGCCCGAGGCATCCGGGCAGGGCATGCACGACTTCGTGCACGGTCGCACAGACGCTCTGTTCGCAGCCTTCGACCGCGTAGCACTCGGCGGCGTCGCAATCGGAGTGCGCGGTGCAAGGCGAGGCGCACAGCTCTGGCGGCTCACGCATCCCGGGGAACTGGTCCCAGCAGTCCGAACTGGACTCCGTATCCGTGTCGGTGTCCGCGTCGGTGTCGATGTCCGCATCCGACGCAGGTTCATCGCGGCCTTTTCCCGCGCCACAGGCCGCGACGGCGACGACCAGAAGGGCAGATCCTGCGTTCATAGGCGGCACTGCACACGAGTCTACCCGGACCCGACGGCCTCGACGAACCCGGCGCCCAGGAGGCGCGAGATCACCCGTACAGGTACAATCGGTCGGGGTGCGCATCCTCGTCTATGTGCTGCTCTTCGGTATTGGCGCCAACGCGTGCGCGAAGGGCACGAGCGCGTCGGACGGCTCGAGCGACGCGGACACGGACGTCGACACGGACGCGGACACCGACGTGGACACGGACGCGAACTGCGATCCGGAGTGCGGTTTCCCTTCGACCTGCTGCCCGGATGGCGCCTGCTACGACCTTTCGACCGATCGCACGCACTGCGGGAGCTGCGGGGCGGTCTGCAACGCGGAGCAAGAATGCGTCTCCGGAATGTGCGTGGACGAGGGATCGGTCTGCGACCCTGCATGCAGGCCGCCCGACGAGTGCTGCGACGGCGCGTGCCTGGACACGAGCGCGAACGTCCACAACTGCGGCGGATGCGCGCTCGAGTGCGACGAGGGCGAGGCCTGCGCCTCGGGCCGGTGCCTCCCCTGCGCCGAGGGTCCGTGCGGCGCGGGCGAGAGCTGCTGCGGCGGTCGGTGCGTGCGCCTTGCATCGGACGAGAACAACTGCGGCGACTGCGCCGTGGAGTGCGAGAGCGGCCTGCAGTGCGATGCGGGCGTCTGCCTGTGCGGGGGCGCGGCCTGCGCGGCCGGGGAAAGTTGCTGCGACCGTGTCTGCGCGGACCTGCAGACCGACCTGGAGAACTGCGGCGACTGCGGGACGGTCTGCGCCGAGGAAGGCGGCGACGGCTGCACCGCGGGCGAGTGCACCTGCAACGGCGGCGACACCTGCGCGGCCGGCGGGGGATTCTTCGCCTGCCAGCCCGGCATCTCGGAGCTCTGCTGCGCTGGCGGCTGCATCCTGGTGGACGACGACAACTGCGGCGGCTGCGCAGAGCCCTGCGCGCGGCGCGACTCGTGCTTCGCGTCCGTGGCGTGGCCGTGCGCTTGCTTCTGATCGACGGCTAGAACGCGTCGCGGACCGTCTCCTCGATGCACGCGATCATCGCGTCGCAGGACCGGTCGAAGCAGGGCAGGACCTGCGACGCGACGTAGCCGTCCGAGAAGGGCAGGACCTCGTCGACGCCGCAGTCGGGCAGGACGCCCTCGGGGGCGATGCCGCAGTCGACGCGAGCGGTCTCGCACCGGTCGACGTACTCGTCGTGGATCGCGCGGGGCTGTGCGGCCGCCATCGCCTGCAGCAAGCAACCCTTCGGGTCCGGCGCGGCGCACGCGGCCGCCGCGTCGCACTCCAGCCAGTCGCGCCACAGGTCGCCGTTGAAGATCCCCGCGTCGGACGCGCAACTGGCTTCGCACCCGGGGCCGTCGTCCGTCCAGGCGCACTTCACGCCATGCGCGCAGAACTCGTCGCACAGCGCTGCGAGCTCCTCGCCGGTCAGGGGATCCCCACCGTCCCCCGATCCACCGTCGCCGTCGCCGCCCGCGCCCCCGCCGCACGCTGCCAGCGCGAGTAACGTCCCGAATCCCAGCGGGCGCATGGCTGGTCGGTGGCCTACCGAGATGCCCATTGGCGCGCGACCTCGGCCAGGGCGGTCACATGGTCGGGCCAGTCGTGAAGGGTCGCGGGGTCGAAGTCGGCGCCGTTCGGCCAGACGAGGGTGTGCGCCTCGGCGTCGAGGCGCACCTGCTCGAAGACTTCCTCCTCGCGCAGGGGTCCGAACAGCTCGCCCCGTAGGACCGGACTGAAATCGATCGTGCGCTCGACGCCGTCATCGAACGTGATCCGCAACGTGCGCGGCCCGACCCTCTCGAAGGCCCGCACCCGATGGATCTGGTGCCCCGCGGCAGTCTCGCTCATCGCAGCGGCTCGATCTTGACCGGTGGCCGGCCCGCCTGCAAGCGGGCCCAGTCCTCGAGGAGTTCTTCCCGGTGGATCTCGGCCCAGGCCTCCGTCAGGCGCTGCTGCCGGCGGGGGAGCGCTCCAGTGATGATCTCCACGGTGTCGATAGCGACGATGGCGACGTCGTCCTGGTAGTACGCATGGAAGTGAGGTCGATGGTGCGGACCGGACGGCTCCATGAACATGCGGATGACTATGCCGTGGAACCGGGAGATCTCAGGCACCCGGCCACGGTAGCACGCGTGCGTTGCCCATCCTCGCGCCGCGGAGGGGCGGCGTGTGGGTGAAGGCGTCGCGGACGTACTGCTCGAGTGATTCGATCATCGCCCCGCAGGGACCGGTGGAAGTTGCGAGAGACGTGCGACTCCACGCAGACCGTCCGCGATTGGAGGCAGCCACGGCGCCCGAGGATCTTCGTGCGGCACGTTCCCCAGGCTGGATCCCAGCCTTCCCCCCGAGGGGTTATCCTGCGCGCCCGATGCGATTCGCCGGGTTCCTGTCGATCGTTCTCGCGGCCTGCGAGCCCGATCGGCCGGGCTGCCTCGACGGCGACGACGGGCGCTGCTTGCCCGCGAGCCCGTGCGCGCGTCTCCGCTACACGTGCGAGGGCGGGTCCGTCTCTGCGTTTCGCCTGAACGATACGACTCAGCGTCCGGCGGGGCTCGACGCACAGGCGGCGATCGGCGACTACGTCCTGGTCAACGGACGCGTGACCGCCGTCATCGACGCGCCCGAGTCTCCGCACCACCTCGCGGACTCGGGCGGATCGCTGCTCGACCTCGCCCCGGCCGGCGGCGCCGACCACCTCAACGCGGGCTACCAGATCACCGGGATCCTCCCGCGCGACGCGGCGTTCTACCGGACGGCCGAGATCCACGATCACTCGCCCGGGTGGGCGGCGATCGTCGTCCGCGGCACGCTGCAGGGCGACTCCGACGTGGAGGTCGTCACGCGCTACGAGCTCGGCGCCTGCGATCCCGGCGTCCGCATCCGGACCGAGATCTACAACGGCGGCCGCACCATCGGCGCCTACTTCCTGGGCGACGGCTGGTGGTGGGGCGACCGCGGCCTCACCCCCTTCATTCCACTGCGCGGAGCGGGCTTCCTGCACCCCGATCTCGACCTGATCGAGATCGATCGGTCCTTCCGCACCTTCCCCTTCATGGCCGCGCAGTCGCACGTGGAGCCCCACGCGTCCTACGCGGTCGTGGCCTGCGACCGTCCGTCCCTCGACGGGATCCACTCGGCCACGATCTCCGCGACCGGCGCGCCCCGCAGCATCGTCCAGCCCGGCGACGGCATCGCGCACGAGCGTGTCGTCCTCGCCGCGTCCGGTCCGGGTCTCTCGGGCGCGGTGTCGCTCGCCCTCGACGCGCGCTTCCGGCTGTTCGACGAAGCGTACGGCGTCCTGCGCGGCAGCGTTCCCGAATCCCTCGGCGGTCAGGAGCGCCTTGCGTCGCTCCTCGTGTACGAGCCCGGCCGGGGCGATCCCGACGACTCCGCCACGCGCACTCCCCGGACCGAGATCGTCCCGGGCGCCGACGGGACCTTCGAAGTGTTCCTGCCCGCGCGCCGTTCCTATCGGATCGAGCCGCACAGCTTCGGCCGGCCCGCCGGCGCTCCCGTCGCATTCGAGATGGGCTCCGACGCCGACGTCGGCGAGATCGCGATCGAAGCGCCCGCGACCCTGCGCGTCTCCGTGATCGAGGTCGAGACCGCCGCCCCCCTTGCCGCGGAGATCATCCTCGTCCCAACCGCAGACACGCTCGCCGAGGACGTCGAGGGCTCCGTCCACGGTTTCTTCCCGGGCTGCGCGCCGTTCCTGGGCTTTCCCTACGGCGCCTACCCCGCGTGCAACCGCGCCATGCTGCTGTCGGGCTCGGCCGAGATCGCCATCCCCGCCGGCACCTACCGTGTCTACGCGACCGCCGGTCCCGAGGCGACGCTCGCGATGCAGGAGGTCACCCTCGCCTCGGGCGAAGCGATCGAGATCACCCTCGAGCTCTCGCGCCTGGGCCTGCGCCCGGCGGGCTCGCTCGCCGCGGACCTCCACGTGCACGGCGGACGCAGCTTCGACACCGCTTTCCCCGACCTCGACCGCGTCTCCGGATTCGTCGCCACCGGGATCGACGTCGTCGCCGCGACCGATCACGACGTCGTCACCTCCTACGAGGAAGCGATCGCGGCGCTCGCCGTCGGCGACCGCATCGAGGTCCTCCCGGGCATCGAGGCCACGACCCTCGTCCCCTGGTACTACCCGGCCGGCAGCGAGTTTCCGCTCGTGGTCGGCCACTTCAACTTCTGGCCGCTGCCGTACGACCCGTCGCGACCCCGCAACGGCTTCCCCTCGGACGAGCGCCTGCAACCCGGCGCGCTCTTCGACCTCGTTCGTCCCCTCGTCGGTTCGCGCGGCGTCATGCAGCTCAACCACCCGATGGACGACTCCTCCTTCGGTCGCGACACCGGCTACGGCACCGTGCTCGGCTACGACCCGGCCGACCCCGTCTCCGCGATCATGCTCGACGCGCCCGCGGGCGGCCACCGCAACATCGACCACGACGCGCAAGAGGTCTGGAACGGACCCGGCGTCATCGAGAACCTGCGCGCGCGCGCGCTGTGGTTCAGCTTCCTGTCGCAGGGAATCGTGCGCGCCGGCACGGCGAACAGCGACTCGCACGCCGCCGTCGCCGACGCGCCGGTCGGCTACCCGCGCAACTACGTTCTCGCGACCGGGCCGCTCGACTCCTTCGACCGCGACGTCTTCGACGAAGCGATCAAGGCCGGCCAGACCCTCGGGTCGACCGGCCCCGTGATCGAGGCGACGGTCCGGGACGACGTTCGCCGATCGATCCAGTCCCTGACGCCCATCACGCCGGGGCCGGGCGCCACGCTGGAGATCACCGTTCGCGCCGCGCCCTGGGTCCCCCTCACCGAGGTCCGCGTCGTCGTCAACGGCGAGGTCGTCGCCGTCTACGATCCCGCCCTCGCGATCTCCGTCCCCGTCGCGGACCTCGTCGGCGGGCGCGACGGCTGGATAGTCGTCGAGGCGGGCATCCCCTTCCCCGCGGTCGCCGACCACGACGGCGACGGCAACCCCGACCGCATCGACGGAAACGACGACGGCGTCGTGGACCCTGACGAAGAAGAGCTGGAGCCGCCACCCGAGGACGACCCCCGCTACGAGTTCCACGTCGTCGCGCCCGATGTCTGGCCGTACGCCTTCACGAACCCCTTCCTGATCGACGTGGACGGCGGCGGCTGGCAGGCCCCAGGACTGTTGTGACGGTCGCGCTCCCGCTCCTGCTGTTGTTCGCAGCCCGGTCCGCCTCGGCGGATCCCTGCGAACGGCGACTGCCGGGGCCTCCGCGCCCGGCAGCCTTCGGAACCGGCGACGCCGACTTCGGGTCGACGCCGGCCGCGTGCCCGCACTTCGCGGCGTCGCTCGCGGGACGCGGCACCGCCCTCGTCGACACCCCCGACTTCTATGGGACGCTGCTCGGCGAGGTCGTCGCGGGCGGCGCGTACGCCTTTGGCGACGACCTGTGGCTGACCGCGTCGATCACGGCCGTCGAGTGGCGCTTCGCGCAGAGCGCGACCATCGCCGCCACCCAGACCGACCTCGGCCCCGCGACCCTCGCCGCCCACTTCACGAGCGTCGAAGCCGATCGCGTGCGCGTCGCTCCGTTCCTGCGCGCGCTGCTCCCGACCGGCACGCGCTACCGCTACGCCGTGCGCGGCGGAGTCGAGCCCGGCCTCGCTGCGGCCGTCGACCCCGGCGCCGGCCTGCGCGCGACCGCGGGCCTGTCGACGCCGGTAGCCGCAACGGTCCTCGGCGACCGCGAGCTGTGGGACGCCGCGGGCCGACTCTCTGCCGATCTCGCCTGGGCCCCCTGGACCTGGTTCGAGGGCGCGGCCGGCTTCGAGCTTCGCGCCGGCAACCATCCGGACGGCGCCCTCGAATCCGTCTCCGCCGCCGCCGCCCTGCGCTTCGCCCCCTGGCGCAGCCTCGGCCTCGACCTCGCCGGCGTCCTCCCCCTCGCCGGCTCCGACCGCACCGACCTGCGCGTCCTGCTGGGCGCGAACTGGATCTTCGGACGCGGTCCAGCGCAGTGATAGGCTGCGGCCAGAAGGACGGAACCCATGTTGCGAACGATGCTGGCAATTCAGGTGCTCCTCGGGGGTGAGTGCAACCAGGCGCCGCCGCCGAACGAGACCTGCGAAAATGAATGCTCGGACTCGTACTATTGTCCGGGCGAACTGCAGTGCGTGGGCGGGTGCTGCGAGGCCGCTTCGGGCTCGGACCCGCTCGACGACTGCTCCGATTCCTACGACGAGAGCCTCGCTTGCACGGCGGACATGGACATCACGGACGTCGTGGGGAGCTGCACGGCCGCGGCGGCCACCGTCCGGGCGACTGTCGCGGGCGGTCCGCCCGTCGCGGAGCCCGCCGGCTCCAACCAGCGGCAGTGCCAGTTCCTGGAGGGCGGCGGCGGCGACTACGTCGTCATGACCGCATCGGCCTTCGACGGCCCCTACACGTGCTCGGCTCTGCTCATCGCCGGAGGGCCGCCCGGGTCCTTGCCGCTCGGCCCCGGCGACTCCTGCGGCGTGAGCGCCGACGGCGAGGCCATCGAGTGCGTCCTGACCGCCGCCACGGCCGGCTTCACCGTCACGAGCGCATCCGTCACGACCCTCGAGGGAGAACTCAGCGATTCCGCCGAAGCCGTGGAGATGGCCTGCGCCTGGTGATCGAGCCTCACTGACCGCTGCTCTGTGGGGGAGCCTGCGCACCTCGTCGGCGCAGGCTACGTTCGGGCCCTGATGCGCCGCGCCTGCGCCCTGGTGGCGGGAGTCGTCGTCGCGTCGTGCGGGAACCGCTCGGAGGACGCAGGCCGTGCCGGCACGGTCGCGTTCGGCGGCGAGATCCTGCTCGCGCGCCGGACGCACTACCAGATCGACGCCTACGGGTTCGAGCGACCGTTTGCGGGGCTCGCGAGATGGCTCGACGGCGCGGACACGTCGGTCGCGACGCTCGAAGCAGTCCTCTCCGATTGCGGCGTCGTAGATCCGGGTCGGACGGTGGAGTCCTTCTTCTACCGCGGCCGTCCGGAGCTCGTCCGCGTCCTGACGGAGGGAAACATCGACGTCGTGACGCTCGCGAACAATCACGTCGGCGACCACGGGCCGGCGGCGCTCGTCCGGATGCTCGACGTCCTCGACGCCGCGGGAGTTGGACGCGTCGGCGCCGGCCGGTCGCTTCGCGAGGCCCGCGCTCCCTTGTACCGGAAGGTCGGCGACGCGGTCGTCGCGTTCGTCGCGGTCTCGACGGTCGGCGCCGATTCCGCGGCCGGAAGGAAACGCGCCGGCATCTTCTTCCACACCGAGGCGAAGGCGGACGAGCTCGTCCGGACCGTGGCGCGGCTCGTGCGCGCGGCCAGGCGGCAGGCCCACGTCGTCCTGCTGCTCTACCACGTGAGCCAGGCCGGTCCTGCACAGCCCTCTCCCTCGCGAAGGACGATCGTGCGGCGGTTGATCCGCGAGGCGAAGGTCGACGCCGTGCTGGCCGACGGCTCGCACCACTTCCGCGGCGTCGAGGTCGTCGACGGCCGTCCGGTCCTGCACGACGCGGGACACCTCCTCTGGGACGGCGGAGGAGGCGGCAAGCGTTCGTTTCTCTGGATGCTCGACGTCGATCGCAATGGAGTGCGCGCGGTCCGCGCACGTCCGGTCGAGCTACGCCCGGGCCGGACCGTGCCCGCGGGGGCGGCCGCGGCGAGCGACGTCCTGGCCGATCTGCTCGCGAAGTCGTCGAAGCTGGGCGCCCGCCTGACGATCGCCGACGGCGAGGCGCGGCTGGCGCTCGTGCCGCAAGAGCTGCGCGCGCCCCCGAAGGGCGTCTTCCGGCCGCACGCGACGCGAACTCCGACGTTCCCCGATCCGAATGCGCAGCCCGAGGCTGCCGGGGGACCGACGGACGACCTCGAGCTCGTTACTCCGCCGCTCGCTTTCCCGAACGGCATGGAGCTGCGCGGCCGTCGGCTCGCCGTCGCTCGCACAGCGTCCGGGCGGCACGCGATCGTCGTGTCGACCGCGTGGACGACCTCGGTCCCCGTCGGCGAGTCCGTGACGTTCCACCTGTCCGTCGGTCCGCCGGGCGCGCAGGACGTCCATCCGGACATCCACCTGCCCGGCGACTGGCTCTGGCCGACGACGCGCTGGCGACCGGGCCGGACGGTCGTCGATCGCTACTCCCTGGGCGCGAACGTCGTCTTGACCCCGGGGCAGAACGACGTCCGGCTGTCGCTGCGGGTCGGATCGCGCGAGATCCCCGCGGTCTCTCCGCCGGATCAAGGTCCGGGCACCCTGCTCGGTCGGGTCGAGATTCCGGCCGCGGCGCCTTGAACGCTGGGGGACCAGAAGGGGTATAGTCCCCGGCGCTGCGCGGCGTAGAAAGGGAACGTTCCATGAAGTCCCAGCGCTTCGTCCTCGTGTCACTCCTTGGCCTTGCTGCGCCCGCGTGCACCAGCAGCGGGGGAGGCGGCGGCGACGGCGATGCCGACGTGGATGCCGACGTCGACGCGGACGTCGACGCGGACGTCGACACCGACGCGGACACCGACGCGGATGCAGACACGGACGCCGACTCGGACAGCGACACGGGTTTCAACCTGCCCGGCGCCTACGATGCCTGCGACGACATCTCCCCCTGCAACGCGGGCATGGACTGCATGGATCCGGGCAACGGCTCGGCCTTCTGCGCGCCCCAGTGCTCCGAGCACCCCGACTGCCCCTCCCGGGACGGCGTCGCGGGCCTGTGCGTGATGTCCACGGACGGCGTTTCGGCCAGCAACTGCGGGATCGCCTGTGCCATCGCGGACCCGGAGTGCCCCGCCGGGATGGATTGCGTCGAGCTGGCGGCCGGGCAGTCCCTCTGCCTCTGGTAAGCCGCGGACCCCCTCCGCACGTCTGACCCCTGGCGGCGGTCCCCATTTTCCGTACAATCCGCCGCGCGGAGGCGCTCGATGAGAACTATGAGGAACCCGTTGCGGCTGGTCCTGCTGTCCATCCTCGCAGGCTGCGGAGGCGCCGCGGCGAACAGCGCCGGAAGCATGAGCGCTGGCCCGATGCCGGCCGGCGGCGAGTGGAGCGGCGTCTACTACTCGGACTGGGGCCGGCTGGAGATGCAGCAGACCGGCGACACCGTCGTCGGGGAGTTCCGCGCGGAGAACAAGCGCGGGAACCTCTCCGGGACCGTGAACGGCAGCCTGCTGACCTTCACGTTCAGGCAGAACGACGAGACGATTCCCAGCCGCCCGCGGACGTTCCAGGGCTCGGGTCAGTTCAGCTACTACATCGACGAGCTCGGCGACCACAAGATCCGCGGTTCCTGGGGCTACGGCGCGGCCTACGACGACGGCGGCCCGTGGAACGGCAGCCGCTCGCGTCGTTCGCAGTTCCAGTTCCTGACCACGGGCGGCGCGCGCCGCACGGACGTCGAGGGCGACACGGCCGGCGGCGAGGGTGGCGAGGGCGGCGAGGGTGGGACCGAGGCTCCCCCCGAAGAGCCTCCGCCGACGGACGATCTGGGTGACCTCTAGCCTCGTCGCTCGCAAAGACCCTTCCCTCTCTGCGACGGTCGTTTCGCGATTCCCCCTTCGCGGCGTTCGCGCGGCGTCTGGCCTCGCCTGGTTTCGCGGCGCGCTCGCGGTGATTCAGGACGACGCGCCGGCCATCGCCGTCGTCGACCCGACTTCCGGAGCGATCCGAGAGAGCATCCGTCTGCCCGAAGGCGGCACGGACAAGCCCACGAAACTCGACCTCGAAGCGTGCGTTTGCGACGGAGACACGCTCGTCGCCTTCGGTTCCGGCTCGACGTCCGCCCGCGAGCGGATCGCCGTCGTCCGGCCCGGATCGGCAGACGTCGTCCACGCCCCATCCTTCTATGCGTCTCTGAGGGAGTCCGACTTCGCCGGCAGCGAACTCAACCTCGAGGGCGCGGTGCTCTTGCCAGGCGGGGTCTTGCGCCTCTTCAACCGCGGCAACGGGGCGAGCCCTGACGGACGTCTACCGGTCGACGCGACCTGCGACCTCCCGTGGCCGGGCCTCCTGGGTCGCCTCGCCGACCCGCCTCGACCGGCGAACGTCGTCCACTGGGACCTCGGCGCACTCGCCGGCACGCGCCTGAGCTTCACCGACGCCGCGCTCGCCGGCGACGCGATCCTCTTCCTCGCCGCAGCCGAGGCCTCACCCGACACCTACCGCGACGGCCCCGTCGCCGGCTCCGCCCTCGGCCGCCTGGACGGCTCCACCGGCCGCTGGACCCCGCTGCGAGACACTGACGGACGTCTTCTGATCGAGAAAGCCGAAGGCCTCGCTCTCGATCCGTCGCACCCTCACCGGGCCTTCGTCGTCGTCGACAAGGACGACGCCTCGTCCCCCGCGGAGCTATGCGTGATCGACCTCGCGGGTGGGTGGCCAGACAGCCACTCCTGATACGCTGGGCACGCGTTGGTGGTACGCACCGGCACCTTCCGAACGTTCAGGGGCGCGTTCCCACCGTGGGTGCCGCTCGCTTGCGCGCTCGGAGCCTGCGCCGGTGAGCCGACGCAGGAGGAACGGGATCAGGTCCCCTGCGCGTGCGACGTGGGCCTCGTGTGCTGCGACGAGATCTGCGTGGAACTCACGAACGACGTCGAGAACTGCGGCGGATGTGGCGTTGCCTGCCAAGATTCAGCTCCCATCTGTGCTGGGGGGGCTTGCTCCACGTGCGAGCAAGCTGGACGGACGATGTGCGGCAAGGACTGCGTCTCGCTCGAATCCAGCGAGCATTGCGGCGCATGTGGCAGCCGGTGCCTTGATGGCGACTATTGCAACGCGGGGGTCTGCCGGTGTGGTTACGGATTCGCCAACGTCCGATGCGGCGAGCAATGCGTCGATACGCTCTCCGATCCTCTTCATTGTGGAACCTGCGGCACATCGTGCGCCGCCGGGGAGCGCTGCGAGGAAGGGGAGTGTGTTCGCTGAACGTCGGCGAACGCGGCTCGCTACTTCGACGGCGGTGGCGGCGCGAAGAGGCGGCCGACCTCGAGCTCGACCGCTTCGAACGGCGGGGCGCGCGCGACGGATAGCATGCCGTGCACGACCTACCCCCGTGGACCGACTCCGGTATTCGAGCCTGGCTCCACGAGGCTGCCGAGGACCGCGGTGATTCCGCCTAGACCGATCAGGGGAAGGGTGACGAACCATGGACCGTCGAGCGAGAGGACGGCGAAGCCAAGGGCGACGTCGATGAGACCGAGCCAGAGCCCGGCTCGGAGGCCGGGCGGCAGCGGACTGCCGAGAGCGAGACGAACGGTGATCTCCGCGTCGAGAGCGAGCGACAGGAAAGCGGGCGCGAATCCGACGATCAGGCCGCCGGCGGCCGCGGTCCCGCAGTCTGCGTCGCATCGCTGCTCCGAATCGTGGCCTTCGGCGACTGCGGGGGCCGCGAGGAGGAGGGCGGCAACCGCCGCAGCGGTAGGGGCTCGCACGGTCTGATCGACCCCGCTCGCGGCCGGTTCGTTCACCGCCACGCCGTCCGCGCGTTTCGGTGGCATCCTCCGCTCCGTGAACGAGACCCCGCCGCAGCAGCAGAAGCAGGCGCTCTCGAAGGCGGCGGTCGCGGGGTTCGTGCTGTCGATCCTCGGGCTGTGCATCCTGCCGGCTGCGATCGCGGCGATCGTGCTGGGCGGGGTCGGGATCGCGAAAACCGGCAAGGGGCTTGGGGGGCGTGTGCTCGCGATCGTGGCGCTCTGCCTCGGTGGAGTGGGGTTCTTCTCGAGCCTGGGCATCAGCGCCGCGGTTGCGATCCCGTCCTTCATCCGGTACGTGCGCGAGACGAAGAAGGCGGAGGCCACGCAGAACGTCACCGCCCTTTTCCTGTCCGCGACCGCGCAGTACCACGCCGAGCGGATGGGCCCTGCCGGCGCGCTCCTCCCGCAGACGTTCGGCTTGTCCCTTCCGCGGACGCCGCCCGAGGTGTCGTGCGCGGAGGTCCCCTGGCCGGTGGACGCGCATCCGGGATGGGCGGCCATCGGCTTCGCTCCGTCGGGGCCGCTGCTCTTTCGCTACGAGCTCGAGGTCTCGCCGGACGGTCAAGCTTTCGTGGCGCGAGCGCTCGGCGACCTGAACTGCGACGGCGTCCCCGAGGTCTTCGAACGAGGCGGCCGCGCAGCCGGGGGTCAGATCGTCTCCGAGCCCGAGGTGCGCGAGCTCGAGGTGCCCGTGACCACGCACGACCTGGACTGGGACTGACGTGCACCCCGATCTGCGCGTCACGCGGATTCTCTGGTTCGGCCTCTTTGCCAGCACCTTCGCGTACGTCTTCGTCCTCGCCATGCAGGGCCAGCGGATCTGCGACTTCCCGCCGTGCGGCGCGGACTCGCCGCTGCTCTACGGCCTCGGCGGCGGCGCGCTGTCGTCGGCGGTTGCGAGCGTGCTGCTCTCGCGGCGCCTGATGCGTGCGGCGCTACCTCGCACGGCGCCCGCGATCCGCGAGGAGCAGGACCCGTCGCAGGTGCAGTACCGCGATCGGGTCACGATGCGCAGACTCTTCGCGGATCCCGCCTCCGCCCGACGCTCGGCGATCGCCGCCCACAAGACCCCCTTCATCGTCGGCATGGCGCTCGCCGAGAGCGTCGCGATCTACGGCCTCGTCCTGGGTCTCCTGGGATTCCCGCCGGCGAACGTCGCCCCGTTCTTCGCCGGGTGCTGGATTCTCATGGCCTGCCATTTCCCTCGGGTCGCGGCGATCGAACGCGCGCTCGAGGGAGTCCATCGCGCGAAGTTCGAGTGAGCGCCTTCGGCCGGTACCGGATCGTCGGCCGCATCGCGGCGGGCGGGATGGGCGAGGTCTATCGCGCGGTCGCCGTCGGGCCCGGCGGCGTGGAGAAGCCGGTCGCGCTCAAGGTCATGAAGCCGTTCCTGTCCGACGATCCCAAGTTCGTTCAGATGTTCGAGGAGGAGTCGAAGGTGAGCTTCCTGCTCGTGCACGGCAACGTCGTTCAGACGTACGACGTGGGGAAGGTCGACGACCGGTGGTTCATCGCGATGGAGTTCGTGGACGGCACGACGCTCGAAGCGGTTCTCGAACGGTGCCGGAAGGTCGGTCAGCCGCTCGCGCACCGGCACGCGATCTACGTCGCCGTCGAGGCCTTGCGGGGGCTCGAATACGCGTACCGCGCGAAGGATGCGCGTGGCATCGCGCTCGCCGTGGTCCACCGCGACATCTCGCCGGGCAACCTCTTCGTGTCCCGCGCGGGCGAGGTGAAGGTGGGCGACTTCGGCATCGCGCAGTCGTCGCTCGGCGCGCGCCACACCGTGTCCGGGACCCTCAAGGGGAAGATTGCGTACATGTCGCCCGAGCAATGCCGCGGCGAAGCGCTCGATGCGCGCGTCGACGTGTACGCGATGGGCGTCGTGCTCTACGAGGCGCTCACGCTTCGCCGTCCGTTCAAGGGCTCGGGCCCGGAGACGATTCCGTCGATTCTCGCCGGCGACTTCCCCAGGCCCCGAGAGATCAACGCGGAAATTCCGGTCACGCTCGAGTCGATCGTCGTCTCGGCGATGTCGAAGGAACGCGATCACCGCCCCGGATCCGCGAAAGCGCTCCTCGAATCGCTCGAGGAGTTCGCGCTGCGGGCGGGATGGTCCCTGTCGAGCAGCGCGTTCGCAGAGTTCGTCGAGCGTCTCGGCGAGGACCCGCCCACGCCGGAGAAGGAGGACCGATTCCTCGAGCTGAAGCTCGGAACCGAGTTCGACCGGGTGGACGACAGGACCTTCACCACCGCGAAAGCGAGCCCCAGGGCGAAGCACGACGGACGGACGGACGTGCTCGGCCCGAAGGACACGAGGGCCGATCGCGCCAGGCAAGCCGCTCGGTCGCCGCCGCGGTCCGCCGCGCGATTCGCGGTCGTCGCACTCGTCGGTGCAGCCGTGCTCGGGATCGGGGTGTGGACGATGATGCCGGATCCGGTCACGGCTCCGGATCCGGACGCGGTTCCGGATCCGGACGCGGTTCCGGATCCGGTCGCGGTTCCGGATCCGATTCCGGACACAGCGGCTCCCGCCACCGCCCGGCCTGCGGCGCGCGATCCCTGGTCCGCGGACGTCCCTTCTGCGCTCGCCGCCCTTCGGGCCGAGATCGCATCCGGGAACACGTCGAACTGGCGCGAGGTCATGCGCTACGCCCTCGAAACGAAAGAACCACGCGCCTTCCTCCTCGCCGGCCACGCGTACTTCCGCCGCGACTGGCACGGGAACGCGATCGAGAACTACCGCATCGCGCTGCAAGGCGGCGAGCGTGGAACCGTCACGGGCGATCCGACCCTGCGCGGCGACCCCGAGTTGCTCGCCAATCTGATGTTCCTGCTTCGTTCCACTCGCCTTCGCGTCGACGTGGCGAGCCTGGTCGCCGGCGTCTGGCAAGACGAGGCAATCGGGCCGCTGCAGGCGGCCGCGAGAAATGAGGACGAGCCCGAAACTGCGGCCGCAGCCCGCGATCTCCTCGTGGACCTGCAACGCTAGCTCGGAGCGTCCTCGCACGTCCGGGTGATCGAGACCTCTCGCAGGATCGGGCGCTGGTCGTCGTCGCCGGCGAGCAGGGTCACGCGGAGCTCGAGGAGGTGTCCCGGGTCCACGAGCGCGCCGGCGAGGGCGGACGCGACGTCGAGTGGCGAGTCGTCGTCCGGGGCGACGCCGATCGCGACCCAGCCTGACGCCGCGAGGTCGGCGAGCGTCTCCCCCGTACGCACTTCGAAGCGGATGCGCGACTCGCCGGGGACGAAGGCGTCGAAGGCGAACGTGTCCCAGATCGTCGCGGCGCCGTCGGGGCATCCCTCGAAGACGTGCGCGTAGGTGCCGACCGGATCGACGACGTATGCGAGCTGCGTACCGGTCATGTCGCCGCAGGCGCCGGGCGTCAGAAGAGTGTCGATGGCGATGTCGAAGTTCTCGGGATCGCCCGGAGGGGAGACGTGGGCCTCCACGCTCGACGGATCGACCGACCAGACCTTCCCGTCGACGTCGACGCCCGTGTAGACCGTTCCGTAGCCCCACTCGCCGAAGCCGATGCCCCAGGTTCGGTACGAGAGGTCGTCGCGGTCGACCTCGTAGAGCAGCGCGTCGAGGCCGCCGAACCAGGCGCTGCCTTCGCCGTCCACCGCGATGCCCCAGACGCCGATGCCCAGATCCGTGAACTCCTCGGTGGTCTGGTCGAAGACGGCGGCCGTCGTTTCCAGTCCCGTGATCCAGATGCGCCCCTCGGCGTCGGCCGCGATGCAGTCGTACTTCTGGCCGACGGCGCGGTAGGTGTCGACGACCTCGGCCTCCACGGGATCGACCTCGGTCAGGATCCCGATGATTCCGTGGGCGCCGACCCAGAGCATGCCGTCCGGGTCCATCGCGATGCCGGCCGTCTCGATGGAGACGTCGACCTCGCGTCCCGTCAGGTTCCCGTCCCCGTCCAGCTCGATCACCTCGTGGCCGATCGCGTCGCCGACCCAGATGAAGTGCTCGAGGGCGTCGAGGCTGCGGCGCGCCTCCCAGGCGATCGTGGTCAGCGAGTAGCTCATCGGCGTCGGGATCACGGTCGACCACATCACGCACGCGTCGTCGCCCCAGTCCCGCACGTCGTCGCGACCCGAGGAGGTGTCGCCGGCCGCGCAGTCCTCCACATTCACCCGCGTCACGCGGGGCTCGGGCACGCTCGCCGAGACGACGACGTCCACGGCCAGGCTCGTCGAGATGCCACCGAGGTTGGCAAAGTTCCCCGGACCGAGCCGGTAGCGTCCTTCCTCGACCCAGGTGCGCGTGTTCACCTTGGTCACCGTCGCGTCGCCGCCGCTGGGGATCCAGATGTAGGGGCGCAGCTCTTCGGTCGCCCCGAGGGTCAGCGCTCCGTCCTCGACGACGACGCCGTTGCCCTCGTTCTCGACATCCCACGCCTCGCCGTCCTCGCCGCCGAGCGACTGCCGGTCGCAGTCCTCGCCGCAGTCGTCGGCGTCCGAGTCCGCGTCACCGTCAGTTTCCTGGTCGGCGTCGGCGTCGGCGTCGGCGTCGCCCAGGGGCTCGCCGTCGGAGGTCTTTCCGGTGCCTGGAGCGCAGCCCAGCAGAAGAAGGAGCGGAGAGATCGTGCGCATGGCGAGCCCAACATGCGGCCCGCCGGCGTGCCGGCGCGACTTAAGGATCCATAAACCGCTTCGCCAGGCGGATCACGAGCCAGTACGCGCAGATGCCCGGAAGGAGCACGACGGTGTACAGGCGTAGGAGAAGGGCGAGGGCGGTTGCGATCAGGGCGGCGGGCGAAGCGTTCGCGACCGCGCCGGTCGCGATGCCGGCCGCGTCGTCGCCGAGGGCCGCGAGCGCGCCGAAGTAGGCGGCCACGGGGACGACACCGAAGAGCAAGGGCAGCCGCATCAGCCGGAGCAGGGAGCGCCGGGTCACGGGCGGCTCGCGGTCAGCAAGGCGAAAAGGAGCGTGTCGCCAATCGGTCCGCCCGAAGCGAAGCCGAGCGCGCCGCCGCGCTCCCGCGGCAGGCCGACGAGCCACGCGCTCGCGAAGTACGAACGGAACCGCGCCCGGTCGCCGAAACGCCGCGCCGAGGCGAGCGCGAAGCCGCTGGCGGAGACGCCGAGGCCGAAGAGGACCCCGCCCGAATCGACGTCGCCCGATCCCATGGCGTGTCCGTACTCGCGCACGCCCCCGAAGCCGAGGACGTCGTTGGAGTGTCGCGCCAGCGCGCGCCAGTAGCGCCGCGCCTCGGTCGGCTGTGAGTATCCGAGCGCGAAGGCTGCCATCGCGGTTCCGGACGCGCGGGCGGCGTCCCGCGGCTCGCCGGTCCGCGAATCGACCCGCTGGAAGAGAAAACCCGACGACGCATCGACGTGAAGTCGCCGCATCGCGCCGAGGGCCCGGCGGACGAGCGCCGAACGGCCGCCGGCGCCGTCCCGATCGTGCAGCGCGACCGAGGCGAGCGCGACCGCGTTGTCCGCCGGGTAGGTCTCGCCCGGGTAGCTCTCGAGGAGTCGATCCGGATTCGCCGAGAACCGCCGGGCAAGTCCGTCCGTGATCGCGTCGTTCGCCTCCGCGAAGCGCGAGCTCCTCACCAGGCGCCGGTGCATCGAAAGCGCCAGGTTCGCGTACCCGAGGAACGCGAGGTGGCCACGGTCGCCCTCCAGGCTGGCCATCGCGTCCTCGCCCCAGGCCTCGCGGTCGTGCGCGCGGCCGCGCGGGAGCAGGATCCGATCCAGGGCGCGCTCGACGAGGGGCAGGTGCTCGCGGCGCAGCTCCGGATGCTCGATTGCCGTCTGCGCGAGCCCCAGCGCGGCGGCCATGTGGACGATCAGGTACCACTCGCCGTCGAATCGCGGCGAACCGGTCCCCAGCTCCAGCGTCGCCGGGTCGCGGTGGAGCCAGGTTCGAGTGGAACGTGCCAGCGCGCGCACGGCGTTGAGATCGCCGTCGAAGAACTCGTCGGCAGGGCGGCTCGCGAGGCGGGCGGGAACCGTCCACGTGACCGCCACGGCGCACCCCAGGGCGACGGTGCGCGCGAGCCACTTCACCTCGCCAATCTACCCCGGACCGCCTCCGCAGCTTCGCTGGACGCTGATCTCCCGCAGGAGTGGCCGCTCCTCGCCACGGCCGGCGAGCAACGTGAGTTTCACCTCGAGGAGCGCGTTCGATTCCAATCCCGCGGCGTCCAGGGCCAGCGCGACGTCGAGCGGCGTCTCGTCCGTCGGCGCTTCGCCGACGAGTACCCATTCGGCGACCTGGAGCGACGCGAGGTCCGCGGCCGTGCGGACCTCGAAGCGGATGCGCGAGTCGCCGGGGACGTCTGCGTCCCAGGAGAGCGCCTGCCAGCTCGTAGCGCGCGCGCCGTCGCAACCTTCGAAGACGTGCCGGTACGTTCCGACCGGCTCCACGACGTACAGGAGCTGCGTGCCGGTCATGTCGCCGCAGGCGCCGGGCCCGTCGAGCGTGTCGACGGCGACCTCGAACGACTCGGGGTCGTCCGGTGGGAAGGTCCGCGCGTCGAGGTGGACCGGCTCGACGGCCCAGACGTTCCCGTCGATGTCGACGCCGGTGTACGGCGTGCCGCCGCCGAAGCCACCCCCGCCGCCGGCGAAGCCGATGTCGAAGGTCTCGTAGTCGAGGTCGTCCCGGTTCAGCCGGTAGATGAGGCCGTCGAGACCTCCGAACCAGACGTAGTCGAGCGCGTCGACCGCGACTCCCCAGACCGAGATGCCCAGGTCCGTGAACTCCTCGTCTTCCTGATCGAACACCGCCGCGGTCGTCTCGAGGCCGGTGATCCAGATCTTCCCGTCGACGTCGGCCGCGATGCAGTCGTATTTCTGGCCCGGGTTCGTGAAAGTCGCCACGACTTCAGCCTCGACCGGATCGACCTCGGTCAGGATCCCGATGAGTCCGTGGGCGCCCACCCACAGCTCGCCGTCTGCGTCGATGGCGATGCCGGCGGTCTCGACGGGCGACACGTCCACCTCGCGGCCCGTCAGCTCTCCGTCCCCGGTCAGCTCGATCACCTTGTTGCCCATCGCGTCCCCGACCCAGATGAAGTGTTCGAAGGCGTCGAGTCCGCGCCGCGCTTCCCACGCGATGGTCGTCAGCGAGTACTCCATCGCGGTCGGGATCTCGGTCGACCAGATCACGCAGGCGTCGTCGTCCCAGTCGAGGACGTCGCCCCCGCCGGACGAGGTGTCGCCCGCGGGGCAGTCCTCGACGTTGACGCGCGTCACGCGCGGGACGTCGATGCTCGCGGAGACGACGACGTCCACGTCGAGGTTCGTGGAGATGCCGCCGAGCGACGTTCCGAAGCCGCCGCCGCCCGGAGGGCCGAGCCGGTAACGCCCTTCTTCCTCCCACGTCCGCGTGTTGACCTTCGTGACCGTCGAGTCTCCTGCGTTCGGGATCCAGATGTACGGACGCAGGACCGCGTTCGAGTCGAGCGTCAGCGCGCCGTCCTCGACGACGAGCCCGCGGCTCCCTTCGTTCTCGACGTCCCAGTCCTTCCCCCCGAACGAGAGTTCCTCGCAGTCCTCGTCGCAGGTGCCGCAGGAGTTGAGGACGCCCTCGTCGACCTCGCCGTCGCAGTCGTCGTCCGCCTCGTTGCACTCCTCTGCCTGCGGGAGCACCTGGCCTTCGCACCCCGACCAGGTTTCGTCGCGGCAGAACCGGAGCCCCGCCTGGCACGGCGGGTGGCTCATCGTCGTATCCGGTCCCTCGTAGCAAACCTCCGGCTCGCCGGCGCCTTCGCAGGGGCAGCCGACGCCCATCGGATCCACGTCGCAGTCGGCGCACTCGTGGAGGGCCGGGTTGTTCTCGTCGCAGTCCGGACCCTCGCAGTCGGGCCCGACTCCGAACCCGTCCCCGTCGAGGTCGCTGCACCCGGTCCCGTCTCCCGAGGCCCCGTCGTCCGCCTCCGAACCGCCGCACCCGCAGCCGACCGCCCAGAGCCCCAGCCCCATCGCCAGCCCCAACGACCCAAGACGCATCATGCTGACCTCCTAGCCCGGATAATTCGTGAACTCGCGTAGCGAAATTCGCGAGACGGCGAGGGGAGGCGTGAATTCGCGGGCGAATTCACGCGCCCCGCCAAGATCCGCGCGTCCCGGAGTTTCCGCACCGCAGGCGTACTGGATGTACGTCGAGGATGCGGAAACGAGGAAACGCGCGGAGATTGCGGCGTATCGCGGATTGCAGTAGCGAGGTTCATGAATTGTCCGGGCTCGACCCGGCCCGCGCCAGCGGTCCCGGCCCCAAGACTGGCAGGTTCGCGTTCGACCGTCATCCTCGCCGCGAGCGAGGGCGGACGGGCTAGAATCCTGTCCGTGACGGTCGAGAAGCTGCGCCGCATCCGCGCCGAGCTGCGCGAGACGTTCCTCGAGCGCGAGGCCGTGGTCGACGGCGTCCTCGCGGCGTTGATCGCCGGCGAGCACGTGCTGCTCGTCGGTCCTCCCGGCACGGCGAAGTCGATGCTGGCCGAGGAAGTCTGCCGGCGGATCGAGGGCGGCACCTACTTCTCGTGGCTCCTGACGAAGTTCACGACGCCCGAAGAGATCTTCGGCGCGATCTCTCTCGCGGGCCTCGAACGGGACGAGTACCGTCGCGTCACCACGGGAAAGCTCGCCGAGGCGCATGTCGCATTCCTCGACGAGGTCTTCAAGGCGTCTTCCGCCATCCTGAACGCGCTCTTGACGATCCTCAACGAGCGCCGCTTCCACAACGCCGGCCGGGCCGAGCCGGTCCCCTTGCGCACCCTCGTTGGCGCGACGAACGAGGTCCCCTCCGAGGACGACCTGTCGGCGCTCTACGACCGGTTTCTCGTGCGGTTCGTCGTCGACTACCTGCAGGAGGACTTCCGTTTCCTCAAGATGCTGACGATGTCGCCGACTCAGACGTCGACCCGGACGACGTTGTCCGTTCCGGAGATCGACGCGCTCGCCGCGGCGGCGAGCAGGGTCGAGGTGCCCGACGGCCTGCTGCACGACCTCGCGGCGCTGCGCCGGGACCTCGGCGCGCGAGGCATCGTCGCGTCCGACCGTCGCTGGCGCGGCTCGCTCGGGGTCCTCCGCGCGCACGCTCTGCTGCACGGCCGAAGCCGCGTGGGCCCCGAGGACGCCGCGATGCTGGAGCACCTGCTTTGGACGGAGCCCTCCGAGATCCCGGAGGTTTCGACGGCGATCGCGGCGCTCACGCGCGGACACGAGAACGAGGCCCAGCGGATCGTGTTCCAGGCTCGCGAGCTGCTCGCTTGGGTTCGAAGGGACTGGCCCGACGAGGAGGCCGCCACCCGCGCCGCCGTGGAGGCGCACAAGAAGGTCGCGGATCTGCTGCGCCGCGCCGAGTCGCTCAAGACCCGCGCCGGCGAGCGCGGCCTCGACGCCGATCCGGTCGAGTCCGCCGTCCGCGAGCTCGAGGAGATCCGTGCGGCGATCCTGGAGGGCGGCCTCGGAGCGGAGCGGCAGTGACCGCACGGTCCATCCTCTCCGACTCGCTCGACCGCGAAGCGTGGGCGCGGCTGCGGCGGAGGCTGCCGGGGGCGCAGTCTCTGGAAGACCGCGGCGCGCGTCTGTACCCGCACATGGGGGAACTTCTGCTCGACCTGTACGCGGCGCTCTTCAAGACCAACGTCGTTCTCCGTGACGAGGGAGAGGTCGCGGCGTCCGCGGCGATGGGGCGCGAGGTCGTGCGGACGGTCCTCGGGTCCCAGGGCTACGACGCGCTGCGCGAAGCGACGCTGCTCGACGAGGCGCGCGCCGGAGCCGGGGTTCTCGTCCTCGGTCGCACGGCGCTGGCGATCCTGCGGGACGAGGAGGCGTGGACCGCCGAGGAGCTCGCGCGCGCGGCGCGGCTCGCGAAGGAGGAGGGCGCGATCGAGCGGGAGGAGGAGGCGCTCGCGGAGGCGCGGGACGCGACGGCCGGCCTCGGAGACGAGGCGCGCCGGAGGATCGAGGCCCTCGCGCGAAAGACCGAAGAACGGCGGGGGGACCTCGCAGACGCGGAGCAAGCCGCGCGGGAGGCCGCGCGCCTGCCGGAATCCGCCGCCGGACGGCTGCGCGAAGCCGTGCGGGGCCTGCCCGATCGGATGGACCGGGCCGAGGCGGACGTCGAGGCCTGGGGCCGCGGCGTCGGCGCGTCAGGGAGCGTGTCTGCGTCGGAGCGGCTCGCCCTCGGCGATCGGATCGGCTCGTCGGAGAACCTGCGGCGACTCGCGGCGCTCGCGGGCGCGTTCCGCGAGTTCGCGCGCAAGGAGAGGCGCCGGCGAATCGCGCGACGTGCCGCCGAGACGCACGACGTGGTTCTCGGCGACGACTTCGCCCGCGCGCTGCCGTCCGAGCTCGTCCTCTTGCGCCATCCGCTCCTGGGCAAGGCGCTGCGCCGGCGCGCGCTCGACGCCGAGATGCAGACCTACCGCCTCGAGGGACCGGACGATCGCGGACGCGGGCCGCTCGTGGTCTGCCTCGACGGATCGGGATCGATGCAGGGGGATCGCGATCTGTGGGCGAAGGCCGTGACGCTCGCGTTGATGGACGTCGCGCGGAGACAGCACCGCAAATGCCGCGTGATCTCGTTCTCCGACGGGACGAAGGCGCTGCGGACCTTCGACCTGCTCCCGGTCGACCGCCGCAGCGTCCGTCGCGACGCGGACCTCGGGGAGGTCGTTCGCCTCGCGGAGCACTTTCCCGGCGGCGGCACCGACTTCGCAGCGCCCCTTCGCAAGGCGGTGGAGTCGCTGCGCGAGTCGCCCTACCGGAGGGGTGACGTCGTCTTCGTCACGGACGGCGAGGCGGATCTGCCGCCCGAGGTGCTCGAAGAGGTCGAGGAGGCGCGGCGCCGGCAGGGCTTCCGGATCTACGGCGTCTACGTCGACGTCGGAGGCGACGTCGCGAGAGTGCAGGAAGGTCGCGGCCTCGAGACGCTCCGGAAATTCTGCGACGACGTCACGAGCGTCACGCGCCTGACCGCCGAGAGCGTCCGCGACCTGTTCGTGAAGGTCTAGCCTAAGCGACCATGGCTCACCGCTCGGGCTTCGCGCGGGCGATGATCCAGATTGCGAGTGCGGCGGATGCGAGCATGCCGCCTAGGCCGAACGGGTAGAGCCGCGAGAAGGAATCTCCGTCGTCGGTCAGGACGGCCGGAAGGATCTGTGCGAGCGCGTAGGCACACGCCGGCGAGAAACCGAGGGCTCGCGCGAGGCCCGTTTCGCGGCGGACGGCATGGACGGCGGCGACGAGTACGACCACGAGGCAGACGACCTCGATCACAGCGCCGATCAAGGGCTCCTCCGCACGCGCGCGCGAGTGTACCGATCCGCTAGCCGTCCGGCAGGCACACCCGGCGGTTGTCGCCGCCGCCGCCGGTGGAGCGGCAGTGCAGGTCCACCGAGACGTCCTGGCAGAGGGTCTCGCCGTCGACTTCCACGAGATCTTCGCAGCTGACGAAGCACCAGGTGCCGCCCATCGACTCGAACGGCGCGCACACCTCCGCGAGCTCGCCGAGCTCCTCGCCGAAGTCGCACTCGCCCTCGATGGAGCAGCACTCGGTGTCGTCCACGCAGGCGTGCGAGCAGTAGCCTTCTTCGACACGGTCGATGCAGATGATCTCGCCGGGGACCTCGCCTTCCAGATCGGCGAAGCAGTCCTCGGCGACCTCGCAGGAAGCCCCGACGTCCAGGTCGGGTCCGCCCCCGCCCCCCTCGTCGTCACCGCATCCGCAGCCAGAAAGCCCAGCAATCACGACGACTACGGTCACGAACCGCCGGCCCATGCAGACCTCCCTTCCGGTATCAGTGCCCGAGGCCGCCGAGCAGGCCAAAGACCATCCTTTGACCCGTAAGCCGGGCCTGGGGTACTCCCCCCGCCCATGCGTTTCGATCGGGCGACGACGTTCACGGCCTTCCTTCTTCTCACTGGCTGCGGGCAGGACGCCCCGGCCGGCGGTACGGCGATTCCGGGCATGCCTGGGATGACCGCCGTACCCGGCGCACCCGGCATGCCCGGCATGCCCGGCATGCCTGTGGCGCCCGGGATGCCCGGGATCCCCGGTATGCCGCCCGGCGCGCCGAATCCGTTCGCCCTCCTCGGGCAGATGGCCCAGATGGCGCAGGGCATGACGGCGCAGCCGGGGGCGATCGTCAACTGGCGCGCGCTCGCGGGCGCGCTCCCTGCTGCGGTGCCCGGCTTCGAGCCGCGTGGCGAAATCGACGGTCAGACCCAGATCATCGGCGGGTTCTCCGTCTCGGAGGTCGAGCGCGACTTCGTGGCTGGAACGCGGCGGCTCGAGTTCAAGATCATCGACACCTCGATGAACCCGATGCTCGCGATGCCGTTCAACATGCTGCGCGGAATGGTCGTGGACTCGAACGACGAGATCCAGCGCGGGTCCGACGTTGCGGGGATGCCCGGCGTCGTTCGCCTGCGGCGGCGGGACCAGAATGGCAAGCAGACGGTCCTCGCGCACGGGCGGTTCCTGGTCGAGGTGGAGCTCGAGCCCGCGCAGGCGCCCGAAGAGGTCGTGGCCCTGGCGGGGCTGGTGAACTACGCGGCGCTCGCGCAGGCGGCCGCGGCCGCTCAGGTGGCGGCACCGGCGCCGGGGACGGCGGCGCCGTGACGAAGGAGGAATTCGCCTCGCGCCTGTCCGCGCTCGAGCGCGAGTACGCGAGCGCCGCCGACAACCCGGGATCCTACGGGTGCGTCGACTGCGAGAAGAGCTCGAACTGCATGTTCTGCGAGTCGTGCACGTCCTGCTACCGATGCAACTACTGTTCGGGCTGCATGAGCTGCGCCGAGTGTACGAAGTGCACGAGTTGCGAGGACTGCAATCGCTGCGCGTACTGCGTGGAGAGCAAGGCCTGCACCGGGAGCCAGTACCTGGTCCGCTGCGTGTCGTGCTCGGACTCGACCTACTGCTTCGGATGCGTCGGGCTCGTCAGAGGCGAGTTCTGCATCTTGAACGAAAGGTACGACCGCAAGGCGTACTTCGAGATCACCAAGCGCCTCGCGAAGGAGCTGCGGATCCCGGGATAGAGGGCGTCGAGGGGGAGAAAGATGCGGGCAATCGTGCAGCGTGTGTCGTCGGCGAGGGTCTCGGTGGACGGCGCGGAGATCGCGCGGATCGGTCCGGGTCTCCTCGTCTACCTCGGCGTCGGCCGCGAGGACAACGAGCGCGACGTCGACGCGATGTCGGAGAAGATCGCCAACCTGAGAATCTTCGAGGAGGGCGGCCAGCTGACCCGATCAGTCGTCGACGAGCACGGCGAGGCGCTGGTGATCTCGCAATTCACGCTCTACGGCGACGTCCGCCGCGGACGTCGGCCCGACTTCCTGGGCGCGATGCCGCCCGAGCGCGCCGAGGCGCTCTACGAGAGGTTTCTCGGCGCGCTCGCGATGGCGGGCGTTCCGACCTGCGCGGGCCGATTCGGCGCCCGCATGAAGGTCGAGAGCGCGAACGAGGGCCCGGTGACGATCCTGATCGACAGTCAGAAGACGTTCTGATGCGCTACGTCGTCCGCAGCGCGGGACCGGAGGACCAGGAGGGGCTGCTCGCCCTCGCGGGACACCTCGACACGGTCAACCTGCCCGACGATCCCGAGGAGATCCGCGCGCTGCTCGAGCGCACGGAGAAATCCTTCGCAGGGCAGATCAAGGACGCGAGACGCCGGGAGTACGTGTTCGTGATCGAGGATCGCGAGGAGAAGCGGCTCGCGGGCTCGTCGATGGTGATCGCCCAGTACGGGCGCCGAGACACTCCGTTCATCAGCCTCGAGGTGAAGAAGGAGGAGAAGTACTCGCAAACGCTCGATCGCCACTTCGAGCACACCCTGCTGCGGCTCGCGTTCAACTATCACGGACCGACCGAGATCGGCGGGCTCATCGTGTTGCCGGACTACCGCAAGGTGTCCGAGCGCCTCGGGCAGCTCATCTCGTACGTGCGTTTCCTGTACGTGGGCATGCACCGGACCTCCTTCCAGGAGGAGGTCGTCGCCGAGCTGCTCCCGCCGCTCGAGCCGGACGGGACGAGCCACCTGTGGGAAGCGCTTGGGCGGCACTTCACGGGTCTGACCTATCTCGAGGCAGACAAGCTCTCGAAGAAGAACAAGGAGTTCATCCGCAGCCTGTTCGCTCTCGGCGACATCCACGCCGCGCTCTTGCCCGAGCAGGCGCAGGCCGTGATCGGCGCCGTCGGGCCGCAGACCAAGGGCGTCGAGCGCATGCTGCGCCGCATCGGGTTCAAGTACGACAACCGTGTCGATCCCTTCGACGGCGGCCCGCACTTCCGCGCGAAGACGGACGAGATCACGCTGGTCCGTGCGAGCGCGCAGCTTCCGATCGGCGCGGTCGGTCCGGTCCCGGACGGAGCGAAAGTCCACATCGTGCTCGTCGAGCGCGCCGCCGCGCCGTACATCCTCGGAGTCCGGACGCAGGCCGCGCTCCATGACGGGAGCCTCCTCCTCCCCGCCGACGCAGCCGATGCGATCGGCGGACGGCCGGGCGATCTTGCGTGGTCGCTTCCGCTGGACTGACGTCCGAGACGGCCTTTCCCTCCCCCCCCCCCTCCGCTAGACTGACGCGGCTCTTTCCGGACTCCATGGACCTGACCGCCACCGAACGCGTCGCACCCTGCACGAACTGCGGCTGCCACCATCCGGAAACGCCCTGTCCCTTCGAGG
>Ga0247727_10004481_pt1 | contig 29577 bp, 22 predicted proteins | sample WisWelCaveWW1625_FD_202498 | JGI IMG/M metagenome (GOLD analysis project Ga0247727, IMG submission 202498) | Biofilm microbial communities from Wishing Well Cave, Virginia, United States - WW16-25 | ecosystem: Environmental > Aquatic > Deep subsurface > Groundwater > Cave microbial mat | place...
TGCGACGTGGAGGAGGTAGTTCATGGTTCATGAACCCGGATAACTATAGCAAATAATTCCAAGGAGCCAGGCCAAAATGTCACACCACCGGAGGCTCAAAAGCGACCGCCACTTCCAGTCGCACCCGGGGATGCAAATTTCATTCAGCGTTGCACGCGGCCCGGAAATCCAATATGTGGTGACGCATGAGAAATCGGTTTTGGCCGGGTGTTTTGCTGCTGACGATTGGGTGGACGTTGCCGACGCGCGCCGCCAGTGTTTCCGCGACGAGCGAGGTGGTGACGGTCGAGGTCCGCACCGCGCGACCGGCGCCGGCGTTCAGTCTCGTGACCGTGGAGGGTGAGAAATTTTCATCCGCGACGCTGACTGGCAAAGCCGCCGTGGTCACGTTTTGGGCGAGCCAGGACAAACCCAGCGTGCGGCAGTTGACGGAGTTGGTCGCATTGCAGACCCAGTTCGGCGCGGAGCGGCTGGCTGTGGTCGGCATTGCGGTGGACACAAATGAGTTGCGATCGGTGATCGCCGCCCGTCAGGTGAACTTTCCGGTCCTGTTGGTGGACCTGCCGGTCATCCAAGGATTCGGCGGGTTGCAGGCGATCCCCACCACCTACGTCATCGACAAGAACTACAACATCATCCAGCAATACACGGGCTTCGCGGAAAAGGGCGCAATCGAGAAGGACATCGAAGCCATCCAGAGGCAGTGAACCATGCGCCTCCGCCGGTTGCTCATTGCCGCTCTGTTGCTGACCCTGGCCGGCCGCGCGCGTGCCGAGGACGAAGTCCGCGCGCGGCTCTCGGTGTCGCCAACCAACCTCGTCCCCGGCGCGAGCGTGCGATTGACGGTGGAGATTGAGATTACCAAGCCGTGGCACATTAACGCGAACCCGGCCAGCGAGGGATTGATTGCGACGGAACTCAAGTTCGAAACTTCCCCGGCGCTGACGATCACCCACATCGAGTACCCCGCCGGCCAGACGATCCAGGTCGGCTGGTCCGATCAGCCCGTGGCGCTGTACAGCGGCCAGATCACCATCTTGGCCGACGCGCGCGTCGCCAATGCCGCACCCGGTCCCGCGACAATCAACGCCTCTCTCCGCTACCAAGCGTGCGACGACGAAAAGTGCCTCCTCCCCAAAACCCTCTCGCTCACTTGGGAAACCGAAGTTGTTGCCGCTCTGGGTGGGAGCCCCGACTCCGGTGTCGGGGCGACCGGCAGGGCGGACACAGACAACTCCATCGACTCCCTCATCCGCGACCGCGGCGCGGTGCTCGCCGCCGTCGTGATTTTCCTCGGCGGCCTGGCGCTCAATCTCACTCCGTGCGTCTATCCGATGATCGCCATCACGGTAAGCTATTTCGGCGGGCGCGAGGGACGCACCCGCGGCCAGGCATTTGCCAGCGCATTGGTGTACTGCTTGGGGATTGTCGTTTCGTACACGGTACTCGGCGTGGTGGCAGCATTAACCGGCGGCTTGTTCGGCGCGCTGCTGCAAAGCCGGGTGGTGTTGATCGGCATTGCCGTGCTGCTGGTCGGGCTGGCGCTGAGTTTGTTCGGCCTGTTCGAGATTCGCTTGCCGCAATTTCTGGTGCAACGCGCCGCCGGCGCCTCGTCACGCAGCGGGCATCTCGGCGTATTTCTTCTGGGCGCGACCATGGGCATTATCGCCGCGCCATGCCTCGCGCCGTTCGTGGTCGCGCTGCTCGCGTACGTCGGAGCAACGGGCGAATGGTGGTGGTTCATCGTCTTTTCAGGCGGGCTGGCGCTGCCGTACGTCATGCTCGGCACGTTCTCCGGACTGCTGGCCAAGCTTCCCAAATCCGGCACGTGGATGGTCTGGGTGAAACGTGTGTTTGGCGTTGCGCTCATCCTGGTGGCGATTTGGTTCGTGAAACCGATCCTCGGCTCGAAATCGGCCGGCAACTCGCCGATCGACTGGAAGCCGTACTCGCCAGAACTTATCGGTTCCGGCGGCCGACCCGTGCTCATCGATTTCTACGCCGACTGGTGCATTCCCTGCCACGAGATGGACAAACGGACGTTTACCGACCAGCGGGTGATCGAGGCGTCCAAGAAATTTCTGATGGTGAAGGCTGACCTGACAAGAACCGGCGCGCCCGACGTCGAGAAGCTGACCGACCAGTTTCGGATCGTCGGCGTGCCGACGTTCGTCTTTCTCGGCGTGGACGGCCGGGAACGCGGCGAATTACGACAGGTGGGATTTGTGCCGGCGGATCAATTTTTGGCGGTAATGAACCGCGCGCTGACCGCGCTGGCATCGACCAATGCCGCCGGTAATTCGATGATGGAGATTCCGCCGGCGTTGTTGCGACAATTCTAGAGCGGCAGTCGCCGCAACCGCAGCGCGTTCGCCACGACCGACACCGAACTGAGGCTCATCGCGGCGGCGGCGATCATGGGGTTGAGCCAGCCGACGGCGGCCAGGGGGATGGCCGCTGCGTTGTAGATGAACGCCAGAAACAGGTTCTGGCGGATGTTGCGCATCGTGGCCCGGCTCAGGCGGCGGGCCTTGACGATGCCACGGAGGTCGCCCTTGACCAACGTGATGCCGGCACTCTCGATGGTAATATCAGTGCCGGTACCCATCGCGATGCCGACGTGCGCTTGCGCGAGGGCGGGCGCGTCGTTGATGCCGTCGCCGGCCATCGCGACCCGGCGACCGGCGGCTTGCAGCTCCTGGATGACCTCACGCTTGCGCGCGGGTAGCACGTTGGCTTCCACACGGTCGATGCCCAGCCTCTGCGCGACGGCTTGGGCGGTGGTCGCGTGGTCGCCGGTCAACATCACGACCTCGACGCCATCGGCGCGCAACCGCCTCAACGCGTCGGCGGTGAATTCCTTGATCGGGTCGGTGACGCCGAGCAAGCCAGCGGGCTGATCGTCGATGATCACCGTCATGACGGTCTGGCCGTCGCGGCGCAGCGCATCCGCCTGCGGGGACTGGGCCGCCTTGCTGACGGAGATGCGTCGCCCATCCACGCGGCCCCGGACGCCCTGGCCGGTTTCGGAATGGAAATCTTCGGGCTTGGAGAGTTTCAGTCCGCGCTCCTTGGCGCCGGCGACGAGGGCGGCGGCCAACGGATGTTCGCTCGCTTGTTCGAGGCTCGCGGCCAGTCGCAGGACTTCGGACTCGTTCTCGGCGACAACCGTCACCAAGCGTGGTTTGCCTTCAGTGAGGGTGCCGGTTTTGTCCACGACCAGCGTGTCGATTTGCTCCAGCGTTTCCAACGCCTCGGCGTTCTTGATGAGCACGCCGGCCGTTGCGCCGCGACCGGTACCGACCATGATCGACATCGGCGTGGCCAGCCCCAGCGCGCAGGGGCAGGCGATGATCAATACGGCCACCGCCGCCGTCAACGCGTGCGCCAGGCGCGGCTCCGGTCCGGCCAACGCCCAGGCGAGGAAGGTGACGACCGCGACCGCGATCACGGCCGGCACGAACCAGCTCGCCACCACGTCCGCCAGCCGTTGGATCGGCGCGCGGCTGCGCTGGGCTTGTTGCACCAGATGGACGATTTGCGCCAGCAGCGTTTCGCTCCCAACCCGTTGGGCTTCGAGCACGAAACTGCCGGATTGATTGACCGTGCCACCCGTGAGGGGATCACCCGCCTGTTTGGCGACCGGCATCGGTTCACCCGTGACCATCGACTCATCGACGGTGCTCGCGCCGTCCACGACGCGGCCGTCCACGGGCACTTTTTCGCCGGGCCGGACCCGCAGCCGGTCGCCGTGATGGACCTGATCGAGCGGGACGTCTTCTTCCGTGCCATCCGCGCGCAACCGCCGGGCGGTCTTGGGCGCGAGTCCGAGCAAGGCGTTGATGGCGCTGGAAGTTTGGCTGCGAGCGCGCTGCTCCAGCACCTGACCGAGCAGCACGAGCGTGACAATGACGGCGGCGGACTCGAAATAGAGGTCGCCGCCAAAAAACGTCGAGAAGATGCTGTACGCCCACGCGACGCCGGTGCCGAGGGCGATCAACGTGAACATGTTGAGGCTTCGGTGGACGATGGATTGCCAGCCGCGCTGGAAGAACGGCCAGCCGCCCCAGAGCACGACGGGTGTCGCCAGCACCAGTTGCAGCCAGTTCAATCGGTGGACGTGCAACATCGCGATGACGAACACCGGCACTGTCAACACGAGACTGCCCCAGAACCGCCGCGGCATGTCGCGGTCGTCGGCGCTGCCGGTTTCGGGTTCGAGGCTCATGCCGCATTTCGGGCACGCGCCCGGCGTCGGCTGGCGGACCTCGGGGTGCATCGGACAGGTGAAGACTGCGGCGGGGTGATGGAGTACTGGAGTGGTGGAGTGGCCGGCTAGGAACGTGGTGGGGTTGGCGCGAAATTTCTCCAGACAGTGCGTGCTGCAGAAGTGGTACGTCGCGCCATCGTGCCGGTGCGAGCCGGCGGCCTCCCCCGGCTCGACCGCCATTCCGCAGACGGGGTCTCTCATCGCTGGGAGATTAGCCCGAGATGAGCATTCTGACCAGCCAGCCAGGTAACAATGGCTCTGCCACGTCCACCACGAAGTCCGCCACGATGATTTCCTCGCCGCTGGCGGTCAGCCGCGGGATGAACGCGAGCGGGTCACCGTCGCGCCGCGTTTCTGCTCATCCAGGAAGAGTCGCCAGGCCGCCAGCGCTGCCAACAGCAGCACCATGCGAAACGACACGTGCCGCGGATTCCATTCCGCCAAGAGTGCTGAGATTTCCACGGTGGGTCGGGTTCTAACAGCAAGCGCGGATCGCTGACCGACCCTTTTGTCCTCGTCATGCCCACGGCGCATGACGGCCGATGTGTCGTGACGCTTTCTTGGCATCTGCGCAGTGGTTGGGGCTGTGTCGAGACGACATGTCAGGGACTCTGGACACTGCTGGGCCGGCGTTACCACCACCGCGAACAGCGTCGGCACCGTGCAATGAATTGGTTGGCGCGCACTTGCGGGACGTTCCCTGCCCTGACAGCGACCGGGCTGGTAACCCGGAGTTTCCAAGGCACAAGAATTGCCTGAGGCTACCCGCGAGAGATGTGACGCGTTGACTCCGTCGCACCCAGTGATCGGGGACAAAGTTGACAGAGGGAGAACCATGAACGAAACGAACACCGAAATCGAAGCCGGGCAAACAGGGGCCGCCAGTGCCGAGCCTTTGGACTGCCCATTCTGCGGTCAGAAACCCGCCGTGAAGTATCGCCGACAGAGCACACCGGGGTACTGGGTGGGCTGCCACAACCTGCAATGTCTGGTCCTCACGGGGACGCAGCCTCATCCAACCATGCGGGATGCGATCGACGCTTGGAATCAGCGGGCCCTCGGGTACTGAACGCCAAGTTCCTCTGGCGCGACAATCCTACGGTCGTTTCGTCGCGACCTTGACGAGAACTTCTTCGAGCACCAGCCGTTCGTCGAGGCCGGTCGAGGTGAGTTGCCGGTTGGCCTCCAACAGTAGGTCCATCGCGCGGATCAGTTCGGTCGTCGAAAAATTCCGCGCGGCCAACGCGCAGCGGTGGAGCCGCCACGCATTCGGCAGTTTGCCTTCCTTGGTCCGCGGGAAATGGGCGACCTGGGCTTCGGGCAGCCGCTCGAACGCTTTCACGTACTGGAACCCGCCGCCCGGGCCGTCTTGCGGAACGAGAATCTTGCGCACCATCAGGTCGCGCGCCAACAGCATCAACCGAAACTGCCCGACCAGCATCATGATCACGCCGATGGGTTGTTCGCCGCCGGCCAACAGGTTCGCCAGCGCCGCCAGCGCGGCCGGCAAACGGCGCGCGCCGAGGGTGTCGGTCAACTCCCAGATCACCGCCTGCCGGGAGGCCGAGCAGATCGCGCGCACGTCAGCGTCGGTGATCGCCGGGCGTTGGCCGACATAGACAAACAGCTTCTCCAGTTCATTGGCCATCTCGCGGAACTCGGGGGCGACGAGTTCCCGGAACGCCTGCAACGCCGCGGCGTCCATTTGCTTTTTCTCCTCACGCAGATGGCGCTGGATGAACTCGATGAACTCCTCGTCGCTGTGCTGGCGGCCGGGATCGGGTGCTTCGAAGAATCGGACCTCGGCGATTTTCTCCAGCGTCTTGTAGATGGCGCGGCGACGGTCGCAGCCGATGGCGCTGATGAGCAGCGTCACGCCGTCCGGCAGGCCGCGTTTGAGTTTTTCGCCCAGATCGTTGAGAGCTTCTTTGACCGCTTCGGCACGGGTGGTGACGCTGTCGGCGAACAACTCGGTGCTTTTCAGCCACACGAGTTTCTCGCCGCCAAAGAGGCCGACGGTGAACAGCGCCTCGTTGAGCCGGGCGATGAGTTTCAGAGCGAGTTCCTGATTGGAGGATTCGCCCGCGATCGTCTCCAGGCCGAACTCACCGGCGCCTTTGGGCGCGAGTTGCGCCGCCAGCCGGGCGGCTTCCTGTTTGATGGTAAACTCGTCGTCCCCGCCGAGCAGGTAGAGCGATTTGGTCTGGGTGCGGGTGGCCGGCATGGTTGGTCATCCAAATTCGAAATGGCTCATCAGTTTGAAAATCTGGTAGCGCTCGTCGATGTCCTGCGGGGTGAGGGTTTGGAGGCGGCCGAGGCTGAAGGCTTCGACGTTGAAGGAGGCCAGGACGCTGCCATAGATGACGGCTTTGCGGAGGCGGTCGTGGTCGATCATCCCCTCGCGGGCGAGGTAGCCGGTAAACGCCCCCGCGAAACAGTCGCCCGCGCCGGTCGGATCGTGGATGTCTTCGAGCGGGTAGGCCGGGGCGCTGAAGAAGAAGTTTTCGGCAAACAGCAGACAGCCGTGCTCGCCCTTTTTGACGACGACGTATTTCGGTCCCCACTTGAGGATTTTGCGGCCGGCTTTGACGAGGCTGGTTTCCTTGGTCAGTTCGCGGGCTTCGCTGTCGTTGAGAACGATGCAGTGGACTTTGCCCATGAGTTCCCGCAACGGCTCGCGCTGGGTTTCGATCCACAGGTCCATGGTGTCGGCGACGATGAAGCGCGGCGCGTTCATTTGCGCGAGCACGTGCATCTGGAGTTGCGGGGAGATATTGGCGAGAAAGACGTAGGGGGTGCGGCGATAACCATCGGGCAACGTCGGGTGGAACGTCTCGAACACGTTGAGCGCGACCGAGAGCGTGCGCCGCTTGTTCAAGTCCCACTCGTACTCGCCGTGCCAGCGGAACGTCTTGCCGGCCGCGGTCTGGAGGCCATCCAGGTTGATGCCGTGTTTGCGGTAGAGATCGAGGTAGGGCTTGGGGAAATCCGAACCGACGATGCCGACGAGATTGACGGGCGTGAAAAAGCTCGCCGCGACCGCGGCATAGCTGGCCGACCCGCCGAGCAATTCGCGATGTTCCTCGACCGGCGTCTTCACGCTGTCGAGCGCAATCGAACCGGTTATCAGCAAGCTCATGACAATCTCCGTTTGAATTCCGCGGCGGCTTCTTTGACATCCGGCGCGTTCAGAATCGCGGACACCACCGCCACGCGCGTGGCGCCGCCCGCCCGCACGTGGTCCACATTCGACAACGTGATGCCGCCGATGGCGAAAAACGGAATCTGCACCCGTGGCGCGACCTGCCGGACGAGTTCGAGGCCGACGGGTTTCACGCCCGGCTTGGTGCCCGTCGCGAACACGGGGCCGACGCCGATGTAGTCGGCGCCGTCGCGCTCGGCCTGCAGCGCCTGTTCCAGTGAATGGGTGCTGAGGCCGACGAGGCGCATGTTGGCAAGCCGCGCGACCCGTTGCTCGCGCGGGATGGCGGCCCAGTCTTCCTGGCCGAGATGGACGCCGTCGGCCCCGCACTCGAACGCGGCCTCGATGTCGTCGTTGATGATGACCGGCACATTGTGCGGGAACGCGGCGCCGACCACTGCCAGTCCAAGTTCTACCCGTGCCGCATGCGTTTGTTGTTTGGCGCGCACCTGGATCATGTCCACGCCGCCGGCAATCAGTTCACCCGCCAGTTTGCGGGGATCGCGTCCGGCCAGGTAGGCCGTGTCGATAAACCCGTATAAGCGGGCCGTGATGAGCCGGGTGTTCACCATCAGGACAGATGGGGGGTGCAGGTGTGAACGGACGGCGGCCCGCACGGCGCGGGCCATGGCGACGGCGTTCTCTGCCTCGGCGCGGTCGATCGGCTCGGCGAGGCCGGGGTAGCGCATTTCGACCGCGTAGGGATTCAGATTTTTCAAATGGTCGAGTGGGAAGTTCAGTTGGCAGCGGTCGGCGAGCCGGGCGTGGAGTTCGGTCAGGTCATGCGCCCGGGGAAAATGGACGCCATGAAGGGTGAGCAGGGCCTTGAGATATTTCTCGGCGCATTGCTGGGCGTGAAAGCAGACGGTATCGAACGGGCAGTCGTCTTGGAGTTGCAAGGTGTGTTCGGCATTGCGCAGGTCGTGCTCGGCTTTTTCAGCCCACTGGCGGACGATGTCCAGCACTTCAGGCGGGACGCTCATACAAGACCCGCCCTTCGGTCAGCGCGGTGCGGACAACCGTGCCGGCCACATTGCGGTAGCGCGCGACCTCATCGGGAGTCACCACCACAACGTCTTTGGGGCGGCCGATTCCCGCCAGCAGGCCATAGATTTCGGCGGCTTGCTTCCGTTTTGAGCCGTTGGCCGGCAACACCACGAGGAAATCGAGATCGCTATCGGCCGTGGCGGTGCCGCGCGCGTGGGAGCCGAAGAGAATGATTTGCTCCGGCCGAAATCGGCGCACGATGCGCGCGACAACTTCCGCACAGACCTGCTCCCAGGAATCTGGTTTCACCACTGCCACAACGGAAGCATACCATGTGCGGCCCGGCAGGCGCAAACCCAGAAAACCGCGGCGGCAACCTACCCGAAAAACACCTTGGCCACGTCGTAGAAATCTTTGGGGACGTTGCGGTTGGCGAGCCGGAGCCGGGTCTTGCCGGTTTTCTTGTCGGTGACCTCTTTGATGAGCGGGTCGAGTTCGAGGCCGACGATTTCGGTGCCTTTGAGGGCGGCCATCTGGCCGAACTTGCCGGCCAGGGCCAGTTCGACGGCTTTGACGCCGTAGCGGGTGCTGAGGACGCGGTCGAACGCGGTCGGCGTGCCGCCGCGTTGGATGTGGCCGAGGACGACCGAGCGGCTTTCGATGCCGGTTTCCTTTTCGATCAGCTTGCAGAGTCGCTCGGCAATGCCGCCCAAGCGGACGTGGCCGAACGCGTCGAGTTCTTTGGTTTGGGTGACGATTTCTTCGCCTTCGAGCATGAAGCCTTCGGCGACGGCGATGATCGAGAAGTTTTTGCCGCTGGCTTGCCGGGCTTTGAGAATCTGGCAGATTTCGGTCAGGGTCATCGGGAATTCGGGCAGCAGGACGACGTCGGCGCCGCCGGCAATCCCCGACCACAGCGCGATCCAGCCGGCTTGGCGGCCCATGAGTTCGACGACGAGGACGCGGCTGTGCGCTTCGGCGGTGGTGTGGAGCCGGTCGAGCGCTTCGGTGGCGATGTTGACGGCGGTGTCGAACCCGAAAGTTTGCTCCGTGCCGGCAATGTCGTTGTCGATCGTCTTCGGCACAGCAATGATCGGCACACCGTGCTTGTGCAGGCCGGAAGCGACGGTGAGGGTGTCGTCGCCGCCGATGGCGATCAACGCGGTGATGTCGAAGCCTTTGAGGTTGCGGATGATGGTTGCGACCTCGTCCTCGGTGGGATTGGTGCGGGAGGAGCCGAGGATCGTGCCGCCGAGGTGGAGGATGCCAGCCACGCGGTGGCGGTCCAGCGGGATGAAATCGCCTTTGATGACGCCGGCCCAGCCGTTGCGGAAGCCGATGACTTCGCAGCCGGCCATCAGGGCGCGGCGGGTGACGGCGCGGATGACGGCGTTGAGTCCGGGGCAATCGCCGCCCCCGGTCAGCATGGCAATCTTGTTCATGTTACTTTTTGACCATGTCCAATTGCGGTGCCGGGGTGGTGGTCAGGAGCCGGTCAACGAAACTGGTGGAGTAGCGGCCACGGCGGAAATTGGGGTCTTTCAACACCAGCCGGTGCAGGGGGATGGTGGTGTCCACCCCGCGGATGATGAATTCGTCCAGCGCGCGCGCCATGCGGTCGAGCACGGTGCGGCGGTCGCGGCCGTAGCAGATCAGCTTGGCGATCATCGAGTCGTAGTGCGGGCTGATGGTGTAGCCGGTATAGACGTGTTTATCCACCCGCACGCCGTGGCCGCCGGGCACGTGGAGAAAATCGATGCGGCCGGGGCAGGGCTGGAAATTGTTGAAGGGATTTTCGGCGTTGATGCGGCATTCGATGGCCGAGCGGTTGAACTCGATGTCTTTCGGTTCGAAGCTCAATTCCTCGCCGGCGGCGATGCGGATCTGTTCCTTGACGATGTCCACGCCGGTGACTTCTTCGGTGACGGGATGCTCGACCTGGATGCGGGTGTTCATTTCGATGAAGAAAAAATCGCCGTCCTTGTCCACGAGGAACTCGACGGTGCCGGCATTGACGTAGTTGACGGTCTCAGCGGCTTTGATGGCGGCCTTGCCCATTTTCTTGCGGAGATCGCTGGTCATGATGGGCGAGGGGGATTCTTCGAGGAGTTTTTGGTGGCGGCGTTGGATGGAGCAATCGCGTTCGCCCAGATGGACGGTCTTGCCTTTGGCGCTGGCCAAGATCTGGAACTCGATGTGGCGCGGGTCCTCGATGTACTTCTCGAGATAGACGGAGGAGTTGCCGAACGCGCGTTCGGCTTCGGACCGGGCGGTGTGGTAGGCTTTGACGAGGCTCGGGTCGTTGTGGGCGACGCGCATGCCGCGTCCGCCGCCGCCGCCGGCGGCTTTGACGATGACCGGGTAGCCGATGCGCCGGGCGACTTTCAGGGCGGCATCTTCGCCATCAATCGGACCGTCGCTGCCGGGCACGACGGGCACGCCGGCTTTGCGCATGGTCTCGCGGGCGGCGACCTTGTCGCCCATGGCGCGAATCGAGGCGCTGGCGGGGCCGATGAATTTGATGTTGCAGCCTTCGCAGACCTCGGCGAAATGGGCGTTCTCGGCCAGAAACCCGTAGCCGGGATGGATGGCTTCGACGTCGGCCACTTCGGCGGCGCTGATGATGCGGTCGATCTTGAGATAGCTGTCTTTGCTGGGGGCTTCGCCGATGCAGATGGCTTCGTCGGCCAGTGCGATGTGGAGGGAATTGGCGTCGGCGGTGGAATACACGGCCACGGTGCGTATGCCGAGTTCCTTGCAGGCGCGGATGATGCGGACGGCGATTTCGCCGCGATTGGCAATCAGGATTTTGTCGAACATGGGCGACCCGGCGGATCGTCCCTAGCGTGGACGGACCGCAAAGAGTTTCTGGCCAAACTCGACCGGTTTGGCGTTTTCCATCAGCACCGAGGTGACGACCCCCTTGACCTCGGCTTTGATTTCGTTCATGACCTTCATGGCCTCGATGAGGCAGACGACGGTGTCTTCGTCCACTTCCTGCCCGACCCGGATGTACGGGGGCGCGTCGGGGGCGGGTGACATGTAAAACGTGCCCACCATGGGGGAGACGATGTGTTTGAGGTTGGCCGGTTCGGCGGTCGCCGGGGCCGCGACGACCTCCGCGGGGACGGCGGCCGGCGCGAGCGTGGCCAAGGCCGCCAAGGGCGCGGCCGGGGCAGGGGTGGTGACCACCGGCTGGAAGCCTTCGGGGCCCCGTTTGATGCGGATTTTCAACCCGTTCTGCTCCATGGAAAACTCGGAAAGATCGTTTTCCTTCATCATCGCAATGATCGCCTTGATTTGGTCGATATCCATGGTTGGTCCTTGAAAAAAGGCGCTGTTTCTAGCGACGCACCTCCCGTGTGTCAAGCGCCGCAGCTTCGCCCACTCGCCTCAGTGTGAATTGGATGGTGACTCTAACAGAGCCGGAGCGGCTTGTCGAACGCTTTCCTCAACCCGCTTCCGTTCGCTCTGATAGCGCGGTTCGGTGGGGTGCAATTCCGCCGCCCGCCGAAAATGCGCCGCCGCCTCGGCCGGCGCGTGCCCCGCCGCCAATTTCGCCCGCCCCAGTCGCCAATGATAATTCGGCCGGAACGGATCGGACCGGATCGCCGCTTGATAACGGGGAACGGCTTCCGACCACCGTCCGAGAGCCATCGCCTGATCGCCGGCAAACGACCAGTACTCCGCATTGCCACCGGCGATGCGCGCGGCGCTCAGGGCCGCGACGTAGGCCGCGGAAGGATGCGTCCGTTGCAGCGCATTGGCGCGACTGTAGGCAATCTGGCCGACCAACGACCGGCCTTCCACCCACATCACCCCGCCCACCACGACCACACAAATCGTCCGCCACCACCATTGCGCGGTCACCGATTGCCGGCCATCCGCCGTCGCCGGCGCCACCTTCGACGGATTCTTTAATCCCTGCAGCCCGCCCAACAAAATAAACACCGGCCACGCCACCCCGGGCGTGAACGAATCGAAATCCACCAGAATATGCACCGCCCACCCGGTCACCGACGCGCACAACGCCACCGCCGCCGGGTCGCCCCGCCGTTGCCGGGCCAGCGCCACCACATCCCGGACCGCCAACCCCGCCAACCCCACAAACGCCACAAACGCCACCACCCCCGCGTCCGACCACATCTGCAGATAGTCATTGTGGACCAGCCGGGTATCCTCACTATCGCCCGTCTTGTATTTCAGATACATCGAGCCAAACGTCCCCGGCCCCGTGCCCAACCACGGATAATCCCGCACAATCCCGACCGCGCCCCGCCAATAATCCACCCGCGCCTCCAGACTGCTTGTCCCGACCCGGAGCAGCCCGCTCGATTGCGCCACCCAAGCCAACGTCACCAGAAAACCAAACACCACCACGAGCGCCACCAGCCCCAACCCCGGTCCCCGGCGCATAAAACACACCACCGTCACCATCAATCCCGCCCCAAACGCCGCCAACCCGCCGCGCGACCCCGTCAGCAGCAGACACGTCACGATCAATCCCCCGACAAAAATCAACGCGATCCAGCGCACTACCGGCTTCCACGTCCGCCCCCGCACCCAGATCCACGCCAACGTCGGCGCGAACGCCACGATCAAAAACCCGGCCAACGCATTCGGATACACCAGCGTGCCGAACACCCGGCTGCTCGTCAGCCGCAACGCCAGTTCCTGCGGCAGTTCCTGACCGCTTTCCGCGACCATCTGCCGGGTTTCCTCCAGTCCGCCCTGCCATTGCTGCAACGCGAAAATGCACACCACAAACGTCGCCAACCCCAACCCGCCAAACACATGCGCCGCGCTCGCCCCATCCCGCACGTACCACGCCGCCGCGTAGAACAACAGCACCCCCGCCGCAAAATGCAGCACCGTATCGGCCGATACCTGCGGGTTGATCGAACTGTGGAACGCCGCCACCAGCGCCAACAGCAGCACCACCGGCAACACGAACAGCCCGTCCACCCGCGCCGCCATCCGCCGCCCATCCAGCACCAGCCACAGCAAGGTCCCGAAACAAAACAACACCCCGAACTGGTTCGGCCACGAGAAAAACAACCACTCCTCAACCCCGGACGGCACGAGCAACACCGACTGCACCACCACCGGCGTCCCGAACTTCAGCGGCGCAAAAAACGCCACCAGCCCGAGGCACACAATCGCCCAGCGCGAGAACCATCTCATTGTGTCACCCTCAACAAACCCACCTCCAGCGCCAGCGCCTCCGCCACGTTGCGGAACAACGCCTCGCGGATGCGATCCACGGCCTCCAAATTCTGCCCGGCCTGCTCGTACGTCAGCCCCTCGGCCGCCCGCCGGCTGGCCTCGGCAAAATCCGGGTGCGCCAACAACGATTCCTCCACGCTGATCACCTGCAACAGCACGTCTCCAAACCAGCCGTACACTTCTTCGAGCACCTGTTCCCGTTGCGCCCGGTATTCGCCCTCGATCCGCGCGTCCATTTCCTTTTCGAGCCGCTCGCGGACTTTCGCGTCCAGTTCGCCGTACCGGTCGAGGTTGGACTCCGTTTCGACTCGCTTCCGCGTTTCCTCCCGCAACCCGGTCAGCATCGCCGTCAGCTCGGCCACCAGCCCGTACGTGTGGGCGACCTTCTCCTGACCGCGCGCGGAAAACTTCTTCAACAACCCCAGCACCCGCTCCCGGCAGGGCGACGCCGCCCGGCGGGTCGTCGCGCCCAGCGATAGCTTCAGGCAGCGCGACAGAATCGTCGGCAGCAACCGCTGCGGCTCGGCGCTCAACAGCACGATCACCGTCTGCGCCGGCGGTTCTTCGAGCGTCTTGAGGAACGCATTGCTCGCTTCCTCGCCCAGACAATCGGCATCGACGATCACACCGACCTTCACCGACGCCATCGTGGCTTTGAGGTTGACGGATTTCTCGAACTCGCGGACCTGCTCGACGGCGATCCGCCGGCTTTTCGATTCGGGCCGCACCCAGTACACGTCCGGGTGCGCGCCCTCCGCGATCCGCCGGCAGGAATCGCACCGCCCGCAGGCGTCATGGTCCCGCTCCACGCAATTCAACGCCTGCGCCAGCGTCCGCGCCACCAACTCCTTCCCGCTCCCACGCGGGCCGGTCAGCAGATACGCGTGCGCCAGCCGGCCGCGCTCCAGACTCCGCTGGAACTGGCCGGCGACGGTCTTCTGATCTTTGAGTTCAGCGAAGGGCATGTTGCACGAGTTCCCAAGTCTGCTTTTCGATCTCGTCAAGGCTGCGATTGCCGTCGATGACTTTGACCCGTTGTGGTTCCCGCGAAGCCAGCGCGAGGTAACCGTGGCGGACCCGCTGGTAAAACTCCAACGACTGGCTCTCCATCCGGTCGAACAACTCCCGGCCGCGCGCGCGCTCCAGGCCGATCTGTGGATCGACGTCGATCACCAACGTCAGGTCTGGCGCGCATGGACCGATGGCGAAACTGTTGATGGCGGCGACGACCAACGGGTCGAGTAACCGGCCCACGCCCTGATACACGGTGGTCGAATCGTGGAACCGGTCGGCCAGCACCACCTGCCCGCGACGCAGGGCCGGTTGGATGATCTCGCGGACCAGTTGGGCGCGGCTGGCGCAGAACAGCAACAGCTCGGTCTCCGCCACCATCGCGGTGGATTTCTTGCTGTACTGGAGGGTGTGACGAATTTGTTCGCCGATCTCCGTGCCCCCTGGCTCACGGGTGAGGAGCACCCCATGACCCGCCGCCCGCAAGCGGGCCACCAGCCGGTCGATCACGGTGGACTTGCCACTGCCTTCGCCGCCTTCAAAAGTGATGAATGTGCCTTTGCCTGCCATAAACGATGGTGCGGCGATGATAGCCGGTCAGCCCAACTCCGGCAAGGCGCGAGGTAGGCGCAAAGATGGCACCGACCGTGCTATTTCAGGGGGAAACGCAGGAGGCCGAGACCAATTTATGCAAGCGACAGCCGAAAAACCAGCCACACCATCCGTCGGGACTGATCCCGTGCGGGTCATGATCATTGACGACAACGAGGAGTTCTGCGACACCGTCAAGCAACTGCTCGAGCCGCTCGGCTACCAGGTGATGACCGTTGGCCATCCCGTCAAGGCCCTGGAAAAGTTCACGCGCGAAAAGGGCAACATCGACCTCGTGCTGGTGGACTACTTCATGCCCGAGATGGACGGCGCCAAGACCTTCGAGTGGCTGCGCAAACTCAATCCCACCGTCAAAGTCCTGCTCTGCTCCGGCGCCGAAGAACTGAAGCTCAAGCAGGTCTGCGCCCAGTACCGGATCGACGGCTACATCCACAAACCATTCCGTGTCCACGACGCCCAGATGACCATCCGCAAGGTCATGGGGAACTGAGGCGCTCTCATTCACACCCCGCTTCAGCGGGGTGATGGGAGGCCTCCTCGACGGCGAAACCGTTTCAACGGTTTCAATCCCCCGGCGAAAACCGCTGAAGCGGGGTGTCACCGACACACATCAGCCCTTGAACCTTAATCCTCCCGCCACCGCCGCCCACAACCCCACCAGCCCGGCCACGCTCAACCCGATCCGGGCCGGCCAGCTCACGCCTTTCGCGTTGCGCGCGTCGAACTGCACCGTCATCGGCTTCTTCACCTCGGTCTGCAACACCTGGGTGAACGCATACGTCGCCCCGCGCTTCGGCAGGTTCACCCGCAACGGCAACGCCCGCACAACGGTGATCTCCTGCGCCCGCTGCAATTTCTCCCACTGCTCGACGTTGGCCCGCTCGTCGTAGTCCCCCTGACGCAGTTGCTCCGTCTGTTGATCATCGAGCTTAGCCGCGTTTTGCTCGACCACAATCTGCTGGCCTTTGAAGAGGTTCTGCGCCTGGGCCTGCTTCAGATCCTTGTCGAGTTGTGCCAACTCCTCGCCTTCCTTCTCCTGCTGTGGAACTCCCTTGGCGCGCGCGCGACTGTAGGACTTCAGCGCTTCATTCAAATTGCCGCCCGCCAGTTGGCTGCGGACATTGCTGACGTCGCGCTGCACTTCGACTTTAGCGACCTCCCGCTTTTTTGACTCCTCCTGCACGTACTCGCTGAGGCCGAACCACGCGACCGTCTGAACGGGAGCACTGACCGCCGCAACGATTTCCCGCTGCATCGTGCCCGCAAAATCGCCGTAGCTGTAATCCGGCGGCAGATACAGTTCCCAGCGCGCGTTCTTCAACGGCACATCGAGCGCCGGCGATTCCAATGCCACCCGGCCGCTCTTGCGCGGAAACTTCGTCGCGCCCACATACGTGACCTCGACATTGATCGGCGCGTCGTCGCCTGCTGAACGTTCCATCGGCAGCAACAGTTTGTCCTCCTGCAAGCTGGGCCGCACCGGCTGGCCGGCCACAAACGCCGACCACACCTGCGCATCCTTCGGCAGAATGATTTCGAGGTACTGACGCGCATTGTTGCGCACGGCCAGCGCCATCTCCGTCATCATCTGGCCATCCTCCGCCACCACGGTCGTGAACCGCGCGCTGTCCACCAACGCCTGCAACACCTCCGCTTCCTCGAATCGCTCAACCCCCAACGCCAGCTTGTAGCCGGGCCTCAAGTACCGGTACACGAGCTGTGGTAGGGCGCGACCGCCGGGCGCGCCGTCTGTCGCCCACTCCGGCAACTCCCGCGCGTCCACCCGCAACAAATCCTCGCTGGTTTCCGCCGCTTTCACCTGCAAGGCCGGCGGCGCAACGACTGCCAGCGTGCCCGTCTCGCGTTCCACGCCGAGGGCTTCGACGCCGTTGACAGCCAACGTCCCTGCCTTCAAATCGAACGCCGTCTCCCAGGTTACCGTCAACAGGTAGATGCCGCGCACCTTGTGCTGCAATTCGACGCGCCACTCCCCGTTCGTGTCGTCTTTGCGGCGGATGTTCGCGCCGGTGATCTCGACGTTCTTCGCCGTGGCCGGCACCTTCAGGCGAAACTCCTTAGTTGGCGCATTCTGAATCTCGTAGCGAACAATTGCCCGCGTGCTCGCCAGCGTCTCAGTCAACGTGATCCAGTCCACGATTTCCGCGCGCACCCAGGATTCCAGTTGCTCGGTCGCCACCGCGGCCTGCCAGCCCGGTGTGGCCTGCGGTTCGGTCTGGATGAACTTGTACGCCAGCACCACACCGGCACCCAAGCCGGTCTGCGCCGGCGGGATTTCGGTCAACCCGTCGAACGTGGTCGCTTTCACCTCCACGCCCTCGTCGGCCGACACGCCGACAAAACCAGTCAGCTTCTGCGCGCCGAGCGGATGCACGCCCACCACTGCCACCGTCGGCGGCAGTTCCCGGCCAAACCGCACCAAGTCCACCCGCAAACTGTACGCGCCCGTCGTTCGCTCCTTCAATGTTACCTCGAGCACGCGACTGGCTTGTTCCTGCTTCTCGATCCATTGGGCAATGTTTTCTCCTGTGACCCGTTCCAGCCGGTAGTCCGGCGGCAACACGAGCTTCAAGACGAATACGCCGGCCTTCTTGATCGTGTAATCCAACTGCGTCGAAAGACCGATCTGCTCCGTTCCAACGCGCAAATGATTGCGCACCGCCACCTCGATCTGCGGCTGCACCGGCTCGACCCGCACCGCGAGTTCAAACTCGGGCTTCAAGAAGCGAAAGGCGGTCGTCACTCCACGCTCCAACGCTCCAACGCTCCACGCTTTGACGAATTCCTCCACATCCACCTTCTGCAATTCCTTCGCCGTCTCGACCGACAAACTCAACTCCTCCGCCCCGCGCAACGCCACCAACCCCGTCTCCCGCTTCACATCCATCGCGTGCGGAATCTCGATCTCCGTCAACTTGGTGGGAGCGACATTCCTGTCGCGACCGGGTTCGACGGCGGCATCCAGCGCCCGCTCCGTCTCCACCGTCAGCCGGTAGCCCGGCGTCACGCCCTTCACCAACTCCACCAACAACGTCTCCGTCTCGCCGTCCTTCTCCACCTTCCATGTCCGGATCGCGTCGCCTTCCACGCGCATCAACCGTTGCCCCGCCGGCAACCGCACCCGGACCTGCCGCAACTCGCCCTGCGTCACCTGATAATCCAGCACCGCCCGCACGTTCATCACCCCGCCGCCGATGCTGACCAGCGCCGCGTTCTGGCAGAACACCGTCGCCGCGACCTCCGCCGCCCGTTTCACGCGCGGCGTCCAGGTGAACTCGACCCGCTGCCCCGCCCCAATCACCGCCTCGACGCGTGTCCACTGGTCGGTGGGAGCGACATTCTTGTCGCGACCGGGTTCGGGGGATGACTTCACCGACACCGCCGTCGGCATCTCCACCGCCGCATCCGGCTCCGGCAACGTCACCGCCACCCGGCTGGCCAACGCCGGCGGAATCGCGAACGACAACTGCCGTTTCGCCGCATCGCCGCCCGTCTTCACCAAAAACTTCAGCTTCACCGTGGCCGCGCCCTTCTTCGGCATCAACACCCCGACCGACTTCCCATCGCGCAACAGCTTCACCGAGGTCGGCGACGCCGTGAACTCCTGCACCGCCACTTCCTCCCCGAACAACGTCGCCGTCTGTCCCGGTTCCGTCGCCAACAACGTCAGCACCGCCTCCACCGTCGCCACCGCCGGCCCCTCTCCCGCCGCGACTTCCCGCACCGTGCCGGTATAGGTGGCCGACTGAATCGCAATCCCTGTAGCCGCGTCCGCCGGGCCCGGCCCACCGAGGTTTGCCACTAGCTCCGCGGACACAGAATTCACCGCGATCAACCCCACCAGAATGGCCGCCACCACCGGCGGCACGCCGCCCCCAGCGTCACCAGTCGGCTGGACAGGCGAGGTGGGAGCGACATTCTTGTCGCGACCGGCTTCTCGCGCCCGCCACCATCTCTTGATCAACCACACCACCAACCCCACCGCCACCACCGGCGGCACGAGAATCATCACCCAATGCAACGTCCGCGTCGAAATCAAGAGACTCATCACCGCCCCAATCGCCAGCGCCAAGCCGGCCGTCACGATCACGCTGTTTCGTCGCTCCCGCCGCCACTGCCACCACACCAACGCCAACCCCGCCACAAACGCCGCCGCCTGCAACCCGCCGTGCACTCCCGCGAACACCTTCGACTCCATCGCCACCGCCCGCGCCGAGAGCGCCTCATCCCGCACGTTCAACACCTTCGTAAACACAAACCGCACCCCCGTCCGCGGCAACTCAATCCGCAACGGCCGTATCCCCGCCACCGCCATCGGCAATACCGCAACGCCAGCTCGAACGCCGTTGACGATTCCTTCCGCATTGCCTCTGTAGATCTTCTCAGCCGAGGTGACGTTGTCCAGCGCGGAGAGACGACTCCCGTCTGGCACGTCCCCTACGAGTGGGACGTTCCCCGCTCTCCCGCCTCCGGGCTGAGCAGGTTGAGTCGAAGGAGCAAGCGCCGATGCCGGGGCTTCGAAAAAAGAATGCGTCACATCTGATCTCTTTTGTCTCAATGACTCTCGAATTGGGCTTTCAGAAGGGAAGCCTGCCTCATTGCGTGACACTTCACTGCGATCCAAGTTCGAATTCACCATGGCGAGCTTGGTTGACACACGGCGGGTTCCCAGTGACGGCAGCAGCATGGCTGCTAGAACTGCGAGCATAAAGATCATGATCAATGCACCGAGCAGTCCATGCTTGCTTCGGCGGGCAGCCAGGACCACTAGCACAGCGAAAAGAACAAGCACCGCCGCCGTACCGATCAGCACCCCGGCTTCTAGCCAAAGCCCACCGTAGAAGCCAACAAACTTCCGCCACGCATCCCGCAACCCGTACATCGTTCCCTTTGCCACGATCATGTTGCCGCCGAAGCCGGCGAGGCGGTGGGTTTTGGGGACGTAGAGCTCCCATTCGGCGTAGGTGGTTTGCATGTCGGTTTCCGGGGCGACGAGCGCGACGCGACGCGGGAGCAGGGATTTCAGCGAGCCGATTTTTTGTTCGTACAAAATGTCCACCGCGAATGCTTGATCGCGGTTCGCGCCGCGCGGGAGCGGGATCAGCAGGTAGTCGCCATCCTTCTCGGGTTTGGCCGGCAGGCTGTTGACGAAACAGGAGTACAACGTCGCGCCTTTGGGCAGCCGGACCCGCTGGAACTGCCGGTCGTTGTTCTTCACCATGAACGACGCTTGGGTGAGCATCTGACCTTGATCGGTGAGCACGGTGGTCAACTGCGTGCGGTCGGCCACCGCCTCCAGGACCGGCAACTCCTCGAACCGGGTGGCTTCGATGTTCAGTTGATAATTGTCACCCGTGTATTGATACGCGAGGAGGACGGGACGCGACACCAGCGCGCGGCAGTCGGGTGCCAGTTCCAGTTCGTCGATGCGGCGCAGCGTGAGTGGGACAAGCGTCTTCGCTTGTCCGTCCTTTTCGGATTGGACAACCGGGACGGTCGTCCCACGGGCTTCGACCAGTTGCAGGTTGGCCGCGCTGGTGATCGCAATGCTGCCGGTCTCGCGTTCGACCTCCGCCGCGTGCGCGCCACCCACGGGCAGCGCGGCTTTGTGCGGGTCGAACTGAAAATCGTACGTCACCACCAGCGTGTAACCGCCCCACGCTTTCTCCTGCAGACCGATCACCCACAGGTCGCCTGCTTGTTCCTTGCGGCGGATATTGGGGCCGGTGAACTCGACGTTCTTCCAGTGCGACGGAACTTTGACGCGGAGTTCCTGCACGCCTTGGTTGAGAATCGCGTAGCGAATCGTCGCACTCCCGCCGACGAGGCCGTCGCCGATGGTGATGAGATTGAAGATGTCGGCGGTCACGCGCGCGGCGAGTCGCTCGGCGGCGAGCACCAGTTTCCAGTCCGCTTGGTGGGCGGAGAACGCCAGGCCCGCGCCCGCGGCGGCCGGGGTCTCATGCAACCCGGCCAATTCCGTCGCCACCGTCTTCAATTGGATGCCGGCCACCGACGACGCGCCGATCTGCGCGGTTTCCTTGGCGGCGCCGGTGACGCGGAGGGGGAGGATGGTGATGGAGGGACGCGCTCCGTCGCGTCCGCCGTCTTCGTCAGCAGCAGCAGCCTCGACGGAGCGAGGCCCTCCAGAAACCGCCTGCTCCAACTGCACCTCAATCGTCCGCCCACCGAGCACGCGGCTGGAGAAATTCACCGCGAGCTTGCCATCGTTCGCTTTCCAATCTTCCACTCCTTCGCCTTTGACTTCCGCCACGATGAAACCGGGCTGCGGTGCCAGCTCCAGCGCGTAGATGCCGGCTTTCTCGACGTTGAGCGTGAGCGCGTGCGTGACCAGCAGCCGGGCTTCTTCGAGGCGGGCGGTGACCTGATCGGCGACGTTGATGACCGGCTCGATGCGCCGCAGTTTCAGCGCGAGCGTGAACCGCCGGGCATGAAATTGATAGGCCGCCAACATGCCGGCGGGGGCGTTCACCTGGCGCAGACCCGTTGCCGAATCGGTTTCCACCAGCACGTCCTCAGCGGAGACGGTGAGCGAACCGGATTCGCGTTCGACTTCCTGCGGCTGGGGCGGAGCGATCATCGCCGCCGCGGCCGCGCCCTCCACCGTCTGCTCCGAGAACAACGTCAGCGCATACGATTTCTCGACCGCTTTGATAAACTCGACGGTGAGCAGTTGATGATCGCCGTCGGGCTTGATCTGCCAATCGCGAATCTGTTCGCCCTGCAGCTTGGTCAACGCTTGCGTCGCCGGCAAGGTCAGCGTCAGCCGCGGCGCGCTGCCTTGGAGAATCGTGTAATGCAGTTGCGTCGTGTACTTGATGACCGTGGGCGTGATCTGCACCGCGACGGTCGTTTCCGCCGTCAGCAACGCCTTGCGCGCAATCTCGGCCGCCCGGCTCTGCCAGCGCAGCGCCACCTGCCGTTCCGCGCCGAGGAAACCGCGGACTCGGGTGACGTTGTCCTTGGTGCCCGACTCCTGCAACGTGCCGGCCAGCAATTGCAGTTCGACCCCGGCCCCGGCCACCTGCGCGCTCACCGACCCGATGGCCGCGGTCGGTCCAAGAAACGAAATCGAGTTCCACGGCTCGGCCCGGGTGATTTTCGCCACGAGATCGAGCGTGACCTTGTACCGGCCCGCGCGGGCGGCGCGCAGCCGGTATTGCTGACCGTCACGCGCCAGCGTGAGGTTGGCCGGCAGCTTCGAGGTCAACACTGCCACGTCGCCCTCGAACAACGTCGCCGCCTCGTCCTTGCCGGTGGCTTCGACATCGAGGTTCACCACGAACCGCGCCTCGGTATCCGAGAGCGTCCCGTCGTAACGGATTTCGCGAATCGTGAGATCGGCGTGGGCGGCGGTGATCAGCAGCAGGCAAGCAAGCAGGCCGAGATAAGTGCGCATGACATTCTCCAGTTGGTGATTGCTTCGACACCTGCGAGTGTACGAGAGTTCCCCCGGCGCGGAAGTAAAAGGAGTGTAAAAAAGCCGGTTACGCCGGCAACCGGACCGTAAACCGCGCGCCCCCGCCGGGCGCATCGTCGTAGCTCACCGTGCCGCCGTGGGCGCGGACTAGGGCTTTGACGAGCACCAATCCGAGACCAACACCCGCCGGCGCGTCGGTCTCGTTGCCGCGCTGAAACGGGTGGAACAAGCGGCGGCGCACGCGGCGCGGGACGCCGGGGCCGTGGTCGGCGACGCTGAACTCGACGTGCGCGGGCGGGCGTTCGTAGTGAGCCACGCCAGTGGCGTTCCCCTTCGGCCCACGGCACTCCGCTTCGCTCCGTGCCTGACTACCAACTCCGGAAAGCGTCACCTGAATCGTGCGGTTAGTCGCGTGGCGGGTGTGTTTCTCGGCGTTGTCGAGGAGGTTCTGGAGAATCTGCGCGACGGCGTCACGATCAAAGCGCACCGCTGGCAGCGCCTCGGGAATCGCCACATCCAGTTTCGCACCGAGCGCTTCCAGCGCCGGTTGCTGGCGGGCGACGCATTCGCGCACGGCCGCAGCGAGGTCGCCGGCTTCGGGATGCACGGCGAGCGTGCCGCGTTCGAGCCGGGTGAATCCGAGCATGTTGCCGACGACGCGGCCGAGTCGTTCAGCTTCGTCGGCGACGCGACGGGCGTACTCCTTCAACCGGGACGGATCACCCATCCCTTCGGCGAGCATGTCGCTGTACAACCGCAGTCCGGCCAGCGGCGTCCGCAACTCGTGTGCGGCGCTGGCGGCAAACTGCGAGCGTTGCCGGGCGAGCCGTTCGGTTTGCCACACCAGTCCGACGACGCACAACCCCGCGACGCTGGCCGCCGCGACGCCGCCAAGGAAGACGCGCAGAAAGCTGACGCGCACCGCGCGCGCTTGGGCGTGGGCGTCCGCGACATCGATGCGCGCGTCGACGGCGACGTGCCACAGGTTATCATCGAGACGCACGGCAACATCGGCTTCGGTCTGGGGCGGGCCGGAATGGAATTGCGCGGGGAACGGCGAGGCTTTCAGCACGTCGGCGACGCCATCTGGCGAGATGAGAAACCCTTGGAGGATGCGGCCCTGCGGCGATTGCACGTCGCGTAGCGCGACGAGCGAGAGCACTTTGTTGACGACAATCGTGTGCCACTGAAGCGACTCGACCGCGATCTGGACGTTGCCCTTGCCGGCGCGGATCTTCTTGAGGTCTTGCTGCTCTTTCTGGGTGACCTTGCTGGGGTTGCGGAGACTGGAATACACCTCGTTGGCTTGGACGTTTTGCTCCCACGCGGTCGAATCGAGCACTTCCACCCGGCGCTGCTGCGGCTGGGCTTGAGGCGCAGACGCTTGTTTTTGCTGACTGAGGATCGCGACGCAGGTCGGGATTTGAAGCTCGAGTTGTTTGCGGATCGCCTGCAACCCGGCCACGTCCGCATCCGCCTGCTGCTGGGCTTCGTCAACCTCGATCAATTGCGGCAGCGTGAATCGCCCGGAGGCGTCGAGTTGAAAATAGGTGCGGATGAGTGGGTCGATGGGTCCTTGCGACAGCGGCGAGGGCACGACCGCCACGCCTTCGTACGCGCCGCGCGGATCGTGATAGAAATTCTGGTAGTGATAAAAAGGCCGTTTCGATTCGTTGCCGCGCAACGTCTCCAGCCGGTCCCACAGACGTTCGGCGAGTCGAAGCGCGGCTTCTTTGGCCAGCCGGCGTGGCGCTTCCTCCAAGTCACGGGCGCGGTGCGTGGCCTCCCGCCACCCCACCGCAAACCACGCGGCAGACGGCAGCGCCAACGCCAGCACCGTCAGCCCCAACGCCAGCGTGGTGCGATTGGCGGGACGTTTCATCCGCGTTTCTCGCCCCAGGCGTAGCCGACGCCTTTGACGCAGACGATGATGCGCGGGTCGGCGGGGTCGCGCTCAATTTTCTGGCGGAGATGACCGAGGGTGACATCGACCGTGCGGGTTTCCATGTCGGGGCTGACGCCCCAGACCTGTTCCAGCAGTTCACCGCGCGACACCGCACGTGCCCGATGCCGGTAGAGCCAGCGAAGGATACCGGCTTCGCGCGGCGTGAGCGAGATGACGTTGCGACCGCGCTGCGCTTCGCAACGGCCGAGATCGAACCGGCAGCCGTCGATCTCGATGATCTCCGGCTCCGTGGGCGTGGCTTGGGCGCGACGGTTCAGAGCGGCGACGCGGGCCAATAGTTCGCGGGCACCGAAGGGTTTGGTGACGTAATCGTCGGCGCCGACTTTGAGGCCGCGGACTTTGTCTTCTTCCGCGCCGCGCGCGGTGAGCATGAGGATCGGCAGGCCGGGACGCGCTTTGCGGATGCGGTGACAGACTTCGATGCCGTCAAGCTTGGGAAGCATCAGATCGAGGACGATCAGTTCGATGCCGGGATCGAGTCCCCATTTGGTTGCCGCCAAGCCGTCCACGGCGACCTCGACGGCATGGCCCGCACCCTTGAGCAGGTCCACCAGCCCGTCGCGCAGCATCGTGTCGTCTTCCACAACGAGAATTTTCATCGCCGTGCCGGGAGTGTAACGCGTCCGGCAATGGTGGACAAAGTAAAAGGTGTGTAAAAGGACGTAGCGTTCGCCAGAGCGCGGCCGCGTGCTGGCGCACGCGGCTACAACCTCTTCTTCGAGGCCCGGACGATGGTCTTGACGATGGCGGGGGCGTCGTCGCGGTCGAAGCGGGCGGTGATTTGCCGGTAGAAGGCGCGGGCGTCGTCCTGCCGGCTGGCGTTCCAGAGCAAATCGGCGGCGGATTTCCAGGCTTGGATGACTTCCCAGTCCTGTTGCGGATATCTTTCGCCGACGCGCCGGTAGAGTTTCACGGCGTCGTCGAGGCGGCCCTGCTCGGCGCGGACATTGCCGAGGGACCGGGTCGCCTGGGCGCACCAGAAGGGTTGGTCGCGGTATTGACGGAGGAATTGTTTGTAGCGGGCGGCGGTCCCTCTGAGGAATTCGTCGCGTCCCGGACATTTCCATACCGCTGGTGCGTTGTTGTAACCGCTGGTGATGTCATCAAACTTCGCTTTCGCGGCAGCGGCGCGTTGTTCGGGTGAGGTTGTGGCGCAGGCAGCGAGCAAGAGTAGGGGCAAGGCATGCCTTGCCCTTGCGGCGAATGCAGATCTACCGTGTGACGTTTGTCCCATACCTCGTCGTCACTTCGTAACTGAGTGTTTGTTTCTCGCCGGGTTTGAGGGGGAGGGCGAACTTGACCTTCTGTTTGTCCACTTCCTCGAACTTGGTATCGGTCTTCAACGACCAATCGCCGTCGAAATTGCGGCGGATGTCGAGGGCGATGTCGATGTCCTTGGAATTCTGAATTTCGAACGCCCATGTCTCTTTGATCGTCCAGCCGGCGACGTTGCCGTCGTTGTCGAACTTGATCTCGTCCTTGATCCAGTTCATCAAGCGGGGTTTGACGGTGACTTCGAGGTCGTCGCCCAGTTCCAGTTCGACCTGTTCGCCGATGGGGATGTACTTGACGTTGGTCCGGCCGACGAAGGCGTAGAGGTTGTCCGCGGTGACGGTGCGGAACGCCATCACGGCGCCATCGGGAAGGGGCTCGTTGCCGAGTTTGTTCTCCTGGTCGTTCTTGAATCGGTAGAAGCGGATCACCCGATGGGCCCATTGTTCCTGCTCGAATTTGTAGTAGCTGATGACCGGCACATCGGCGGCGCGGAAGGAGGGCAGGCGTTTCGACCAGCCGGTGGGGATTGTGTCGCGGCCCTCGACGGTATAGAGGAAGTATTCGGAAAGGCCCTCTTTGACGATCTCACGTCGGCGACCAGCTCCCATGCCGCCAAGAGAATCAAAACTCTTGTAAGCAGCACGTTCTTCATTGAAGGCCAGAGTTGTCGGAATGGGTCGGCCTCGTCGCGCCAGTTGTGCGATCTCTTCCACCAGATGAATAACACCGACCACAAGTCGGGTTTCGGCATTCTCATAATCCTCGCCGCTGTTGTTGGTGACGCGGACGTTGCCGGCCAGCTTCATCAATTTCTCCGGTTGATTCGCTTCGGCGACATAGTCGGCGCTCCAAGTGATGCCGCTGGTGAAGTAACGAATCTCGACCTGTACCTCGCCGGCAAACTCACTTTGGATGCGCCATTCGAGGGTGTTGGTGACGCGCGGCGGGAAACGCACGTCGAGCACTTCGACCTGATCGGCGTGCGTGAGGGCACGGAATTCGACGGAGGTTGGATCAATCAGCGTGTTGGCCCACGAGAACTCCAGTTTGTTTAGGCCCTTCCGGAACGTGAGGAAGCGGGTCTCCTTGACCATCGTGAGATCGGCGGAGTTGTAGATCGTGAGTTGAACGGAGTCACGGCCGGGGAGGGTGACGACGTTGATGCGCGCGTGAGCGGGGACGGCCAGAAGGAACAGGGTGAGGAACACCGCCGTCCCTGGCGGTCGCATCCAGAACCTGCCGCCACAGAGGGCGGCGCTCCTACCTCGTGACATTCGTGCCATACCGGGTGGTGACTTCGTAGGTGATGGTTTGTTTTTCGCGGGGCTTGAGCGGGAAGACGAATTTCACTTTCGTCGCGTCCACTTTCTCGGACTTGGCGTCGGTCTTGATGTCCCAATCACCGGCAAAGTTGCGGCGGATGTCGAGGACGACGTCGATGTCCTTGGAGTTCTGGATTTCAATGGTCCACGTCTCCTTGATCGTCCAGCCATCCACGTTGCCGTCCTTGTGGAACCGGATGTCGGTCTTCACCCAGTTCATCAACTTCGGTTTGACCATCACTTCGAGGTCGTTGCCGAGATTGAGTTCGACCTGTTCGCCGATGGGGATGTATTTCACCGCCGTGCGACCGACGAACGCGTAGAGGTTGTCGGGCGTGACCGTGCGGAAGGCCATCACCGCGCCGTCCGGCAACGGCTCGTTGCCGAGTTTGCTCTCCTTGTCGTTCTTGAACCGGTAGAAGCGGATCACTTGATCGCCCCACTGTTCATTCTCGTACTTGTAGTAGCTGACAATTGGCACATCACCCGCCCGGAACGACGGCAGCCGCTTCGACCAGCCGTTGGGGATCGTGTCGTGTCCCTCGACCGTATAGAGGAAGTATTCCGAGACGCCTTCCTTGACGATTTCCTTGGGAGCCATCTCGGCCATGTCTGCCACCTTTGCGAGTTCCATGCCCGCTGCTCTCAGATTTCCCATCGCGGGAGCTGCGGCAGGCATTGGCGGCATCGGTCCTGGGCGACCTTGCTGTGCAAGCTGTCGAATTTCTTCCACCAATTTGATCACACCGACGACCAACCGCACCTGGGCGTTCTCGTAGTCTTCACCGCTGTTGTTGTTGATCCGGACGTTGCCGGCCAACGCGATTAGCTTCTCGGGCTTGTTCGCTTCCGCGACATAGTCGGCGCTCCAACTGATGCCGCTCGTGAAATAGCGAATCTCCACCTGCACCTCACCGGCGACTTCACTTTGGATGTGCCATTCCAGCGTGTTGGTGACGCGGGGCGGGAAGCTGACATCGAGAACTTCGACCTCATCCGCGTGCGTGAGCGCGCGGAACTCGACCGAGGTTGGGTCAATCAACGTGTTGGCCCATGAGAACTCCAGTTTGTTCAGGCCTTTCCGGAAGGTCAGGAAGCGCGTCTCCTTCACCATCGTGAGATCGGCGGAGTTGTAGATCGTGAGTTGGACGGAGTCACGGCCGGGCAGCGTGACGACGTTGATGCGGGCGTGAACGGTCGAAGTCAGAAGACAGAAGACAGAAATCAGAGGGAGAAAGATTCGCATGGTGTCTCCTCAGTAGTTCTGCGGCTCGTTGCCTTGGACGTTGAGACGATTGTAGTTCAGCGTGACGACCGTCTTCTTCTTGCCGGTGCTCTCCTTCGGCAGGGTCAGCCGATACTCGATGGTGTAGGCGTCCTTTTTCGTGTACTCGTGCGTGCTCTCGACCATCTTCCAGTAACCGGGAATGTGTTCGACGATGACGAGGTTGGCGTCCTCTTTCTTGAAATTCTCGATCTCGATCTTGATGATCTCATCGGTGTCGTAGAGGACGACATTGTTGCCGGTGTTGCGGCGGATGTTGGTCTTGTCGTCTTTCGTCTTCCGCTGCGTGACTTTCACGTCCCGGCTCTGGCCGATGGAAAGTTTCAATTCGCGGTCGGGCGGCGTCAACGTCACCCAATCCTCGCCGGTAAACGCCACGCCGTCGCCTTGCGCGCCGGTCTTGATGAAGATGCGGGCCTTGCCGGGTAGCAATGTATGTGCGCCGAGCTTGCTGGCCTTGTCGTTCTGGATGACGTAGGTAAGCGGCAGGCCGATGGTCTGTTTCTGGTATTCCGGATCCCATGGCTGCAACGCGGCGTCCCAGTTCAACGTCTTCTTGATCACCACGCCGTCGAGGCGTTCCGAGAGCAGTTCGAGGATTTCACCGTTCTCGATGCTGCGTTTGAAGTCCGCGCCGTAACCCAGGCCAATCTCGGCGTCGGCCAGATCTTCGCCGGAATCATTGCGGAGGCGAAGATAATTGCGGAGGGCGAACGATTTCTCGTCCGGCTCGGCCACGGCTTTGTACACGATGTCGCGTGCCAAACCTTGGAGCAGATACGAGATGCGCACGCGCTCCTCACCGGCGGCGGGACTGCTGACTTCCCAAATCAACGCTAAGGCCTATCCCTTTGACTCAACCAGACCCCATCTGTAGTATCGCGTTGAATGGAAGACTATCCGCGCACGCTGATGGAGTTGGAGCAACGGTTTTCTACGGACCAAGCCTGCCGGGCCTATCT
>Ga0247727_10004482_pt1 | contig 29574 bp, 28 predicted proteins | sample WisWelCaveWW1625_FD_202498 | JGI IMG/M metagenome (GOLD analysis project Ga0247727, IMG submission 202498) | Biofilm microbial communities from Wishing Well Cave, Virginia, United States - WW16-25 | ecosystem: Environmental > Aquatic > Deep subsurface > Groundwater > Cave microbial mat | place...
CCGGCCGCCGCGTCGAGGAAGTGTGGAGGATTTTCGCCGCCAACACCCGCGATGCCGCCGCGCGCCGCGCCGACCTGGAGGCGCAGTGCGCGGCGCTGCACCGCGGCCAGCAGCGTTGCGCCGAACTCGTGCGCCGTTTCGGCGCGCCCGCGCTGGCGCGCGCGATGGACGACCTCAACGCGCACGCCCGCGCGCAGGCCGCGGCGCTGATCCGGCGCTGGCCGGACGGACGCGCCGCGGCGGAGGACTTCCTCGACGGCCCCGGCACGCCGCGCATCGCCTGCGCGGTGACCAAGCGCGGCCGGCGCTTGAAGTTCGACTTCCGCGGCTCCTCGCCGCAGGTGCCCGGCTCGTGGAATACGCACCGCGCCGTGACCTTGAGCGCCATCTTCTACGTGCTGCAGACCCTCGCGGACGAGGACCTGCCCGAGTCGAGCGGCGCGCTCGAGGCGGTGGACCTCGTGCTGCCCGAGGCGAGCGTGCTCGCCAGCGAAGCGCCGGCCGGCGTCGCGGCGGGCAACACCGAGACCTCGCAGCGCATCGTGGACGTCATCTACCGCGCGCTGGTCGGCCTGCTCGGGCCGGCGATCCCCGCGGCCTCGCAAGGCACGATGAATAACGTCTGCTTCGGCGGGCGGCGCGCGGACGGCAGCGAATTCGTTCACTACGAGACGATCGGCGGCGGCGCTGGCGCGGGCCCGCACGGGCCGGGCGCCGGGGCGCTGCAGGTCCACATGACCAATACGCGTAACACGCCGATCGAGGTGTTCGAGGACGACGTCCCCGTCCGCGTCGCACGCCTCGCGCTGCGGCGCGGCTCCGGCGGGCGCGGCCGCCACCGCGGCGGCGACGGACTGGTCAAAGAATGGGAGTTTCGCGTCCCGACGCGCGTCAGCCTGATGACGACGCGCCGCTTCAGCCGGCCGTGGGGTGCGCAGGGCGGCGGCGAAGGCGCGGCCGGAGCCGATTGGCTGATCCGCGGCGGCCGGCGCCAAAGGATCGCGCCCGGCAGCACCTTCACGGCGCTGCCGGGCGATCGTTTGCGCGTCGAAACTCCGGGAGGCGGGGGTTGGGGCCGCCCGCCTCACGGCTGAGGCCCTACTCTTCGGCCTCGAGGGTCGCGGTCACAGCCGCAGCCGCCGGCGCCGGCGCCGGCGCGAGGCCCGGCGTGCCGTGAACCGGGGCTCCCGGAGCGGTGTAGAGGTGCTCCTCGGAGATCAGGTGGTACTGGTCCACCGCGCGCAGCAGGAGGTCGCTCATGGACTCGCGGAAGGCGCAGGCCTCGACCCTGACGCCCTTCGCGCGCAGCGTCGGCACGATGTCGGAGAACACGCCGTTGCCGCTGACGATCATGATGACGTCCACCTTGTCGGCGATTCGCAGCATGTCCATTGCCATGCCGAGTTCCCACTCCGCCTTGCGCGAGCCGTCCATGCGCTCGATCACCTCGCGCTTGCGCACCTCGAAGCCGCAATATCGCAGGTGGTCGAAGAAGGACACCTGATCCACGCCCTCGCGATCAATCACGTAGGCGATGCCGCGCTTCAGGCGCCGGCTGCGCACGCAGAAGCGCAGCATCTTGGCGTAGGACAGGTTGCGGCCGTAGGTTTTCTTCGCGGAGTGGTACATGTTCTGCACGTCCACGAACACCGCGACCTCCTGCCTGCGCAGGAAGCCGCCCGGCGATGCATAGCCGCCGTTGTTGGGCAGTTTGCCGGTGACCGGGTCGAGGTTGAGTTCCCGGCGCAGGCGCCAGACCTCGTCCTTCAAGTCCAGGTACTTGTCTTCCAGGTCTTCTCTTTCGATCCCGGCAATGTCTTCGTTCGGATCAAGAACGATCTGACTGCCTTCCTGCTGCGCAGGGAACGAAGGCTGGCCGGTTTCGAGACCGGTCTCCTCCTGATCGGGAATGGTGCGGTTCTCGCTCATGCTGATGTCTTGGGTACGGTTTCGTTGATTAAGCCCGGCTCACAGGGGTGGATGAAAAAGCCGAACGAAAGTACCGCTCCCGGGCCACGGGCGGGCATCGTCGGATTCCCATCATAGCCTGACTGCGGAAGGGAGGGCGCCGATCCCTCAATATTTCTCCCAGGTGGAGAAGGCGCGCCGGACCTCGACCGGAGCGGCGTCGGGACTGGGCTGCGCCGCGACCACCCGGTCAAGCCGGTAGGTCTTGAAGTAGCAGGCCTCGTGGCACAGGGCCTCCATCCACAGGTGGCTGCCGCGCCGGTAAAAGAATCGCGGCGAGACGCGCAGCGCGGAGACCCAGCCGCTGGCCGACCGGTAGCGCAGGTCCACCGCTTCACCGATGACGGAGGCCTCGCGCAGGATTTCGCCGCGCTCGTCCAGCCGGACCGCTTCGGGCGCGTACTCTGCCAGGGCGCGGCCGCGACCGAAGGAGGAGGCTTTGAAACGCTCCGGGGTCACCTGCTGGAGCCGCCACAGCAGGTTCAGCGTGTGGGTCGCATCGGCCAAGGCGCGGTGGTGAGTCGCCGCTGGCAGGCCGAGGTCGAGGACCAGCGCCGCGAGCGAATGGGACGGTCGTTGCAGCAGGCTGCGCGCGGCGCGCAGCGTGCACCACGTCGAATTGGCGGGTACCGGCAGCCCGAAGCGCGCGCATTCCGCGGCCAGCACCGCCGCGTCGAAGGCGACGTTGTGGCCCACCAGCGGGCTCTCGCCGGCCCACGCGAAGAATTCCTTCAGCACGGCGTCCGAAGTCGGCGCACCTGCCACGTCCGCGTCGCGAATGCCGTGGATTGCGCTGACCTCGGGCGGGATCGGACCCTCGGGGAAGACCAGCCGCTCGAAGCGCTCCACCGCGTGGCTGCCTCGCACCTTGATCGCGCCGATCTCCACCAGCCGCGCGCCCGGCGGCATGCCGGTGGTCTCGGTATCGAAGACGACGAACTCCCGGCCGAAGCCCACGGGCCCCCCTACTTGACAGGGTAGGTCGCCAAAGCCCACTCCTTCCAGGCGTCCTCGGCCTGCGGAAGGGTCCAGCCGAAGCAGGTCTGCATCACTTCGCGCTGCGCGTCGAGATTCGCGGTGAAATCGGGGTTCTTCTTGAGCAGCAGGATGAACTGCGCGAACGCGGCCGGATCCTGCGCGCGCAGGAAGCAGAACTTTGACCACGAGACGAGGTGATCATTCAGGCCCATTTCGCCGTAGGACTGGAGTTTGGCCAGTTGCAGGAAGGTCGGCGCCTCGCCGCTCACGGCCAGTTTGCGCACCGCGACCGGCCAGTCGCGCTCGTTGGCATTCAGTTCGCCCGCGCCCTCGTCGAGGTCGTAAAAATTGAAATCGGTGGAGTTCTTCTGGGTCAGCCAGTGGCCAAGCCCGGTGCGCAGCCAGTACGGCGTCTCCACCAAGTAGAGCATGTAGGCATCCAGCATGTTGATGCCGACGTTGTGCAGCAGCGTGTTATGCACGTGCTGGTCCTCCGTCATGCCTTCCGCCTCGGTCGAGAATCCGATCCACAGGCAGCGGCTTTTCGGCTGGCCGACGTCCACCTTGACCGTACAGTGCCAGCGCTGCGGGTGCGTGTTCTCGTGTCCGATGTAATCGCGCTTGAACCTCTCCATGTCCGACTTGTAATGAAACATCAGGATCTCGAACTTCATCGGCATCCCGAAGTAGCGGCCCATGTCCACCCAGTTCGGCCACTCCGGCGGCCGTGACGGGCGCGAGAGGTAATCCTCCACCAGGATCTTGTTCCAGTCGCCCTTCCAGGCCTCCGCGAAGAATTCCTCCGGCGGCAGGTTCCGGAACGACTCCTCCGCGCAGCCGACCAGTTCGAGCATTTCGAGGTACATCCGCTCCATGCGCTCCGCGGAGAGATGCAGCCGCAGCGCGCGGTCGAGCGTGCCGGTCTTTCTCGGGTCTATCTTGGGAAACTTCTGCGCGAGCAGTTCCAGTTCGGCGCGGTAGGCCTTTTTCTGATCGACCGGGATCTTCCACGGCTTCAGGTCGCTGCCGATCCGGAAGTGCATGGTCTCCAGCCACAGCACCGTGTTGATCCCCAGGTGCTGGACGATCTCGTCGGAATCCGAGTTGAAGAAGGGGAAGGGACCGTGGTTGACGATCCCGGCCGCGGCCATCACCTTCGGGTCCTCCTCGCAGACCCAGCACTTCTCGCCCTTCTTGCCCGGACCCTGCGCCGGAACGGACGCGGCAAGCGCCAGCGCCGCACAGCCGGCGGCGGCGAGCAGGCGGGACACACGCATCACAGTTTCTTCTTCCAGGCCTCGGCGTGTTCGATGATTTGCGTCATGGACGGCTTCTCGAGCGGCGGCTCGCCGCCGATCACCACGCGGCAGGCGTCAATCGCCGCCAGCCGCAGCGTGGTGTCGCTCTCGGAGAGCGCGGGCAGCAGCAACTTCGCATGCTCTTTGACGCCGAACAATTCGTAGAGACGCAGGCCCAGCAGCCGCTCCTGCGGCTTGCTCGAAGCCAGCGAATCGAGCGAGACGTCGGCCAGCGGTCCGCGTTCCAGCCCGGCGAAGTCCGCGCGCAAGCGCGCCGCATCCAGCGTCCAGCGGCTGCGGAGCGCCGCGCTGACCAGCGGCAGGCCCTCGCGGTCGGCCCTGCGCAGCAGCCCGCGCGCCGCCTCGTAGGCGACGGCCGCCTGCGCGTCCTTCAGCAGCGGCTTCAGCAGCGCCGGCGCGTCTTCGCGCGCGCTGTCGGCGATGCGCCGTGTCAGGTAGGCGCGCAGCCCTTCGGGCGTCTTCTTCTTCAGCAGCCCCCAGGCCAGGTGCAGGTCCGCGTCGGCGAGCGCGGCGGTCAGCAGGCCGAGCAGGTCAGGCAGGCGGCCGGACTCGAGGTACTGCGGCGCAGTGTCGAGAACCTGCGGCACGATGCCCTCGCCGAGCGCCAGCAGACGCGCGCGCGCCTGCTCCCGCAACTCCGGCTTCTCGGCCTTGCGGAAGACCACGAGGTCCTCGAGCACCGTCTTCTGCTGCACGCCGGTCAAGCGTGCGAATTCTTTCTTGGGCGGCGGGGGCGGCTCCTGCGCGAAGTTTGCGCACGGCGCGAGTGCCAGAAGCAGGGTTTCGATGATCACTGCGCTGCGGGTCTCGCCCGGATGCGGTCGTGTCGGAACTCGAGCGGAAGCGCGTCGAGCAGTTCCGGATTGCCCGCGAGGTCCAGTTTAGCCCAGTCTTCGCGCGCCCGCGCGTGCTGCTCCGGCGTGCCGACCGGGAAGACCAGCCGGTCCACTCGCACCGGAGCGAGCGCCCGCGGCGCGTCGGCACGCTCGACCAGCCGAACGATCTCCCAGCCTCTTTCGGTCCGGATCGGGCCGTCCCATGCGCCGGGCTCCATCTTCGCGATGTGCGCGGCCACCGAGGCGCCCAGAAAGAAGGGGCCCGGCTTCTGCAGGATCGGCATCGGCGCGGCGTCGGATTCACCGGCGGTCTGTTCGGTCTGCAACTTCTCGAAGGGCTCGCCGGCGCGCAAGCGCTCCGCCCAACGCAGCGCGACCTCGCGGACGCGAGCGCTCTCCTCCTCCGCCGCAGCGTGGAGGAGGGCTTCTTCGGCGATCCCGCCGTCGAGCAGGTGCCAGATCAGCGTGGCGCGGCCTTCGGCGGCGAAGGCCATGCGGAGACTCTTCTCGGCCCCGTCAATTTGCCGATAGGGAATGGTCACCTCGCCGATCCACAGGCCCTCCGGCTCGCTGCAGGACGTGCAGGCAAACAGGGCTACCGCCGCCCCGGCCAGGTACAATCTGCCTCTTCGCCCTCCGGTCCAACGTACTGAATCCGACATGTCCTTGAGCATTCCCCTCCTCGATCCCAAGCGGTCTTGCGGCATCCTGGTGCTGATCGGCGCGTGCTGCGCGAACGCCCCGGCCCAACAGGATACGCAGGAGCCCGCCCCCGGTCCCGCCTCCGTCGGGCAGCCGCCGCAGACGATCCAACTGGAGGCGAAGATCCCCGAACGGCCGGAGATCCCGCTGATCACCGCGCACCAGGCCGGCGAGACGGTGTTGCAGATCGGCTTCGAGGAGCGCCAGCGCCGGACGATGCTCCACATGTTCGCGGGCAACGCGATCAACCTGTTGACGCTGGAAGTTCTGCTGGACGAGGAGGCCGCGCGCCGGACTGAGGCCGACCAGCGCGTCGGCGGCGAGAACATCGGCGAGGAGGTCGTGCGCGCGAAAGTGCAGGAGCAGGTGGACCTGTTCCTCGCGCAGGTTCCCAACGGCGATTTCTGGCGGATGCGCCGCAACGAGGGCTACACCGACGAGCAGTACTACCGGACCGTGAAACTGGTGCTGCGCGTGGTGGATATGTTCTTCCCGACGGATCCCGACCTCTGGCCGCAGGATCAGTTGAGCGAGATTTTCCACGTCGGCGCGACGAATTCGAACTGGCCCGCAGTGGAAAAGGAAATGACCGAGCGGCGCAAAATGAAGGCCGAGGGCAAGGCCTTGCCGCCGATGCCCAACGATTTCGTGCTCTCCTACGTGATGCTGCCCGGCGTGTTCGGCTGGCTGCGCAGCGGCGCCGAGATCGTCACTCCCTGCTCCGGCCTGCCGGAGGGCGTCGCCCTGCGCATCAACGAGCGCGACTTCATGACCGCGGATCTGGTCGCCGAAGTGCGGACCCTGGTCGGCAACGTCGCCGAAGAGCAGGCCGCGCAGTTCGTGGCCACCATCGAGGCGGTGGAGAAGGATCTGCGCGCGAGCAAGAAATGGCTGAGCCGCGCGACGCTCGACGCGCTGTGGGCCGCGGAACGCGCGGGCTACGAAGGCACGATCTTCACGCACGAGCAGACGGTGATCGAGTTCCTGGGTTTCCCGGCCATGGATCTCTACCGCCAGTATTTCGACGCGCGCCAGTCGTTCCGCACCACGCTGCCGTCGCCGATTCCGCCGGAGATGTTCGCCGAAGAGATCGCGCAGCGCGGCGCGTTCCTCGGCCTCGGCAAAGTGGACGCCGACGTGATCCTGCTCGGAGCCGTGGATCGCCACGCGCTGGAGTTCCAGATGAGCCCGCGCGTCTACAAGCCCGGCGCGGATCCCTTCGCGGATGCCGCCGAGAAGGCGCGTCAGGTCGCCGAGCAACTCACGGGCGGCGAGGCCTTCGACTCGCTGCTGACCGAGTACAGCGAGTACCCGCCGCGCGCGCCGGGCGGCGGCTCCAACGCACTGCAGCGCGACCGCGGCCGCTTCGCGCTGCTGACGCGCGCCGACCTGCGCGTGCTGATCGGCGAGAGCGATTACTCGGACTTCCTCTACGGATTCTCGATCGGCGACGACCTGTTCTTCCATTGCGAGAAGGACGCGGTGTTCGGTCCGACGCAGGGTCCGCTCGGTTCCTACATCTACCGCATCACGCGCCGCGATCCGCCGTCCGCCACGCTGGATCCGGAAACGAACGCGCGCCACGCGTACCAACTTGAGGAGGATCTGGTGACGCAGCGCTTCCTGGCCTACGTGAACGGCCTGCGCCAGTAGAGGAGCGAACCCCACGGACGCGTCCTCGAGCCCGCGCCGCGCCGCCTCGCTGCGCGAGGCCTACCGGCGGCTGGGTCCGTACCTGAAGCGGCACCGCCGCGCGGCGCTGCTGGTGCTTTTGCTCGCGATGGTCAGCGGCGTCGGCGCGCAGGCCACCATGGTGCTGCTCGAACCGCTGACGAGCCGACTCTTCGAGGAGCCGCCCGCTGCGCCAGGCGCGGGCTCGCCGCTGGCCGGCTTCACCGACCGCTTCGTCGAGCCGGGCCTCGCGGCCCTGCCGGATCTCGGCATGCGGCCGGAGATCGCGGCGGTTGCGTGGCTGCTGGCGCTGATCGTGCTTGCCGCGCTGCTGTTCGCCGCGACCGAGTACGCCTTCATCCGCACCACCCGCATGCTCGGCATCCGCATGGTCGCGGACCTGCGCCAGGACATGGTGGAGCACGTCGTCCGCCTCGATGTCAACTGGCACGGCGGCCGGCGCCTGGGCGACCTGGTGACGCGCATGACCGCGGACGCGGCGACCAGCCTGCGCATCCTGACCTTGATGATGGAGGAGATGATCCAGTGCCCGTTCACGATCGCCGCCACCTTCACGATCGCGTTCGCCGCCGAGCCGCGCGCGACGCTCGGCATGATGCTGCTGCTGCCGCTGATCGCGCTGCCGGTCGCGAAGATCGGACCGAAGGTGCGGCGGCGCAGCAAGGCCTCGCAGGACAGCCTCGGCGATTCCACTCAGAGCGCGCTGCAGATGCTGGCGGGCATCCGCGTGGTGAAGGCCTTCCGCATGGAGGAACGCGAGGCCGATGAGTTCCGCCGCGCCAATTCCGAGTTCGTGCGCCACTCGGAGCGCATGGTGCGCGCGCAGGCCGCGAGTCTCTCCATCACCTCGCTGCTCTCGACCGGCGGCGTCGGCGTCGCGCTCGGCGGCCTCGTGCTGTTCGACCTGCTGGTCGCGCCGGTGTTCCACGGCAGCGGCACGATGCTGGTCTTCTTCGCGGCGATCGCCGGGACTCTCGCCAGCACCAAGCGGCTCACCAAGGCCATCAGCATCGTGCAGACCTCGATGGGCTCGGTGGACCGCGTGTTCGAGGTCTTCGATCTCGAGTCGGGACTTGACGTCGGCCGCTCCACGCAGCCGTGGTCCGGCCTGCGCGAGGGGCTGCGCTTCGAGCACGTCGCCTTCCGCTACCCGCAGAGCGAGGGCGAGGCCCTGCGCGAGGTGAACTTCGCGATTCGGCGCGGCGAGCGCGTCGCGCTGGTCGGCGCGAGCGGCTCCGGCAAGAGCACGCTGCTCGACCTCGTCGCCCGCTTCCACGATCCGACCTCCGGCCGCATCCTCGCCGACGGCGCGGACCTGCGCGATCTCCGGCCCGCGGACTGGCTCGACCGGCTCGCGGTCGTCCAGCAGCGCCCCTTCCTCTTCCAGGCCAGCATCCGCGAGAACGTGCGCTACGCGCGCCCAGATGCCGGCGAGGCGGAGGTCCAGCGCGCCTGCGAAGCCGCGAACCTCGGCGAAGTGCTGACGCGTCTGCCGCAGGGGCTTGACACGCCGGTCGGCGAAGGCGGCGCGCGGCTCTCGGGCGGCGAGGCGCAGCGCGTGACGATCGCGCGCGCACTCCTCAAGGACGCCGAGATCCTGCTGCTTGACGAGGCAACCAGCGCGCTTGACGCGCAGGCGGAGCGCAGCGTGCAGGAGGCGCTCGAGCGGCTGATGGCCGGCCGCACCAGTTTCGTGATCGCGCACCGGCTCGCCACCGTGCGCGACGCCGACCGCATCCTGGTTCTCGATCAGGGCCGCCTCATCGAGGAGGGCACGCACGCCGCGCTGCTGGCGCGCGAGGGCCACTACGCGCGGCTGTGGCGGCTTCAGGCCGGCGCGCCGGCGAGCAACGCCACCGCGTAGGCTTCGATCCGATCGGTTTCGCCGACCTCGGTCGTCTTGCCCTTCAGGTTGACGCACTCGGCCGGCAGGCCCAGCAGGTCGGCGAGCCGCGCGCGCATCGCCGCCCGGTGCGGTGCGATGCGCGGCGCGTCGGCGACGATCACGATGTCCACGTTCACCGGTCGCAGCCCGCGGCTCTCCGCGCGCGCGAGCGCCTCGCGCAGGAACTCGTCGCTCGCGGCGCCGCGCAGCCGCGGATCGGTGTCCGGGAAGAGCGTGCCGAGATCGTCGAGGCCGGCGGCGCCGAGGATCGCGTCGGTCAGCGCGTGCAGCACGACGTCGCCGTCGCTGTGGCCGGCGGGTCCGGACGCGTGACGCACCTCGACCCCGGCCAACACGCAGCGCCGGCCCTCCTCCATGCGGTGGCGGTCCCAGCCGATTCCGATGCGGAGAGGCGGGAAGGGCGCGGCGCTCATCGCGGCATTATCGGCGGCGCGCGGCGAGCAGCGCCTCGGCCAGCAGCAGATCGTGCGGCAGCGTGATCTTGAAGTTCGGCCCGGAGGCCGGCACCAGCACCGGCGCAAGACCGGCGCGCTCGAGCAGCACGGCCTCGTCGGTGGGCAAGCCATCGCGCGCGGCGTCCCAGGCCGAGTAGGCGGCGAGCATCTCGACGCGGCGTCCGCCCTGGGGCGTCTGCGCGCGCCACAGGCCTTCGCGCGGCAGCGTGCGGCGCACGCGCGCGGCGCCGTCCGATTCTTTCAGCGTGTCGGACAGCGGCTCGGCGAGGAGCGCCGCGCCCTGCGCGCGCAGCGCGGCGGCCAGCCGCTCGACGTCGTCCGCGACCAGCAGCGGCCGCGCGGCATCGTGCACGATCGCGAATTCGAACGCGGGTAGCGCGGCTGCGACGCCGTTTCGGCTCGATTCCCAGCGCTCGGCGCCGCCGGGAATGACCCGATCGGCGCCCCACCCGCGCGCGTCGCGCCCGGATTCGGCGCGCAGGCGGGCTTCGTCGGCGGCGCTCATCACGACGAGGATTTGGCCGACCGAGGGCGCCGCGCGCAAGGCCGCGAGCGACCAGGCGAGCATCGGCCGGCCCGCGAGCACCAGCAAGGCCTTGTTGGTTCCGCCGAGTCGGCGGCCCGCGCCCGCGGCGACCACCACCGCGGCGATGTCTTGCGGCATGCGCACAAGGTACCATCGGTGCGTGTCCGCGCCCGTCGTGTCAGAATCGCAGAGCGCTCGGCTGCGAGTGCTCGGCGTAGATCCGGGCACGCGCGTGGTCGGGTGGGCCGTGCTGGAGCCGCAGGTCCGAGGCGTGTGGCGCGTCGCGAGCGGCATCTGGCGACTCGGCGGATCGGAGACTGCGCTGCCACTGCGGCTGCATCGCCTCTGCATCGCGTTGAGCGAGACCTTGCGCGTGCACGCGCCCGTGCGCGTGGCGCTGGAGTCCGCTTTCTTCGGACGCAACGCGCGCAGCGCGCTGCGCATCGGCGAAGCGCGCGGTGTGGTGATGATGGCGGCGGCGGCGGCGGGGCTGCCGGTCGAGGAGATTCCGCCCGCAACGGTGAAACGGCGCATTGCCGGGGCCGGAGCCGCGACCAAGGAGCAGGTCGAGCGGCTGGTGCGCGTGCATCTCGGCCAGCCGGATCTGCAGTTCGATTCGGCGGATGAGTCCGACGCGGTCGCGGTCGCGCTGTGTTCCTTGTTGGCGGTGGCCGGCCCGCCTCCGGCGCGGCGCGGGCGGGCCGTCCTGCCCGCCGGGGCGAGGATCCAGGCGTGAAGGCGCAAGCCTCCGCGAGTTGGAATCCCACGGAGTTGCTGGCGTGGTTGGTGCGCCATCCGGAGGCTCTGGAGCCCGGAGTGCGGATCTTCGATCCGCTGCCGGAGTCGGTGCGGAATCTCGGCGCGATGGCGGGCGGTCCGGATCCGCTCGGCCGTCCGGCGCTGCTGCTGCTGCCCGCCGACGACACGCCGGAGTCCGTGCTGGAGCCGCTGCTCGCGCTGGCAACGCGCGCGCGGGCTGACGCCGGCGCGTTGACCCCGTGGTTCGCGCGCCCGCGCGAGCCGCGCCTGTTTCTGGTCGCGCCGCCGCTGCCGGCCGATCTGCGCGCACGACTGGTGCTCTTCGGTCCCGGCCTCGGCCTGCGCCTGTGGTGCGTGGTCTGGGAAGGAAAGGCGGTGGATCGGCCGCGGCTCGTCTGCGTGCTGCCCGAGCGGCTGCAGCGGCCGCTCGGCGAGGCGCCGGCTGCGCCGGCGGGCTGCCAGCGCTACTTGCGGCGTCTGCTCTCGTCGGTGGCGCAGATCCGGCCGGAGATCGAGGTGCACGGAACGGAGTGGCCGCTGGTGTTCACCGGCGCACGCGGCGCCTGTGCCGCATTGCACCGCGATGGCGAGGATCTGCTGTTCGTGACCGAACGCGCGGCGCGGCGCACCGAGATCCTGCGCCTCGCGGACGAGGAGTCGGTGGACCGCGCGCTGGACGCGCTGCTGCGTGAGCAATTCAGCGCCGCGCAAGTCGCGTAACCGGGTCCGGCTACGCGCGTCGTTGGAGGCGTGGGCACCGCACTCGCCGAACGCTGGCTGCTCGCGCTGCTGCTCGTGCTCGGCGCCGCGGAGACAGCGCGCGCCCGCGCGCCGGTCCGGGATGCGCTGCCGCTCACGCCCGAGAATGGTCCGCCGCGGCTGCTGCCCGATCTCGCGCACGACGGCGCGGAACGTCTCGCGTGGCTTCCGGGAGTCGGCCCGCACCGCGCGCAGGTGATCGTCGCGGAGCGCCCCTATCTCGGGCTGCCGCTGACGCCGGAGCGGCTGCCGTTGCTGCGCGGGATCGGCGCGACCACCGCGCGCGCCGTCGCGGACTTCTACGCCGCGCAGCGGTAAAATCTCCCTGTGGAAGGCCGAAGTCTGCGGGAGAGCGTCGCCGAGACCGTCGCTCGCGCCCTCGCGGAGGACGGTGCCTTCGCGGACGCGACTTCCGCCGCGGTGGTGCCGGAGGCGGCGCGTGCGCGGGCTCGGCTGATCGCGAAGACCGAGGGCGTCCTCGCCGGCTGCGCCTATGCGGAGGAGGCCTTCCTGCGCTGCGACCGTGCCGCGCGCCTGACTTGGTCGGCGCGGGACGCGGGCCGGCTCCGCGCCGGCCAGTTGCTCCTCGAAGTTCACGGCGCGGCGCGCGGACTGCTGGCCGCCGAGCGCACCGCGCTGAATTTCCTGCAGCGGCTGTCCGGCATCGCAACCGCGACCGCGCGTGCGGTCGCGGCAGCCGGCGCGCTGCAGGTCCTCGACACGCGCAAGACCGCGCCCGGCCTGCGCGACGCCGAGAAGGACGCGGTGCGGGCGGGGGGGGGAGTCAACCACCGGCGCGACCTCTCCGACCAGATCCTGCTCAAGGAGAACCACTTCGCGCTTTCGGGCCTCGGCTACGCCGAGACGATCCGGCGCGCGCTGGCCGCGGCCGGCGGCCGGGTCGTCGGTGCCGAGGCGCGGACGGTGGCGGAGGCCGAGCAGGCGCTGGGCGCCGGCGCGCAATACGTTCTGCTTGACAATTTCGGAGCGGCGGAGTTGGCTGCGGCGGCCGCGCGGCTGCGCGCGCGCTTTCCCGGCGCGGTGCTGGAGGCGAGCGGCGGCCTGCGCGCCGAATCGCTCGCCGCGTTCGCCGCGAGCGGACTGACGCGCGTCTCGCTCGGCGCGATCACCCATTCCGCTCCGGCGCTCGACCTTTCGTTGCTGATCGAAGCGGAGCCCGCGGCGTGACGGTGGCGCTGCGCGGCCGCTATTCGCGCTGGCTGGTGCGTCCGCGCTGGCAGCGCCACGCCGGGCTCGCCGCGCTGCTCGCGGCCATCGCCGTGCTCTCCTCGCGGCGGCTCGGCGGCGGCGGCGGCATGCCGGAGGCACTGGGCTTCGCGCTCAACTGGTGCCACCAGCCGCTCTACGGATCGCTCGCGGTGCTGGCGGCGGCCTCCGCGGGCCTGCGCTTGCCCGGCGCGTCGCTCGCGGCGCGCTGCGCGATCGTCGCGTTCACGCTCGCGATCGGCGTCGCCGATGAATTCAACCAGGGGCAGACGCCGGACCGCGACTCATCGTTGTGGGACTTGGGCAGCGATACCCTGGGCGCGGCGCTGGCGCTGACTGTCGCGGGCTGGACCGGGCGCAGCGGCCGGCCGGTTCTCGAACCCGGGCCGGTGCTGTTCTGCCTGGGGCTGTCGCTGGCCTGGAACTGCGCGCCCGCCTTCCTTCCCAACCTCCCGCTGATCGCCGTCCTGCCGTGACCGACGCGCACGCTGCCTACTCGTCGCCCCTCGCCACGCGCTACGCGAGCCGCGCGATGCAGGAAAACTTCGCCGAGCGGACGCGCGCGCTGGTGTGGCGCGATCTGTGGATTGCGCTGGCCGAGTGCGAGAAGGAACTCGGGCTGCCGATCACCGCCGGGCAGATCGCCGAACTCAAGGCCGCGCGCGCCGACGTGGATTTCGCGCGCATCGCGCAACTCGAGCGCGAACTGCGCCACGACGTGATGGCGCACGTGCTCGCTTACGGCGAGAAGGCGCCGGCCGCGCGGCCGATCATCCACCTCGGCGCGACCTCCTGCTACGTCGCCGACGGCGCGGATCTGGTGCTGATGAAGCGCGGCCTCGGAATCCTGCGCGCGCGGCTGATCGGCGCGCTCCGCACGCTGGCGGAGTTCTGCCGCGCGCAGGCCGATCAGCCGATCCTCGGCTTCACGCACTTCCAGGCGGCGCAGCCGACCACCCTCGGCAAGCGCGCGGCGCTGTGGCTGCAGGATCTCGTGCTCGACTTGGAGCAGATCGAGGACGTCCTGGAACGCCTGCCCTTCCGCGGCGCGAAGGGAACCACCGGCACGCAGGCAACCTTCCTGCAACTCTTCGGCGGCGACCACGCGAAAGTGCGCGCGCTCGACCGGATGGTCACCGAGCGCATGGGCTTCGCGCGCAGCGTCGCGCTCACCGGTCAGACTTACCCGCGCAAGTGGGATGCGCTGGTGCTGAACGCGGTGGCCGGCATCGGCCAGAGCGCGGCGAAGTTCGCGGTTGACGTGCGCCTGATGGCGCATCGCCGCGAGTTGGAGGAGCCCTTTGGCAAGCAGCAGATCGGCTCTTCGGCGATGCCGTACAAGCGCAACCCGATGCGCTGCGAGCGCATCGGCGCACTGGCGCGCTACCTGATGCACCTCGCGCCGAACGCGCTGGACACCGCGGCGAACCAGTGGTTGGAGCGCACGCTCGACGATTCGGCGAACCGGCGCATCGCGATCCCGGAGTCCTTCCTCGCGGCGGACGCGATCCTGTTGCTCGTGCAGGAGGTCAGCGGCGGACTGGTGCCGTATCCGAAGGTGATCGAGCGGCAGTTGCGCGCCGAACTGCCTTTCCTGGCCTCAGAGGAGATCATGCTGGCCGGAGTGGCGGCTGGCGGAGACCGGCAGGACCTGCACGAGCGCCTGCGTGTGCATAGCCAGGAAGCCGGCGCGCGCGTCAAGACGGGTGACGGCGTGAACGACCTGCTCGAGCGGATCGGCGCGGATCCGGCCTTCGCGGCCGTGCGCGGCCGGCTCTCCGAACTCACCGATCCGCGCCGCTTCGTCGGGCGCGCGTCGGAGCAGGTGCGCGACTATCTCGATGAGATCGTCGCGCCGCTGCTGGCGGCGCGCGCCGACGTGCGGGTGCCCGCAGGCGAAGTGCGCGTCTGAGCGTTGCCCTAACGGGCTGCAATCTGCAACAGCAGTTCTTCCATGCGCGCAAGGCGCGCGTCGAGATCGTTCATGCGCTGCTCGAGGGCGCCGAGACGGTCCTGCGCGGGCAGAGTGGCGTGGGCGGGAGCGCTGGCGCGCGGGCCAGCGTGCGCTTGCGGCGATTGCGCGCGGAGACGGATCACTTCGCGGCGGGGCTCGTCCATCTGGCCGGCGCAGCGTGAGCAGACCGGTCCGGACTCCTGCCGGACTCGCATCTGGCTCACCGGCATCGCCAGGTCGAGATTCATCTCGTGCTGCTGGCCGTCAGGTCCGATCATGATCACCCGGCGCTCCTGGCCTTGCTGCGGCTGCTGGCCTTCTTGCTGGAGTACGCACTGGAGTTCGAGTTCGGCGAGGCAGCGCTCGATCTCGGTGCCGGTGCACTCGATCTGCGCGATGCAGCGCTCGAGTTCGGCGAGGTCGCAGTTCTGACCCTCGAAAACGACGGCCTGCGCTCCGGGTTCCTGCGAGGAGGCCGCAGTCGCGCATTCCGACTGCGTGGCCGGGCAGGATTGGATCTGCACTGTGCGAACCGTCGAAGCCGCTGTCGGGCAGGCTTGGGCTTGAGCCGGACAGGCCGGGCCAGCCTGCTGGAGGAGGAGAAGGGTGATGGTGGCGAGCATTCAAGAACACCCTACGGATACTGGCCCCATCGTGTGGTGGAACTTTCTCCCAAACCCTTTCACCGCAGAGACTTCAGACCTGGCCTCCGGGATCAGAGCGGCTCTGCCGGAGATCTATTGCCCGCCATGACTTAGGCGCGTTCACCACCACGGGATAGGGCCAGTATCTGTAAGAATGCTGCCTCTTGTTCCTCGCCTCCTCCTGGTTCGGCCACCGCGCCCGAGATCTCCCCGCCCAAATCCGACTCGCGGCTGAGTTCCGCTTCGCCGGCATCTGCCTGCTGCCAGGGGCCGAGCCGCCAGAGCGCGTAGACCTGCTGCCTGCCGACCGGCCATCCAGCATCGGCGCAGTCTCCTGGGACGCTCTGGCACCGTCGCCCCCGCCCGGCTCCCAACCCGTTCCGGTGTGGAGCCGCCACACGTTCAGCGCCGTCCGCACGCAACTCGCCGCGCTGCGCTGCTCGCTGCTGATCCTACCCGTTGGCGCGGACCTCCAGGCCGATGCGCCGGGCCGCGGAGAGCGTCTCCTCGGCCGGATCCGCGCGGGCGAAACCCTCCGCGACGACGAAGCGCTCGAGGAACTCCGCATCCTGGAAGGATCCGCCGCCGAGAGTCAACTGGAAACTCTCGCGGCGCTGCTGCACGAATTTCTTCACCACGCCCCCGACCTGCGGGTCGCCCTCGCGCCGGGACCCTCGCCGGCCGCCCTCCTGACGCCGAACCGCATGCGCCTGCTGCTGGCGGAGATCCGCCATCCCGGCCTCGGTCTCTGGCACGACTCCGCTGACTCCGAGACCCGCGCGACCTCCGGTCTGCCGCCGGCCGGCGCCTGGCTCGACGCCTTCGGGGGGCGCATCTTCGGCGTCACGCTGCACGATTTTGCTGCTGGCCGCGATCACCTACCGCCCGGCACCGGCATCGTGGATTGGCCTCTGCTCGCCGAATACCTGCCACGCTCCGCATTGCGCGTGCTGCAACTGGCTCCGTCCTATCCTGACACGCTGCTGACCGAGGCCCGCTCGCTCCTCACGGCCCATCGCCTCATCTAACCGGATGCCGCGCCTCGCCCTGCATGATCTGGCCCGCGTCCTGCCCGCGTCCGGTCGCCTGATTCTATGCACCCACCGTCACCCCGATCCGGACGGCCTCGGCGCACTGCTCGGCGTGCCAATCCTCGCGGTCGTGGATCATCATGAAGGGCCGCGTGGAACCGTCTCCGCACCACCTGTTCCATTCGAGTGGGTGGACACGCGCGCCTTCGACCTCGAGCCGGACGAGCGCGTCGCCACGGCTCTCTTCTGCGGCGTGCGCTACGACACCAACGATCTTCAGCGCGGCGCGAGCGCCCTCGACGAGCAGGCCTTCCTGCGGCTCGAGAAGCGGGCCAACCGGCACCTCGTCGCCGAGATTGACCAGCCTCCGCTGCCGCGCGCCTGGTTCCAGCAGATGCACACCGCTCTCGCGGCCTGCCGTACGCACGGCACCCTCTCGCTGACGCTGATGGACGAGGTTCCGAGTCCGGAGGCAGTCGCAGAGATCGCGGATTGGCTGTTGCGCCTGGAAGGCCAGACTTGGTCGCTCGCCGGAGGCGCTTGCGACGGGGTCTATCAAGTGTCGCTGCGCACCGACCAGGCCGGCGCCGATGCCTACCCGATGCTGAACACCATCCTGGACGGGCTCGGCTCCTGCGGCGGACACGGCCGCATGGCCGGCGGGCAGGTCGTGCTCGACAGGCGCCCACTGGCGATCTTGCGCGCCGAAATCGCCGAGCGCACGCTGCGCCAGTTCGGTCTCACCGGCGTCGCGGCCGAACCCATCATTTCGCCGGCGGCGGCGCACACCGTAGCGCCGCCCGCGCGTTGACAGCCTTTCGGGCCAGGCGTATCCTTTTTGACCCTTTGCGGCTGTAGCTCAGTTGGTAGAGCACTACCTTGCCAAGGTAGACGTCGTCGGTTCGAACCCGATCAGCCGCTCCAAAATAACGACGGGCCCCCCGAGGGGCCCGTTCGCACTGGGGTAGAACCGATCAGACGTCGTGTTCCGCCGCGAGGTCGGCGTTGGCCTGGACGAAGGGCTGCCACTGCTCCGGGACGGCGTCCTCCGTGAAAATCGCGTCCACCGGGCACTCCGGCTCGCAGGCACCGCAGTCAATGCACTCATCCGGGTGGATGAACATCGGGAGGTTCTGCGTGCCGGGCTGCGGCTCCGACTCGTAGATGCACTCCACAGGGCACACGTCCACGCAGGACGCGTCCTTGGTGTTGACACAGGGTTCGGTGATGACGTAGGTCAAGCGACAGGGCCGGAACGGGTACGGGGTGCGGCTCCGGCGGACCGGAAGGGGGGTGCGACGAAGCCAGCCGACCTATGTAACGGCTTCCGGCCGGGGGTCAAGGGGCTTTCTGCGCGAGGCCGCCTGGTGGGCTGGCGCGCTATGCTCCCGCCCAGGATGAGCCTGGGTCCAATCGCGGCCGCCGCCCTGGGCGGATACGCACTGGGATCCGTCTCCTTTGCGCTGCTGATTGCGCGGGCCCGCGGCGTGGACCTTCGCAAGGTCGGCAGCGGCAACCTGGGTGCGACCAACGCAGGCCGAGCCCTGGGCCGCAAGTCTGGCGTTGTGGTGTACCTGCTCGACGCACTCAAGGGCTTCGGCCCGGCCTGCTTGGCCGCCGCCTGGTCGGGCGACCCTGCCCTGGGCGCGATCGCCGGCGCGGGTGCCTTCCTCGGCCACCTGTGGCCGGCCTGGCATGGCTTCTGCGGCGGTAAAGGGGTTGCGACGCTCTCCGGCGCGCTGCTCGCGCTGGCGCCGCTCGCGGTGGTCGCGGCGGGGGTCAGTTTCCTGGCCGGTTTCCTGCTGACTCGCATCGCCTCGGTAGGATCGCTCGCCTTCGGGCTGGCGCTCGGGCCGGCGGCGTGGGTGCTGCGCGCGCCCCAGCCGGTCACGATCTTCGCTGCGGGGGGGGGGCTGGCGCTGATCCTCACGCATCGCGCGAACATCCGGCGCCTGCTGCGCGGCGAGGAGAAGCCGATCGGCGGGCGGAAAACCGAGGAGGGCCAGCCGTGAGCGGGCGGGTGCTGGTGATCGGCGACGGCGGCTGGGGCACCGCGCTGGCGCTGGCCGCGCATCGCGCGGGCAACGAGGTCGCGGTGTGCAGCGTGGACGCCGCGTACGCAGCCGAGGTGGCGCGCACGCGCGAGAACCGCAAGTTCCTTCCCGGCGTGGCGATCCCGCGCGGGATCTTATGGACCGCCGACGAGGGGGGGGCGGCCGCCGGCGCCTCGCTCGCGCTCTCGGTGGTGCCGACGCAATTCGTCCGCGCCACGCTCGCCCGCTTCGCACCGCTGCTGCTCGGCGTGCCGCTGTTCTCGGCCTCGAAGGGCCTGGAGCGCGGCACGCTGGCGCGGCCCACCGAGATCCTGCGCGAGGCCCTGGGCCCCGCCGCGCGGCTCGGCGCGATCTCCGGGCCGTCCCACGCCGAGGAGACCGCGCGCGGCATGGCGACCACGGTGGTCGCCGCCTGCGAGGACGCCGAGTTGGCCGACCTCGCGGCGCAGAGACTCGGCAGCGACTCGCTGCGCCTCTACACCAGCGAGGATCTGGCCGGAGTCGAACTCGGCGGCGCGCTGAAGAACATCATCGCGGTGGGCGCCGGGATCTCCGACGGGCTCGGCCTGGGCGACAACGCGAAGGCCGCGCTGGTGGCGCGCGGGCTGGTGGAGATTGCGCGCTACGGCGCGGCGCATGGCGCGCGGCGCGAGACCTTCTTCGGCTTGAGCGGGGCGGGCGACCTGATGGTGACGTGCTACTCGCAGCACTCGCGCAACCGCGGGCTGGGCGAGCGGATCGGCCGCGGCGAGACGCTGCAGCAGATCCTCGCCAGCACCGAAAAGGTCGCCGAGGGCGTCTGGACTTGCCAGGCGATTCACGAAGCCGCGGAGCGCGCCGGCGTCAGCATGCCGATCACCGAGGCGGTGCATGCAGTCCTCTTCGCAGGCCTGGCGCCGCGCGAGGCCGTGCGTGGGCTGATGCAGCGTCCGCGCCGCGCGGAACTCGCGGAATGAGCCGCCACCCGCCGCCGCCGCCGCGCTGGCTGCCCGCCGGCTTTCGCGCTGGATCGTGGGAGGGCATTGCGCCCTGGCTTGCGGACCTGGAGCGGCGGCCGATCGCCGGGCTCGCGGACCTGGAGAGGTGGCTGCTCGATCGCAGCGAACTGGATGCCTGGGTCGGCGAGGAAGGCACGCGTCGCAGCGTGACGGCCGCGTGCCGCACTGACGACGCCGCGGCGAAGCGCGCGCACCTCGAGTTCCAGACGATCATCGTTCCCAAGATCCAGCCGGTGGACGACCGGCTCGACCGCAAGTACCTCGCCTGCCCGCACCGCGCTGCGCTCGACCGGCGCGCCTGGGAGGTGTACGACCGCAGTGTCGAACTCGCCGTGCGGCTGTTCCGCGAGGAGAACGTGCCGCTCGAGGCGGAGGAGGAGGAACTATCCGTCGAGTACGGCCGGATCACCGGCGCGATGACCGTGAACTGGCGCGGGCGCGAGTGGACCCTGCCCGAACTCGCGCCCTTTGCGGAGGAACCCGACCGCGCGCTGCGCGAGACGACCTGGCGCCTCGCGGCGGCGCGGCGCGGCGCGGATTCCGCGGCGCTCGACGATCTCTTCGACCGCATGCACGCGCTCCGCGCCAGGATCGCTGCCAACGCCGGATTCGCGAACTACCGCGACTTCATGCACGCAGCGAAGGGCCGCTTCGACTACGCGCCGCAGGACTGCCTAGCCTTCGGTGAGAGCGTCGCGCGCCACGTGCTGCCGGTGTTGCGGCGCATGGGCGAGTGGCGCCGCGAGCGGCTCGGCCTCGACCGGCTGCGCCCCTGGGATCTTGCGGTGGATCCGCTGCACGCGCCGGCCTTCCAGCCCTTTCAGGATCAGGCCGGCCAGGTGGCGATCGCGAGCGGGCTGCTGGCGCGCGTCCGGCCCGAGTTCGCCGACGAACTCGCATGGATGCAGGAGTCGCGGCTGCTCGATCTCGAGTCCCGGCCGCACAAGCGCATGGGCGGGTTCATGAGCAACTTCGACGGAGTGCGCTGGCCTTTCATCTTCTCCAACTCCGGCCGCACGCACGGCGACGTCGAAACGCTGGTGCACGAGAGCGGTCACGCGCTGCACGCGCTCGCCGCACGCGAGCGCGAGCCGGTGGATCACCGCGAGGCGCCGCTCGAGTTCGCGGAGGTCGCCTCGATGGGGATGGAGGCAATGTGCATGGAGCATCTCGGCGAGGTCTACCCGCAGGAGCAGGTCCGCGCGGCGCGGCTGCGCTCGCTGGAGAGCATCGCGAGCACTTTCGCGTGGGTCGCGGTCGTTGACGGGTTCCAGCACCGGATCTACACCGAGCCCTGTCTGGGCGCGGAAGCGCGCCGGCGCGCGTGGCTGGACCTGCGCGAGCGGTTCGGCAGCGGCGTGAACTGGAGCGGGCTCGCAACCGAGCGCGCGCGCGAGTGGCACCGGCAGATCCACATCTTCGAGGTGCCTTTCTACTACATCGAGTACGCGCTGGCGCAGATCGGCGCGCTGCAGTTGTGGGTGCGCTACCGGCGCGACCCGCGCGATGCGGTCGAACGCTATCTCGAGGGCCTGCGGCTCGGCGGCGCGCGGCCGCTTCCCGAACTCTTCGCGGCGGCTGGCCTGCGCTTCGACCCGCGCGGCGAGACGCTGCCGGAATTGATGAAGGAGTTGGAAGAGGCCTGGGCGCGCGAGGTCGGCCTCGCCTGAGCGTGCCCGAGTCCTGGGTGATCGGCGACGTGCATGGCTGCGCCGCGGAGTTGCGCGAGTTGCTGGAGCGGCTGCGGCTCGGCCCGGACGACCAGGTGCTCGGCTGCGGCGACCTTTTCCATCGCGGCCCGGACCCGGTCGGCGTGTGGGATCTGCTGCGGACATTGCCGCGCTTCCGCACCGTGCTCGGCAATCACGAGTGGGCGCTGCTGCAGCGGCTCGGCGTCGCCGGTGCGCGCGCCGACGGCTCCGACGCACGTGTCCCCGACGCTCGCTGGACCCTGCCGGACGGCGCGGATCTGCGCGGCGACAACGGCGCCGGCGTGGACCCGTCCTTCGCGACCTGCGCGGCCGAGATCGTGCGTTGGTGCGCGCGTTTCCCTTACTTTCTGCGCGGCACCGGCGCGCTCGGCGACCGCCCGTGGCTGATCGTGCATGGCTCGGTGCCGCCGGGCCGCGCGCCGGAATACTGCGCGCCGCGCGAACTGGTGCGGCTCGTGCGCGCGGGCGCGGCTGCAGATGCCCCCCCCTGGTATGCGGACTACGCCGGCGACGACTTCGTGCTGTACGGCCACGTGCAGTCCGGCAGCGGCGAGCACCGCGACGCCGACGGCGTGCCGCGCGCGCACGGGCTCGACACGGGCTGCGTGTATGGCGGCTCGCTGACGACCTTCCGCCTGCGCGACGGCGCGTTGGAGAGTGTGCCGGCGCGGCGGCGCTACTTCCGCAAGGACGCGTCCTGACCGGTCAGCCGGAACTGGATCGGGACGCGCAGCACGCCCGTCACGCCGACGCCGTTCGCGCGCGCGGGCTCCAGACGCCAGCCGCGCGCCGCGGCGAGCGCCGCTTCGTCGAGCGCGGCGTGACCGCTCGAAACCTCGAGGATCACCGTGTCAGGCCGGCCGTCGGACGCGACCTCGAGCCGAAGCCACACCGTACCCTGCGCCCCGCGCCGCTGCGCCAGACGCGGATAGTCAGGCGGCGGGCAGGTGGCCTCCGCGATGCGCGGCGGCTCCCGAGTCGCAGTGATCGGCGGCGTCACGGGCTCGGCAGGAGCCACGGTTGCGTCAGCCGGCGGCTCCGGCACAGCGGATGCCTGCGCCTGGAGCGGCGGCGGCAGCGGAGAATCCGCGGAGGCGCCGGCGGCGGATCGAGCGCGCGGAGGAAGGCGCGACCACAACGGCGGCCGGTCGGTCGTCACGATCGCGTCGAACAGCGAGGTCGGAAACTCCTCGGCGGGCGTGCGCGGCTGCGGTGGTTCCACATCCATACAGCCACTGTCGCCCGGCAATTCCGGCTCGACGTCCGGCGCCCGCAGCAGCGGCGGTGCCGCTCCGATCGCCAGCCGAGCCTCGTCGGCGCGCGCGCCGCCGAGCCAGCCGACCAGCACGTAGGCAGCGCCGAACACCGCCCCATGCACCGCCATGGAGCCCACCACCGCCGGCAGGATGGAGCCGGAACGCAGGGTAGTCGGGTTGCGGTGCATGCCTTAGAACCGAAAGTCTACTGTTAGAACGAAGTTGCGCCCGGGTCCGTTCACTCCGGAGCCGTGTACGCGGTAGTCGTGGTCGCCGAGGTTCTCCAGCGAGGCGCTCCAGGTCACGTTCTCGCGCAGTTCCATGCCGCCGGTGAGGCCGAAGATCGTGTAGCCCGGCGTGCCGCCGGGCGGGATGCGCTGCGTGTCGGTGAGGTCGCGCAGCGCCAGTTGATCCTGGTTGTCAACGGCCCAGAACCAGGCCTCCAGCCAGCGTGCGCCACCAGAGCGCGTCCAGCGCACACCGCCGTAGGCCTGCAGCGGCATCATGCGGCTGGCCGGTTCGCGCGTGACGGTCCCGGACGGCAGGCTGACGTCGTCCACTTCGCCGTCCTGCCAAGTGCCGTTCAGAAAGGCCTGCCATGTCTCGGTGACGGCGAATGCTGCGTCCACCTCGAGTCCCTGGATCCAGCCGTCGCCGACGTTGGACTTCTGCACCTCGGGGACGCCGCCGATCAGCGTGCCGGTCGGCGAGCGCACGATCATGTCCCGAATCACCGTGTGGTAGGCCGACATCTGCCAGGACCAGCGGCGCGATCCGCCTTTCGTTCCCAATTCCGCCTGCAGGTAGTTCTCCGGTTCGAGGTCCGGGGCGGGCGTCTCGACCACGCTGGTGGAGTCGAAGGCCGTCAGGTCGGAGAGGTTCGGCGCGCGGAAGCCCTGCGAGAGGCCGGCGAACACCGCCGCGGCGTCGCCGACGGGCCAGTTGGCGCGCAGACTGCCGGTGGCGGCGAACCAGTCCTCGCTGATGCCGATCACCGCTGGCCCGGCCGGATCCGGATTGTCAACGCGGTCGCTCTCGACCCGATTCCAGGACAGGCGCGCGCCGGGCACCAGCGTGAAGGAATCGAAGGTCAGTTCGTCCTGCACGTAGGCGGCCAGGTCGGTCGCGGTGGATTCGTCGCCGATCGGTCCCTGGATCTCGCTGCCGTCGAAGACGCCGTTGACGAGGTTGTGGCGGAAGGAATCTGCGGTCTGCAGGTGGCCCTCGACGCCGTAGGACCAGCGGCCGGTGGCAGTCTCGTCGCTGGTGAGGCGCGCCAGCAGGCCGAGATCCTGTAGTTCGAAGGCCTGGATGTCGCGCTTGACATCCGCGCCGCTGGCGCGCAGGCGGTCCTGATCCTCGGCGTGGCGCTGCCAGGAAACGGTGATTTCACCGCGGTCGGCAAGGCCGCCGCCGCGGGTCCACGCGTAGCGCGAGTAGAGGAGGTCGCGCGTCTGGTCGAGGTCGCGCAGCAGTTCGGTGCCCACCTCGGTGCCGGCGAAGGGCACGCTGAAGATCGTGGTGTGCGTGCGCGGCACGTCCACCTGGCGCACGGTCTGGGCGGCGATGGTCCACCACGCGTGCTCGCCGACGCGCAGGTCCCAGCGCGCGTCGGCGTCGGTCTCGTCGTAGCCGGTCTCGGGCAGTTCGCCGGACCCGGCCTCGAGGTCGCCGAAGTCGCCGATCGTGACGCCGCCGAGGAAGCCCCAGCGGTCGCCGCCATGCGCGTGCATCTCGGCGCGCGTGGTCGTGCTGTTCTCGGCGCTCGCCATGCGCGCGCCGAGGCGTCCGCCGACCTCGATTCCGCCGCCGGGCGCGCCGAGCGGTGCGCGCCGGCCGACCGCGTTGACGGTGCCGCCGATCGCTTCCGAGCCGTAGAGCACGCTGGACGGGCCGCGCACCAGTTCGAGGCGCTCGACCGTGAAGCGGTCCACGGTGGACCAGTACTGGTTGGGGCCCTCGCGCATCGCGGCGTGATTCAGCCGCACGCCGTCCACCAGCAGCATCGTGCGGAAACCGGTGAAGCCGCGGAGGAAGGGGGAACTCTGGCCGTAGGAGGTCTTCTGCACCATCACGCTGGGCAGGCCCTGAATCGCGTCGGTCAGCGTGCGGCCGCGCGTGATCAACCAGAGGGCGCCGAGGGAATCCGAAGACCACGGGGCGTCCAGCGGGTCCTGCTCGTGCGCGGCGGCGGTGACCAGGATCTCGGGAGCGACGGCGGGTTCCTGCGCCTCGGGGGAGGCGAGGATCGAGTGAAGGAGGCTGGCGAGTGCCTGGAGCAAGCGGAGAGGGAACGGATGAAGGCCGGAGCGGTTCACCGGATACTGGCCCCATCCGCTGGTGGTGACGGTCACGCAAGTCTTGTGCAGGGCAGGAGTTCGGCTGCCGGACACTTCCGGCCCTGGCTCGGTGTGCGTATCGCATTGCTCCGCAATGAGTTGCGGACGCTCACCTCCATTCGATGGGGCCAGTATCCGGTCGCTAGACTCCTTCCCCCATGCCCCAACCCGCACCGGCGTTCATGGACAAGATCGTTTCACTGTGCAAGCGGCGCGGGTTCGTCTTCCCGGCCTCCGAGATCTACGGCGGCCAGGGCAGCACCTACGACTGGGGCCCGCTCGGAGTCGAACTCAAGCGCCGGGTCAAGGACGCCTGGTGGGAGAGCATGGTCTATTCCCGCCGCGACATCGTCGGCCTCGACTCGGCAATCATCCAGAGCCCGCGCGTGTGGGAGGCTTCCGGTCACGTCGGCGGCTTCTCGGACCCGCTGATTGACAACAAGACCTCCAAGCAGCGCTACCGCGCCGACCACCTGGTGGAGGGCCACGCCGCCGCGCTGCGCGCCGCCGGCAAGGTAGCCGAGGCCGACGCACTGCTCGCGCGCCTCCCGGCCGCCCTCGCCGATCACGCCGCGCTGCACCGTCTGATCCTCGAAGCGGGCATCAAGGACCCGGCCTCCGGCACCGCCGACTGGACCGAGGTGCGCCAGTTCAACCTGATGTTCAAGACGCATGTCGGCCCGCTCGAGTCCTCGGCCAGCGTCGCCTACCTGCGCCCGGAGACCGCGCAGGGCATCTTCATCAATTTCAACAACGTGGTGAATGCCGCGCGCACCAAACTGCCCTTCGGCATCGCGCAGATCGGCAAGTCCTTCCGCAACGAGATCACGCCCGGCAACTTCGTCTTCCGCACGCGCGAGTTCGAGCAGATGGAGATGGAGTGGTTCTGCCGCCCGGAGGAGGCGCCGAAGTGGTTCGCGTACTGGAAGGAGCGCCGCTTCCAGTGGTACCTTGAGCACGGCATCCGTCCCGAGCGCCTGCGCCTGCGCGCGCACGCCGAGGACGAACTCGCCCACTACGCCGACGGCTGCGCCGACGTCGAGTACGAGTTCCCCTTCGGCTGGTCCGAACTCGAGGGCATCGCGAACCGCACCGACTACGACCTGAAGCAGCACGCCGAGCACAGCGGCGAGGCTCTGTGCTGGTTCGACCAGGAGAGGAACGAGAAGGTCGTGCCGTACGTGATCGAGCCCGCAGCCGGCTGCGACCGCACCGCGATGACCTTCCTGGTGGATGCCTACGACGAGGAGAAAGACGGCGACGAGACGCGCGTCGTGCTGCGCTTCCACCCGCGCATCGCTCCGGTCACCGTCGCGGTGTTCCCGCTCGTCAAGAAGGAAGGCATGCCCGAAAAGGCTGCGGAGATCGAGCGCGAACTGCGCCGCCGCTTCCGCACCGCGATCGAGGAGAACCAGTCCATCGGCCGGCGCTACCGGCGGCAGGACGAGATCGGCACGCCGTACTGCGTCACGGTGGACGGCGACACGCTGAAGGACGACACTGTCACGCTGCGCGACCGCGACAGCATGTCCCAGGAACGGGTTGCCGCCGCCGACCTCGCCGCGGCCCTCGACGTCCGGATCGCGGCCTGGAAGCGCCCGCAGGCCGCGCCGGTCGCCTAGACTTCGTCCCGGCGTGGTCCGGATCGAACTGAACGGGACGGCGGCGGCACCCGGCATCGGCGTGGGCTCCGTGGCGCTGGTGCTGCCGCCCGCCGGCGCGCAGCAACCGCGCCGCGTGCTCGCGGAGGGCGAGGTGGATGCCGGGCTGGCAATCTTCGAGGCCGCGCACGCGCGCTCGCTGCGCCGCCTTTCCGCGGTACAGGACGCGACCGCGCGCGAGTTCGGCCTGCAGGATGCGGCGATCTACGGCGCCCAGGCAGCGGTGCTGCGCGACCCGGAGGCGCTGCGCGAGATCCGGCGCGGCATCCGCGAGGAGCGCCTCGCGCCGGAATCCGCGATCCAGGCCTTCCTCGACCGCCTGACCGGCGTATTCGAGAGCCTGGAGGGGGGGGAGATGAAGAGTTGGTCGGCAGACCTGCGCGACCCCTGGATGCAGGTGCTCCACGAACTCGGCGAGACCGCGCTCGGCGCGACTCTGGCGGCGGACGGTGGACCGCTGGTGCTGGTGGCCGAGGAACTGACTCCCTCGCTGCTCGCGCGCTACCCGCGCTCCCGCATCGCAGCGATCGTCTGCGCGCGGGGGGGGCGGTTCAGCCACGGCGCGGTGGTCGCGCGCTCGGCCGGCGTGCCTGCGGTCACCGGCCTCGATCAGGTGCATCTGCGCGCCCGCTCCGGCGAGGACTGCGTGGTGTACGGCGACGAGGGCCGCGTGCTGGTCGGCGTCGCGCCGGAGGAGATGGTGGCGGCCCGCGCGCGCGCCAACGAGCGCATGCGGGTGCGCGCATCGCTCGCGCGCGCGGCGCTTGCTCCGGGGCGTACCGCCGACGGGACCCCCATCGAGATCCTGGCCAACATCGAGTCCCCGCGCGACCTCGACCTCTTCGATCTCGGCAGCGTGGACGGCATCGGCTTGTTCCGCACCGAGTTCGCGTACATGGAACGGCCCTCGTTCCCGAGCGCCGCGGAGCAGACCCGCCTCTACGCCGAGGTGCTCGAGCGTCTCGGCGGCCGGCCGGTGACTTTCCGCACGCTCGACATCGGCGCCGACAAGCAACTGCGCTACCTGACGCTCCCGCGCGAGGCCAATCCGGCGATGGGCTGGCGCGGGCTCCGCCTCGGGCTCGCGTGGCAGGACATCCTGCTGCTGCAGTTGCAGGCCCTGCTCGAAGCCGGCGCACGCGGCCCGGCGCGCATCCTGCTGCCGATGGTGACCACCGTCGAGGAAGTGCTCGCAGTCAAGTCCATGCTCGCCGCGCTGCCCGCCCCCGCAGGCCCGCGCCCGCTGCTGGGCGTGATGATCGAGGTTCCCGCGGCGGTGATGGGTCTGCGCGACCTGCTTCACGAAGTGGATTTCGCCTCCGTCGGCACCAACGATCTGACGCAGTACCTCTTCGCAGCGGACCGCGACAACCCGTGGGTCGCCTCGCTGTACCAACCGTACCATCCGGCCCACCTGCGGGTGCTGCGCATGATCGCCCGCCAGTGCGCCGCCGCGCGCAAGCCCGTCTCGGTGTGCGGAGAACTGGCGGGCCAGGCCGCGGGCGCCCTGTTCCTGGTCGGCGTGGGTTTCCGCTCCCTCTCGATGGCCGCGACCTTCGTGCCGGAAATCAAGGCCCTGCTCCGCGCGTCCGCTATGGAGACGCTGAAGGCCGCGTCCGCGCGCGCGCTGCGTTGCAGGACCGCGGGCGAGGCTGCGGCAGTACTGGAAGGCGCGGTGACCGCGGGCTGGCGTCAGATCTCCAGCGGCCACGGATGAGGCGGCGCCGCTGCCGGAATGCGAAACTCCCGCGATTTGAAGAAGAAGGCCCGATGGACCATACTGGATGCCCCCCTGCGGACGCCGGGCGTCCGAACCCAATCCGCCCCTTCTTCCTGCTGCTCGTGACGTGAGCAACGGTAAGCCCAAGTTCAGGCCGGCTCCCCAAGTGAGCCGCAAAGGCCGCTGGTCCCACGCGGAGATCGAGCGGGTGAAACGGATGTACGGCAGTTATCCGGAGGCGGTGATCGCGAAGCGCCTCAAGCGTCCGCTGGCCAGCGTGCGGCGCATCCTGATGAAGATCTACGACCAATCGGACCGTCGCGCCGGTCCCTGGACGCCGATCGAGATCCAGGAACTGAAGTCCTTGCTCGGCAAGGCCGAGACCCCGGTGATCGTTCGCAAATTACGCCGCGAGGCCAAGGACGTCGAGCACCGCATCGCGCTGCTGCGCGGCCAGATCAAGGCGCGGCCGTGGTCCAGCGACGATGAGCAGCAACTCAAACATCTCTATGGCTCGCGCACCGACACCGACCTCGCGGTGATCCTGGGCCGGCCGCAGTCGCAGATCGTCGAGAAGGCCCGGCAGTTGTGCCTCGCGAAGGACAAGTCCTTCCAACATCGCGTGCAAGGCATCGGCAATGTCAGGATGCCGCGCTGGGAGCCCGCGCAACTGGAGTTGCTGCGGCAACTCTATCCGAGCACGCCGAACGTCGAGATCGCGCGCCGCGTCCGCCGCACCACCAAGGGCATCGTCTCGAAGGCTCATGACCTCGGCCTCAAGAAGTCCTCGGATCGCCTGCGCACGATGGGGCAGGAGAACGTGAGCCTGCGGCATGGAAGACCTCCCGCCGAGCCGCGTGACTCCGGCACCGGCTCGGCCGGTTGAGCCGGCGCGCATGGATCCCCGGCTCGTCGCGCTGCGCCGCAGGCCGGAAGGAATCCAGTTCTGCTGGGAGGACGGCCCAGAGAAGGTGATCGGCGATCGCGCGCTGCGTCTCGCCTGCCCCTGCGCGTTCTGCGTGCATGAACTGACTGGCCGCGTGCTGCTCGATCCGGCCGGGGTGCCGCAAGACCTCCG